>Ga0181577_10000162_pt1 | contig 50426 bp, 37 predicted proteins | sample 101ome_21_FD_132468 | JGI IMG/M metagenome (GOLD analysis project Ga0181577, IMG submission 132468) | Coastal salt marsh microbial communities from the Groves Creek Marsh, Skidaway Island, Georgia - 101413BT metaG (megahit assembly) | ecosystem: Environmental > Aquatic > Marine > Intertidal...
CACCCATTGCTGGCGCCGAGCTGTGCTGGCTGTGCTGGCTGTGCTGGCTGTGCTGGCTGTGCTGGCTGTGCTGGCTGTGCTGGCTGTGCTGGCTGTGCTGGTCAGTATGGTTTTGCGGGGCGGCTTTACAAGCATCACGGCTACCGCTCGACCGTAAAAAATCACTACGTTTGCTCGACTCCGAATCAATCAAAAACTGGGCAGATGCCACCACATAGTCACCATGCTCTAGCCCCGAAAGTATTTCTACATCTGAGCCCACATCGCGGCCAAGTACTACATCAACCGACTTGAAACTGTTGTCATCACACTGAAGGACCACGCGTGTTTCAGTGCCAACACGAATAACCGACTCACTCGGAATACTCAAAACCGGAGGTTTTGGCGCTTCAATAATCGTTACGGTTGCATACATGCCCGAGGCCAATACACCGTCAGCATTGTCTATGACCGCTCTCAGCTGCCGCGTTCGTCGAGTGTCATGTAATTCCGGATATACCGTATCGACCTCCGCATGCCACTTACGCTGAGGAATACCTTCCACGGAAAAGACTAATGAAGCATTGGCAAGATCTATACTGTTTAGGCCTTGCGGAACATCCACCAACAACCATAGCGCATCCAATGGAGCAATTGACATAACCTCAGTGTTGGGCCGGATGAACATACCCTCACGGATAGACAAACCAGTAACCACGCCATCGGATGGCGCATAAATACTCACCGTACGACTAATTTCCCGTTGACGATCTAACTTCTCAAGTGCAGTTTCAGAAATATCAAGTGATTTTAATCGCGCTTGTGCGGCATTAATCAGTGCGGCGTTATTCTGCTCAAGGGCGAGTAATAGCTCTTCTTGCGCGTTTACGAGCACAGGAGAATAGAGAGTCAACAATGTTTGGTTTTTACGAACCACATCACCCACAGAGCCTACAGATAGCGTCTCCACCCAGCCATCAACACGCGGGTGAATATGCAGACGCCGATCTCCTGCGTAGGTAAGTTCACCATAGACTTGCCGTTCCACTATCAGGCGTTTGTGTGTCGCCTCAATCAATCGTATTCCCAGATTATGTTGTGTATCGACCTCAATCTGCACCCCTCCAGCAGCCACACTGTCGGTGTTGCGATACACGGGAATCAAATCCATACCCATTGGCGACTTACCCGGACCGTCGCGCCGGTAGTTGGGATCCATAGGTGCCACCCAATACAACGGTTCGTCACTCTCTATCACATCGGTTGCAACAGAGCGCTCACTGTCTCGTAGCGACAACGTCAGCAATCTGAAATCAGCCCAGAGGACGACTGAAACCAACAAAGTCACCGTCAAACCAGTACCGGCCCAAAAGGAAAATCGTCTATTTAACACGGACATGATCAGCCCTCCTCTTGTTGCACAGCACCATCTGAGCCGGCCGATGCATAGGTAAAATAATTGAGACTTGCGAGTGCACGACGGCGCTCGATATCAACCCTGATAAAGTCAATATCCGTATTCAGTGCAGTAATATGGGCCACGATTGCCTCCGAGAGCTCTGACTGATCATTGTTGTAAGCCAGCAATGACGTCTCGACATGCAGTTGCAATTGAGGAATCAAACTATCGATATACGTTCTGTAGCGCGCTTGTGCATGCTTAAAAGTAACCAACGCTGAGCGTAACTGTTTCATTAATTCACGGATGACTAACTGTCGATCAGTTTCCACGCTAGCCGCCGTCGCCTTGCTCGCCCTTATAGAGCGATCTTGACGCTCGCTGGTAAACATCGGCAGCTCAAAACTGAGGCCTACGCTAAACAAATCGGCACGATCACGCCCTAATCGATCATCGGCACGATATCCATAGCTGGCCTCTATTGCCCATGAAGGCTTGACCGATTCTTCCGCAAGCGCCACATCAATTTTTGCTGCTTCTACCTGTGTGGCTAGGGCCCGCAATCTAGGGTGGTTTTCTATATAGTTAAAGAGTTGCAGATCAGTGCTCTGGACCGATTCAGCGAGTAGTGCATGTAATGGTGATTGAGTGACTTCCAACTCCGGTAGTTGCCCGGGGTTGTTGTTAGCACGCTCACCAATCCACGCATGGAGTCGCTGTCGGGCAACCGCTAGATTTTGATCAGCCTGGGCAATACGCTCGTCGATTCGAGTCAATTCGACACTAGCCCGAACTAAATCCGACTGAGATACCTCTGCCATACCCGTCCGGTACCGGGCCTGAATGAGTTCCTCGAGATTATGTAACAGTGCCTTGCTGGCACGGAGGCGATCACGAGTCATCACACTTTGGACGACATCGAGCCATAGATGGCTAACCTGTAATCTCACCTGCGCGTAACGATCAGAGCGACGCACCCGCTCTTCAGAGACCTGTTGATAGCCACGCGCTCTTTTCAGTGACAAACTATCACCACGGGGTATCACCTGCTGAAAACCCACCGACAAGTGCGTCATGGGTTCCTGATTCAGACTCCAGCTGTCAACCGGCAAATTACCCGCCATTAATTTGACGCGTGGGTCCGGCAACTGGCCAATGGCCTCACTGGATTCTATCAACGCTCGTTCGCGAAACTCGCTGCCGACTTGCCAGGGATCACTGGCAACAGCAAGCTCTAGCGCCTCTTCAAGCGAGAGAACCGATGGGCTACCAGATAATATTTGTGCCGTATCGGCATGCACAGGGGCAGCCGCAACGATCAGCAGCGCCGCACCAACAAAAAGGGGTTTCATGGACTTCCTCCATCAACAGCAACAACATACGCGTCTTCAGTAGACGCACTTTTCCTGCGTTAGGCGTTGATGGGGGGTTTATAGAGAACCGTGAGTAACTGAGCCGGCATTTCGGTGAAAGCGCTAGCAAAAACCGCACAATTTTTTTGGAGCTTTGGTACGGCTACTGACAAGATATTCCCACCTAGCACCGATGCACAACTCGTCACGTCACAGGTGAGGCGATCGCAACAGCCCGAAGGCTTGCTCTTTGCCGACGTAACTAAATGGTGGTCCTTAGCTGGATCGTTGTGAGCATGTCCGACCGCTGAAATCGGTTCAGCATGACTCATCGCCGACAGGCTCAAATCGTCGTGGCCCACAAATACCGACGAGCACTGCGTGCCAATAGGCAGGCATATTAGGGCAGCAACTATCACGGCGGCCCACAACTGTAGGAGTCCTGCACGAAATCTCATGATAACTTTGCCCTGAATCACTCCGTCCAACCAATGCTCCAAAGTCTAGCACAACAAGCGGCCTGTTTTGGTGGGGGCCCATTCTTACCTGTTGCTCTGTCACTCAGCCATCCGCTTTCTGGCTAGTGCAGCATGTCTGCTTGAGATTGGCGTATGCCTTGCTTATACAAATTTAAAAAGTCCGCCTGTCGATCGATTGACGCGACCTCCGTACCAGGTTCTATCGCAAACCTTGAGTGAAGCCGTGTAAAAAGCCTCTAACACAGCGGTACACTCCACAACCCAGGAGCGATATGTTTAGGGGCACCCACTGATATGGCAAGAGTGATATCTCTATGAACTACCTTTATCCCCCCGTAGAACCTTTCAACCACGGTTGGTTAGATGTTGGCGACGGGCATTCAATCTACTACGAAGAATCCGGAAACCCCGCGGGTAAACCGTGTGTATTTATTCACGGCGGGCCCGGTGGTGGCGCAACCCCCGAGGCTCGGCAGTTCTTTAACCCGGAGCGCTATCGTATTGTCATTTTTGATCAGCGCGGTTGTGGTCGATCGACACCCCATGCTGCACTTCACGCCAATACCACTTGGGACCTAGTCGCCGATATGGAGCGCCTGCGCGCACTTTTGGGCATTGACAGCTGGCTGGTCTTTGGCGGTTCTTGGGGGAGCACTTTGGCTCTAGCCTACGCTCAGACGCATCCCCAGGCCGTAACCGAGTTAGTATTACGTGGTATTTTTTTGCTGCGACCCTCTGAAATTCATTGGTTTTACCAACACGGAGCCAGCGAAATTTACCCCGATAGCTGGCAAAGCTATCTAGCACCTATCCCAGAAGATGAACGCGACAACCTCTTGCTAGCTTTTCATAAGCGTCTTACCAGCGATGACGAGAACATCCGACTGACAGCCGCTCGCGCATGGTCGGTCTGGGAGGCTTCAGCAAGCTTCCTCATTCAGAATCCAGCATTTATGGAGAAGCTCGACCAACCCGCAGCAGCGTTGGCAATGGCTCGGATTGAATGCCACTATTTTATGAACGCTGGCTTCTTCACGCGTGACAATCAAATCCTAGAAAACATTGCCAAAATCCGTCACATCCCCTGCATTATTGTACAGGGGCGTTACGACGTAGTGTGTCCGGCGAGAACCGCTTGGGACCTACACAAGGCGTGGCCTGAGGCCGAGTTTCAACTGATACCCAATGCAGGCCACTCAGCATTTGATGAAGGAAATGCTCGAGCTTTGGTGGCAGCAACCGATCGTTTCAGCCCCCTAGGATGATAATTTCAGCCTCTGCTTGCCGACTCAATAGAGCCCAGTATTACCGGCTTGTTGCTCGACGCTTTTGCGTGTAGCCTCACCTTAGTCGTTTAATAAAAGTAACTAAAACACGTTTGAGCGGTTTGTGCATACCTCCACGCGCGGCGGACGCCCGCGCCGGGGAATTTTGCCAGCGAAGCAATCACCATGCTTAACACGACTAGGGGGCGAGAGCATGCAGGTTGAGAGCAAAAACCTACCCGACTATGCAGTATGGGGTAATGGCCCATGGACAGTGTATCTCTTACACGGGGGCTACGGATCAAAAGACTACTGGCTACCGCAAGTTAAATGGTTGTTGGCGCAAGGGTTTCGGGTGGTCGCCTGGGACACCCCTGGTTATGGCTTGAGCGCGCTGCCCTCAGACCAGGAATACACCATTGAGTGGATGACTGATGCGTTTATCGCCCTCCTTGAGCACACCGGTTCTCCTGAAGGAAACAATATATTGATCGGTCATAGTATGGGCGGGCTGATCGCACCGAGGGTTACTTCATTACGCTCAAACCTCATAGCGGCTCAAGTTATTTCATCTACCGTAGAGTCCTTAGGACATACCGAGCCAGAGTATCAAGCAAGCTTTATCGCTGAGCGGCTAGGCCCCTTAGAAGCAGGTCTCACCCTAAAAGAGTCAGTCCCAGTGCTGATGACCAAAATGTTAGGACCACACGCCAGTGGCGATGCGGTTGACCTGGTTCTAAAGGTTACCGCCGACACCAATGACGAAACATTCAAGGCCGCACTCAAAGCCATAGTGGCTTATGACGGCCGGAACGCCTTGGCAAATTGCACAACCCCTACGTTGTGTGTGGCGGGCGAGCTGGACCCCGTAGGACGGCCGGATATGATGGCCCAGCTTGCTGAAAATGTTGGTGGTAAGTTTGTATGTATTGAGGGAGTTGCCCACTACGGCTGGGCTGAAAAACCTGACGCATTCAACGAAGCCTTCCTGCAGTTCTTTAGGGAGTCTGTTGCATGATAAACATGAGCTCTGATACCGCACGAGGCGAGGGTGGTGGCGGTTTTTACGCTTGGTATGTCGTTGTCGTGTTGATGCTCTGCTATGCACTATCTTTTATTGATCGCCAAATCCTGAGTTTACTTGTCGAACCGATCAAAGCAGATTTGAAGCTTAGCGATACCGAGTTCAGTCTCTTGCAAGGAATGAGTTTTGCTATTTTCTATACCTTCGTTGGCCTGTACATGGGTAAGCTTGCCGACACCCGAAATCGTCGAAATATCATTGTTGCAGGAGTGACTGCATGGAGTGTCATGACCGCTCTCTGCGGCTTCGCTAAGAGCTTTACACACCTGTTCTTGGCGCGTGTGGGCGTCGCCGTTGGAGAGGCCACCCTGTCTCCAGCCGCCTACTCAATAACGGGCGACTATTTTCGCAAAGAGCAACTCGCGCGCGCGATGAGCACCTACTCCGTAGGTGTGTTCCTCGGTAGTGGACTCGCCTTTGTTGTGGGTGGGGCACTTATATCCAGCGTACCGGAAACAGCTACGCTACCTTGGATTGGTCACGTAAGTGCATGGCAGATGGTTTTTCTTGTTGTGGGGCTTGCAGGTATTCCGTTCGCGCTGCTTGTGCTCACCGTTCGCGAGCCTAAAAGAGGTAGATTCAGTGAAGCGAGTGAGCTAGTCGATCATTCCATCACAGTCGGAAAATCCTTACGTTACTTTGGACAGCACTGGCGTTTTTACGCGCCACACTTCGTTGGATTTTCTATGCTAACCACTATTGGCTATGCATTTCATTCGTGGATACCAGCATTCTTTATTCGCACCCACGGATGGTCAGCAAGTGATATTGGTCTCACCTACGGCACCATTAACATTGTCGCCGCACCCCTAGGAGTGCTCGCAGGTGGTTGGTTTGGGGACAAACTGGCAAAAGCAGGCAATACCGATGCATTTCTAAAGGGGCCAATCCTTGGGGCGATACCCTTGTGGCTGTTGGCAGCAAGTGCCACGGCTCCTTTCATTACAGCACCACAAGTAACGCTGATCATCTTGTGCGCATTACATTTTTTCGCAAGCTTTCATGCAGGAATGGCTGTTGCTGCACTGCACACGGCCACGCCTATTTCTATGCGCAGTCAGGCCACCGCAGCCTACTTGTTTGTCATTAATTTGATTGGGCTCGGCGGTGGACCTCTAGTTGTAGCTCTATTGACCGACTTCGTCTTCCAAGATGAAGGAATGATAGGCTCATCGCTCATGCTCGTGGGCGTGTGCGCAACGCCCATAGCCATTTTCATGCTCAGCTTGGCGCGACGATCTTACCGACACATTACCGCCAATAATTCAGCTCATGTTACATAAATCAGAGAACACCCATGCTCACTATTGAAAATGAGGAAACTTGCACCATTGCACCGGACAACATGAGCCCATTTCTCACTGGTGCATTCAAACCGAATTTTAAAGAGTACACCGCAACGTCAGACAGTTTGCAGATAACCGGAGAAATTCCCAGCGATCTACATGGCGTATACGTCAGAAATACCCATAATCAAGTACACGAACCGCTTGGCAAATATCATCCTTTCGATGGCGATGGCATGTTGCATGCTATGTATTTCGAGCATGGCCGCGCCGAATACCGAAACCGTTTCGTGCACACCACAGGTTTTCTCGCCGAGAAAGGCGCGGGAAAGTCACTTTGGCCTGGTATTTTAGAGCCCGATCAACGGGCCTTTCGCGGTTGGGGTGCTATCGGTGCGATGAAAGATAATGCCGGCACCGATGTTATCTGTCATGCGGGTAAATTGCTTGCCACCATGAGCCAGGGCAGTGAACCGTGGCGTCTCGATCCAATCACTCTCGAAAATCTCGGCCCGGATCCTCGACTAGCGCGCATCGTGGGCTATGACGGTATTGCGGGAGAGTTTAAAGTTGATACGCATACGGGAGACATGATTTTTCTTAATTACCCTGAGAATCCGCCGTGTATAAACGTGGGTATCGCTGATGCGAATGGCAATGTCAGGGATTACCGTCGGATTGATTTACCCAGCGCCCGATGGCCCCACGATCTAGGTATTACTGAGAACTTTATTATTGTTCATGATCTCCCGCTGTTCTTTGACCCTGAATTGCTTGCGCAGGGCAAGCGCGAACTGAAGTTCTTTCCAAATCTTCCCTCTCGTTTCGGTATCATCCCACGTGCTGATTTGCACGCAGAGGTTCAGTGGTTTGAATCGGAGCCGGTGTTTATTTTGCACAGCGCCAATTATTACGAGCAAAACGGCACCGTCGTCATGGACTCGTGCGTCTCTTTCGACCCGAAGGGGCCCGGTGTCAGTGAAACCGAAGATCACAATGCGCGCATCATGGCACATCTCGACAAACACGAAACCAAAACACGTCTACATCGGTTTGTATTCGATCTCACATCGGGCGCCACAAGTCTGACAAAACTGTCCGACGAGATTGTCGAATTTCCGGTTTGTGCTAATCACGTAAAGGGCTATCCGTACCAATTCGCCTACGCGAGCCTGTTTGAACCTGGCCAATGGCTAATGAATGGTTTGATGAAATTTGATCTCAGCAATGCCACCACCAATCTGTATGAATATGGTGAGCAGTGTTACGGGGGGGAGGTCCATTTTGCTGCACGCAAAAATAGCACAGCAGAGGACGATGGCTATCTTATCGTCTTTGTCCAGGATCTAAAAAACGATAAATCCGAGTGCCAGATCCTCGATGCTCAAGCAATCGAGCAAGGACCTGTATGTCGAATCCAGCTTCCAGAGCGCATTCAGACCGGTACGCATGCCTGCTGGGTAGAGGGGCACCGCCTCGAAGGCGAACAACCGAGCATTAAGGCGCGATCGGTATGAAAACGAGTTGGCTATTTCTGCACGGCATCAATAACGTACCTGCTATATGGACACCAATTGTCGAAGCATTAACCTGGGCGAGCGACGTTACAACTCCCCTACTGCCCGCCATACCAAACGTTGACAAAATTGCCGAAACACTTTGGCCCTCACAGGGTACCCGTACGTTAATTATTGGGCATTCCTTTGGAGGCTATGTTGCCCTAGCCATGCTCGAGAAATATCCAGAGCGAGTTGCGGGTATTGTCCTCATCAATTCGCATACCCGAGCCGATAACGAGGCCGTTTGCGAAGTACGTGAGCAATCGGCGAGAGCCGCCGAGCACGGTGAGTACAAGACTCTCGTTGAAAACGTTCGGCTTCGTGTCTACCACCCAAACAATGTCGACAATCCAATGCTCGCGCAACAACGTCTGGAGCACGCGGTGCATTATGGACCTGAGCGTTTTGCGGCACATCAGCGCGCCTGTGCTCAACGCCCAGATCGGACCGCCATGCTTAAGCGTTTTCATGGACCAAAACTGGTATTAGCATCAGAGGAAGACCTAGTAATAGCCACCGATAACCAACGGTCGATGGCCACAACATGTGGCACCGAATTTGAGACCATCGCTAGTGCCGGGCACATGCTTCCAGCCGAGCAACCAACGGCGGTTGCGCACGCAATTGATCGCTGGTGGCAAGCGCACACGTAATCACTGCTATCAGTGACACTGAATGCCTTCTATTCAGCTTCGAGTGGGGGCAAAGCTGCCGACAATTCATGGCGTAAGACTTTGCCTAACGGGTTTCTAGGCAAAGCAGCCACCACATGAAGCCGTTCAGGCAACTTAAATTTTGCTAACCCCTGCTTAGCGAGAAACGCACATAAATCGGCTAACGATGGCGCTCGCTCACCGGGAGCGACAACAATGCACGCACAAATTTTCTCACCTAAATCGGCATCCGGATAAGCACACACAGCCACTTCTGCCAGAGCGTCATGCCCCTCAAGCAAAGTATCGATTTCGGCTGGAGAGATTTTCATTCCACCGCGGTTAATAATGTCTTTTAACCGACCAGCAATCCGGTAGAACTCAGCTTCACCGCCACAAATCTCGACAAGATCACCGGTTCGAAAAAAACCATCCGAGGTGAATATGTCGGTAGATTCCATACCAAGGTAACCGTCAAAGACCGTAGGTCCAGAGAAGCAGAGCTCTCCGCGAGCGCCCTCACCCCAAACCTCCTCGCCAGAATCTACGTCTATCACTTTAGATTGAACCGAAGTATGTATTTCACCTTGCCAGGGTGCACCGCGACCACCGCTACGTGGAAACAGAGCCGCGCGTTGTTTTGGATCAGGGATGACATCAGGAGCTGAAATGAGTGCGATACCCTCGTTAGAACCATAGATGTTATAGATTCTTACCCCATAGTCGCCTTCAAAAGTGGAAATCATCTCTGGCGATAGTGGCGCTGAGCCTGAGCCAATGCCGCGCAAGTTTGGAAAAGAAAACGAATTCCACAAACCAGGTTCTTTTGCCAGCTTATTGAGTAGCGCTGGTGGCGCGATAGTGAAATTAATGCTTTCTGACTGCACCTGCCCTAAGAATACCGGCACATCAATAGGATGATGAAGCACAACAGTGCATCCAAGACGGACTGCAGGGAACAAGAACCCTCCCAACGCTGACATATTTACCATCGGAAAAGGATTGAGCAGCACATCGCCCGGCGCGTATTCACTGCCGGTAGCTGTCACACAACCCGAAGAGAACCACATGTTGTGCGATCGTGGCACCCCCTTGGGGGTACCAGTGGTACCTGACGTCCAACAAACAGTGAACACATCATTGGCATCTACCGGGTGGCGCTCACGGTACTGTGTTAACCGCTGTAAATCGGCTTGGGGTAACGCCTCTATGCGGAGCGGAAGTTCTTCGCCTACTCTGATAATTTGCTCGCTTGTCACTGCTACCAAGCCATTATTCGCCAAATCCTGACCCTTGAAGTCAGTCAAACCCACAAACCATCGCGCTTGGAGAACAGCAGACAACGTTGATATTTCATGCGAGCTATACTGCACAGGCAGCGGCGATGCAATCGCACCCAGTTTGCTGAGCGCGTAGTAACAAACCATCAGCTCAACCACATTGGGCATCTGAATCATGACCCGGTCGCCATACCCAACACCACGGTCAATGAAGTCTAGCGCCATGGCATCACTGGCGTTATCAAGTTGCTTGAAGGTAAGGCGAATGGCGTCGCCCACAGCCCATTCTGAACGATTGGGTTGATCTACAGCCGCGAGCTGATTGGGTCGCTCGGCAGCCTGCAGACGGAGGTAGTCACAGAGGGTCTTATCACCCCATAAACCACTTGAGGTGAGAGCTTGGATTCGCTCACTCGATGATCTCTTCACCGTAAATCTCGCTATTGTTTTTTGTTTCTACTCATACCATCAGCGCGCACGGCAGCGCAAGCTCCAGTTGCCAAGACCGCGTGCGATCAAGCACCCAGTATCATCTTTACCGCAAGTTGCGCCGATGCAGCAGCCGATTCGGTTCCTATCGTACCCTCTGGGGCACAGCCGTCGCCCACGTTATAGAGCCCTCGGATAGATGTGTTTACCGGCATGCCTCTTCCGACCCAACGATGCATGCCTGGCGAGTCGCCACGATGCTTTGCTTTTACTAAGAAGTTGGCTCGTTGTAGAACACCGGGAAAATTAGCTTCGAGTTCATCAAGCATAGTGTCAAACTCTTCGTTCAAGCGGGGTTTGGCAGCATTGGCAGGTGCCCCATAGGCGGTATGCAGATAAACCCCGTCCGGCGAAATGTCTGACGAGATCAAGGAGGGGATCTCCAAGTAAATGAGATTTTTAGTGTTACCAAAAACCATACAACCGTCAAAGCCTGTCATCAGGGGCGCATCGAGCAGGAAGCTAGCGTGCATAATAGGCGCGTCAATGTCGTTCTTTAAAAACTCAGCAACATAGCTTGCCTCGAAACTATTCACCCCCCCCGCGAGCTCGATGGTGCGTCGTGGCCCGGCGTTAGAGAGGACCAGAGGAGCATGCAGAATTTGCAGATCTTCACCGCTGGTTTTCATTTCAACACCACACACGCGGTTATCCTCTACCAATATCTTGCGACAACTACTTTGGGTGAACACCACAGAACCAGCCGCCTCAATGGCCGCGCCGAGGGTCGACATCAGATGCGCATTGCCAAGGCGAGCCATACCAAACTGACTGCCTTTAGAGTGGTATTTAAGAAAACTAAAAAACTCGCTAGCTGGAATTTCATGCATGTTTACGCCCATGAGCGCAGCACAATAGCCCTGAAACAAATTTTTAACTTCTTGGTTGTCAGTGTACTGATTAAACCAATCGAGGATCGTAATTGATGCGAGGGGCGACCAGCCCGTCAATGCATCGATAATGCGTTGATGAAGGACACTAGCCGCCTCATCATCCTGCATAGCGAAGCGAATCATCCCTAGCAAACCACCGCCACGCGGGGATATATCGTAATCACCATGCGCTAATCGATAGCGCATTTTCCCCGTTAAATCGATCATATCCATTTCGACACCCATGGCGTCGAATGCCTGACGTATCGCACTGCGAGGACCCATAGGGATCATTAACGCGCCGGTGGTAACTTTGCAGTCTTCGCGCTCTCGGTGCGAGCAGCGCCCTCCTAGATAAGGCGATTTTTCAACCACGGCAACGCGTTTACCGCCAGCCACCAGATAGGCTGCCGCGCAAATACCACCAACCCCGGAGCCAACGATAATAGCGTCAAACTCGGACATACTTCCCCCTCGGTACGATCCAGTAAAGATCACTCACCTGCCGTCTTTTTTAATGGCTAAACAGCACTACTTTTTATTTGATTAGGCTTCATCCAGCAGGCGTGGAAACCTGGCGGGATACGCTCAGGCATATGCACGCGGGCAATGGGCCCCTTAGACAAATCGCGCGCATCAAAGATTTGTAACTCTTGGGTACGTGTTGCATCGTTCCAAACAAATGTCACTACATAGCCATGATCTTCGGCCTGTTGGTTATCGGCAGGTGCGAACCAAGGCTCGCTGTACCAACAATGCTCCGCACTGTCGGTCCATGCTGAGAGGCGTTCACCCGAGCTGGTGTCATATTTGCAAATGCCATCCCACTTGAGCCACTCGGGATGATGGTCTACCAAATAGGCAAATTGGCTGTAACGACCTGTGCGCGCGGTGTCGTAACTGGGAAACTCAATATTGTGGTCGGGATCAAGACATTCTTCGCTGCACTCACCAGTGGCTAGATTCATCCGATAACGCCACAAGCGGGCGTCCATAACCAATCGAGCAATCATTTTAGCCGTGCGGCCATCATCAAAACTGCCATCTTCATGCCTCGCTGGCTGATAACGGCAAGCTACCATCACAATGTCATCGCCCTCCTCCCAGGCATTAATAACGTGATAGATAAATGAACCTGAAAACTCGAACCAGCGGATAGAATCAGCCCCTCCCATACGCGGAATAACCCCTAGGCGCGTAGGCATGGTGGAATCAAAAACGACCTTGTGGCGCCCAGCCGCGCGAGCTGACTCATCATGAAAAACCGGATGATCATGCAGTATCGAATAGTTCTCGGTGATGGCCATATCATGGGGCAAGCGATTACCCGGTAACTCAATCGGTACGCGATGTACCTGCTGTCCATGGGCGTCGACGACACCGTACCACATGTAAGGCCATTGATCGCCGTAGTCGAAGTACAGGAGTTCGCCCGTCACTTCATCAACCTTACAATGCGCTGACATACCGGAATCGGCGGCGTCCAAGTACTCATGACGCGGACCCAGTGTTTCAAGAGTAATAGGATCGAGGGCGTACGGCACACCCGCTAGGTACCAGGTTGTTATAGCACTGCCCGCATGGCCAATGACATCGGTATTTGCGGAGTCTTTCAAGGGCTTGTCGACCCGTCCTTTCAGCGTTTGGCGAATACCCCAATGTGTAGCGCTCTGGGCCCGATCTTCCTGCTCCCACGCTGCTGTACGCACCCAGCGATTACGAATCGTTACGCGGCCGCTATCAAAATGCGCGCTGTGGACCATGCCATCACCATCGAAGGGATGATACTCACCTTTCGGTTCAAATCGCGGGTTGGGACCGTTGCGTAAATAGACGCCATTAAGATCTGCGGGTATCTCACCTGTGACCGGGAGGTCACTGTAGGTAGACTCCGCAGATAAGGGTGAAAATTCATCAGTAATATAAGGGCCATAGTTGCGACCAAAAGGCGCATCGGGATCACGCATGGGCTGGTTCATTAAGCCTCCTTCACAATCGGCAACCTTTTGCCTTTTGTATCCAATGTCTCTGCCGGGGTTCTGCTGGCTGTCATTCGTCTGGGCTTTAAGGCGAGTCACGTTCCACGACAAAACTACACACCGTAGCGCAGGACCCGCCAATGTTTAGCGTAGCCATTCTTTTAGCGCCGTCAATTTGGCAATCAGCGGCTGTTCCAGTTACTTGGTGGGTGGCATCTAGCAACATGCGTACACCCGTTGCACCCACCGGATGTCCACAGCCAATCAAACCGCCACTGCGATTAATCGGCAACTTGCCATCGCGATCAATCCAGCCATTTTCTATTGCTCGCCAAGACTCTCCCGGCTCGGTAATCCCAAAATGATCAATTGCCATATACTCAGTCATAGAAAAACAGTCATGCGTTTCTATACCGTCTAGTTGCCACACGTCTTTCAATCCTGCCCGTGTATAAGCATCGGTAATTGCATCCCGTACATGGGGGAATACATATTGCGCATCTTTACTTCGAGCAACCTTGTCGTGGTAACGGAGGCCCGCATTGCGGTGACCCCAACCACTAATTTTGGCCACCCCCGCCTTAGGCCGCGCTTGGCAATAGGTTTTAGTAAAACGCTCAGATGCCAATACCAAGGCCGTGGCTCCATCGGTAATCTGTCCACAGTGTAATCGCCTCACGCCGGGCTCAATGACAGGGTTAAGGGTATCGTCGTCTCTAAAGCTATTGTCAGCAAAGGTCCAGTTTCGGGTTTGTGCGTTGGGGTTGTCCTTCGCATTGCTGTAGTTAATATCAGCGATAGCATTGAGTAACTGCCGGTCTAGACCATAACGTGACTCGTATTCATCCGCTAGCAATCCAAATACTGCTGGCCACATAAACTGACAATCAATATCTTCCCTGTCTCGCCATGCGGCAGAATTTTGATTTTTTGAGGCCTCGTCGCCGGGTAAATTTTTAAATTCTTCGGCGCCCATAACGAGAATACAGTCGTATCGACCCGACTCAATCTCGGCCATTGCGGCCAGCACTCCTAACGACGACGATGCACATGCCCCCTCATGTCGCATGGCGGGTACACCCCAAAATTCAGGCACGACTTGCACAACCATAGCGCCCAGGTGCCCTTGCTGACGCTGAGCCTCCGCAAAGGCATTACCGATATGAATGGAGTCAATAACTGACGCATCTAACGAGCAAGCATCAAGTGCACCAAGTGCCGACTCACGAATCATATCTGATATGTCCAAACCTTCTCGCGACCATACCCGAGCGAAATCGGTTTGATATCCTCCAAGCACATATACTGAGTTGCTCATAATGCCTCTGTATTCATCAAGCTGACACAATAGTCGCCCCTAGCCGCGTCAATTGACGCAAAACGCCCAGCCACCTACACTCGTGTAACTTGCATAATAAAACTGAGCGCGAGACTATATGAAAAAGCAGTACGATGCAATTGTCATTGGGTCTGGCGTGGGGGGCAGCTGTGCGGCGGCCTTGCTTGCACATTCGGGGAAACGGGTACTACTGGCTGAAAAACGCGCTTACCTGGGAGGACGATTTTCAACCGTAGATAGAGATGGTTTTCTGTGTGCTACCGGCGGACTAGCCATACAAACAGGAGGCTGTGTTGAACAAGTTTGTACAGCTTTGGGCATACCGTCTGGTGTACACCCGTCCCAGAAAGTGGCCACATGGCTAGATGGCAAGATCTATGACCACCAACAAGGCGGCACAAGCCGCATTATTCGCGAAGTCGCCGATACCCAAAATGAAGCTGAACGGGTGCTCGGTGCACTTAAGCGGGCTCGTGGTTGGTGTCCCCCAAGCAATGACATTAGTTTTAAGCAATGGCTTTCACAATACACCAGTAATCCGCGGATCCATGGTATTTTTCAGGCAACTATCTCTTCGTTGCTAACCGTCAACGATCATGAATTACCCGCTGGGGAATACTTTAAAGTTATGGAGCACAATGCCCCCATCACTTTTGGCTTTATTGAAGGAGGTAGCCTGCGACTCTGGCAAAAAATGGCAGATATAGTGACCCAAGCCGGTGGCGATGTAATCACCGGGGCAACAGCAAAAGCGGTAGCGGTTGAAAATTATCACGCCACTGGTGTGCACTTTCGTCATGAGCAGTGCGATCGCTTCGCTCAAGCCCCCATCATTGTTAGCAATATGGGACCGGCGGCTACAGCATCCCTTATCCCCTCGATATACCTTGAGCAGTCTTATCAAGCTAGACTCGGCAAAGTTACTCCCACCGCAATCATGTGGTTGCACTTTTCCAGTGCTGAGCTCCTTATGGAATATTCTGCCTTGGCAGTTGGCTGTAGCCGTCGCGTTAACATGATTGACGTACCCTCGTTTGAAGCCGAGGGCGTTGCACCGGAGGGGCAGCACCTCTACACCGTGGGTGGCGCGCCACTTAACTCTCTCGATCCTGATGACATTAAAGTAGAGTTTGACGCGTTGCTGGAAGATTTAAGAGATATCTTCCCGGATTTTGACCAGCGCACCAACGTACTCACAAAAACCTGCTACCGCGGAGAATGGCCTGGCTTCCGAACTGTCTCTGGATCTCGCCCAGGACACCGAACGCCCGTCTTAAATTTGTTTAATGTGGGTGACGGTGCAGGGCCGCCTGGTTTTGAGGGATCGATGGGAGCAGCTAAATCTGCATTGTTAGTTGCCGAAGATGTTGCACAAATGAGTTGAGTTGTCACCCAACCCGCTGATGTCTGCGCTACACAGCACGTTACCGTGTTGATACGTCGTGGGGGTCCAAAGGGTGATTGCACTGACTACACACAAAGCACAATTTGAGCGGTGCAGAAGAGCAATTGTGCATCATGACGACATTGCCTCCTCGCCCCTGAGTAAGCCATTTATCACCCCATTTGTGTAGCGACATGGCAATGCTTAAATAATCCGAACCTTTGTGAGTCAGAATATATTGATAACGAATCGGCGCCTCCTGGTAACGGGTGCGCAATAGAAGTCCAGCCGCCACCAACAGTTTTAAGCGGTCGGCTAAAATGTTACTTGAAATGCCCAGTGCACGTTGAAAGTCGTCGTAGCGTTGCAAGCCATAAAGCGCACACCCAAGAATCAGATTATTCCAGCGATCACCCAATATATCAGTAGCATGGAATAAGGAGGCATCGGTGGCTTTATGGGCTTCTATGTGAACTTTCGACCTTCGTTTTGCCGTAGACGCTGCTGTCTTGGAAGGTCGATAGTCTGGATTCTCTCGACCCACAACAGACGCTGGCATCAACGGCGTTGCACAGTGCTCACAGATACAAACGGGTTTGAAGGCGACACCACACTTTCGATGATACAAAGCAGGCGGCAGGTTCAAGCTATCTTTGGGTAGCCAGCGCAGCTCCCATGACCAGAGTGCTAGCGCAAAATCATACAGGCCTAAGCCTTTGGGTGTGAGACGGTACTCGTAGCGCGGCGGCGAATCTTGGTAGGGGTTTCGATAGACAATACCTTGCTCAACCAAGACTTTTAAACGATTAGCCAAAGTCGAGCGCACCGCACCCGTATTGCTGAGCAATGCCTCAAAACGATGACGACCTAAAAACAAGTCACGTATTGTCAACAAAGTCCATCGATCGCCAATCAAGGCAAGCGCCTGTGCGACCACACTATTAAGTACGCGATCGCCGGTAGCTATTGCTCTTTCAGGTGTGGCTGACATGGATTGTTCTCAAATTACCTACCCATCGTACATGGTGGCTGCAGACACGAGTTTGCAAGAACTGCAGTCATGAAACCGCACTTTAACATGATCGGGTTGATCGTCGGCCAATGGGTTTTTTTATGCAAGTAATTGGCGGTAATATACCGGTCACGAATAATAACAGCGCAACTCGGTTTAGGTTGCATCAGGGGGATGTTCGATGACGACACTCACGGTGTCTGTGACGATGCTGCTTGTTTGCTGGCTGCTTGCCATCGTCTTTTATGAACGACAGGTTCAAAAGTCATTCTCAATAAGAAACTTCACTTTCCCGTCAGTGCTCGCGCTATACCTCGGCTTTTGGGCTATCGCTGAGAATAGAGAGAACTTAGCGAGCCTCATTCTTGTCCATCAGCAATTTATCGCAGTTATCGCGACGTTCCTCACAGTAATCTGGGTAGTCAGCCTTATAACCAAAGATACGAGCATTATGGATATTGCCTATCCACTCACCGCAGCCGTGCCCACGCTTTGGGTCATCATTGACAGAGGGACATGGAGCGCCCATGAAGTCATTTGCATCGCTCTTGTGAGCCTTTGGGCGATACGCCTTGCCGGACATATTGGAATACGCAATCTGCCACATGGTGAAGATGCTCGCTATGCTGCCTGGCGACGTCGGCACGGTGGTCATTGGTGGTGGTGGAGCTTCTTCCAGGTCTTTGTACTACAGGGGGTATTGATCTCTCTTTGGTCCCTCCCGCTGATTATTGGTCTTGATGCAGCGGATCGGTCGTTGGGATGGCCACACCTTTTTGCCGGTATGTTATTTTCTGTTGGCTTTTATTTTCAGGCTGTCTCTGATTATCAACTCGAGCAGTTTCGCAAGACCCGTAAAAATCAAGCCGCCATTCTTAACACCGGATTGTGGGCTCTTTCGCGACATCCCAACTATTTTGGTGAAGCCTTGATTTGGTGGAGTTTTGGGTTACTCGGACTTACCCACAGTTGGGGATGGGTAGGTCTTGCCGCGCCTGCGTATGTGACTTGGTTTATGAGCCGAGGCTCAGCGACACCCATGCAAGAGCGATACCTCGCCAAAAGAAAGCCGGGATATGATCAGTACGTGGCGACAGTCCCTAAGTTCTTTCCCAAGCTTAATCTAACGCGATTATGAATTCCCTAGCAAAGCAGGTTGTCATTGTCACCGGTGCGGGTAAAGGGCTCGGCCAAGCCTATGCAATCCATCTAGCACGTCTCGGTGCGCAGGTGCTGGTGAATAACCGCCGTCACCCTGGAGAGCTCGACGCTGAGACCTCTGCAATGCAAACAGTTAATATGATCCGGCAACAGGGTGGGCAAGCAGAACCCAACTATACTGATGTCACAGATCCCACAAGCGGGACTGTTATGGTTGAGCATGCCTGCACGCACTTTGGTAATCTCCATGGCATTGTGGCCAACGCCGGCATCGAGCGACTAGGTCGCTTTGAGTCCCTCTCGGATGATGATTTCAAACAGATATTTGATACGAGCTTCTTTGGCAGTCTGTATCTCATTAGGGCTGCCTGGCAACATTGGCAGCACACTGGCTTTGGCCGGGCGGTATTGACGAGCTCTGGGGCGGGTCTGTATGGCAACCACGGCCAAGTTGCTTACAGCGCGGCCAAAGCAGCCGTTATTGGTTTAGTGAGAGCGTTGGCCATCGAAGCCGACACGCGTGATATCTGTATCAATGCCGTCGCCCCTTACGCCTATACCGCAATGACTCGACCGCACTTGAGTGCCGATGACGCTACCAAGTTAGATCCCAGCGATATAGCGCCACTCATTAGCTATTTAATGAGCTCTCAATGCACACTCTCGGGGGAAACCTTGGTATCAGCTGGAGGCTTGATCAGGCGAGCTTATACCCGTGAAGGGCGCACCGTTATGTTAAGCGATGATGTTGTCACTTCGATTAACACGCTTATGGGAGATGAAGGAGCGTCTTTTGAATCAGCAAGTGCATCATTCGGCGACTTGTTTAAAACCATTCGTGACGCTCAGGAAAAATAGTACAGATGAATTTGCGCGACGATCACCGACAATTCATCAATAGCGCCGATGCCTCTCACTACCGTCAATGGGGTGCGTGGTCAGACGAGATACTGTACGACATGCTAGCCCAGCACGCCCTTTTACATCCTCAACGTGAGGCAATCGTAGACCCTCCCAATACGCAGGTACTATTTGATCTCACACCAAAAAGGTTGTCTTGGCAGGCGCTTAAACAATCAATTGATCAGATCACCTGGGAATTACACAACCGTCATATTGGCCCAGATGATATCGTCATTACCCAACTTGGCAACACATGGGCAACCGTCGCTTGCTTGTTTGCCATTACTCGGCTGGGTGCAATCGTTAGCCCGCTGTCCTTGCAAAGTCGTAAAAGTGAGTTGCAACACGCGGTGGGGTTGCTACGTCCACGCGCATTTTTGGCTGCCGAGCACTATGGCGGTTTCAATCCCGTCGAGTACTTCAGACTCAGCTTTCCCGATTTCTCCGGGCAAATTATTTCCTTGAGCGATTTACTCGCGTGTATTGATTGCAATGAACCGGTTGATAACAGCAAGCTGATTTCGATTGGGCATTGGGCTGATGCCGATGATCTTGCTACTATTTGCTGGACATCGGGCACCGAAGGTTCGCCCAAAGCGGTACCACGCAGCCACAATAATTGGCGCGCCAGTGCGATAGGTGTGAGTGATGGGTTTTTAATGACCCAAGAGCCCGAGCGGATCATGTTGCCTTTTCCATTGATCAATACGGCGGCCATTGGCGGGGTTACGATGCCTTGGCTTTATAACGGCGGCACCCTTGTACTTCACCATCCCTTCAATATCGATATCTTTGCCCAGCAAATCGTTGATGAACAAATAACCACCACCCTCGCATCGCCTACGGCATTGCAAGCGATGCTTGCCTCACCAATCATTCGTGCCGCGGGTGATGGGTTGGCACTACGCGCGGTTGGGTGCGGGTCAGCCGCACCAAGCGAGGCACTGCTTAGCCATTACGAACAGGTACTTGGCATCCATATCCATAATATGTTTGGTGCCAACGAAGGAACGCTACTGTGTTGTGATCGCACCTTGGTTCCCGACGCTAAGCGCCGTGCCACACACTTCCCACGCGTCGGCTATAGCGACGAGCTTTGGCCGAATCGTGCGGCTAACTGGCTTAAATCCAAACTCATCGACCCCGATTCAGGAGAGGAAATCACACAACCCGGCACGCCAGGAATGTTAACTGTGAAAGGTCCGTCGTTGTTCCCTGGTTATTACACCGCTACGGGGATTGACCGGTCTGCATTTACACAGGATGGATTCTTTATGACGGGTGATATCTTCGAAATTGACAGTGACACACACGGCCCAAGGCTACTCAAAGTTATAGGCCGAAAAAAAGAAATTGTGATTCGCGGCGGTTTTAATATTTCCCCACTCGAGGTGGATTCGGCCTTAGCTGAACTTCCAGGGGCCGTTGAGCTGGCAACCGCAGGAGTCGTAGACGATAAATACGGTGAGCGTCTCTGTCTGTACGTCGTGGTAGCGCCCGATCAGCAGCTCAGCCTGGCCAATGTACAAGCATATTTGCAAGCCGTTGGACTCGCAAAAACCAAGTGGCCAGAGCGTCTGGTAATCGTGGCATCACTGCCCCGCAACACGTTGAACAAAATCATCCGCAGTGCCCTGCATACGGTCCCGGTAATAGCCGAGGAACAACGCTACTAGTTCTCACATTATGCAGTGGTTTATCGTTAAAAAGGTAACGCCATACCATGCCCGACAAGTGGACTACGCAAACGAATTTTTACGGCCTTTCCGGTAAATCACAGCCGTCTACCCAAGTAGCGTGAAAGCCAACATTGAAGCGTTGCGGCATGCGGATGGTGGCAATCGGCCCTTTACTTATGTCTTTCGCATCGAAAACCAGACAACGCGACACCCAATCGTGCCGAGAGTGCGCATAGGTAATGACGTAGCCATCATCCTCCTCAGACTCAGCTGTACCGACATTGCGGGGCGCAAACCAAGACTCGCTACCACTAACTCCATCACCATAGTCAAAGCGCTGGCAGCTACCGGTAGCCATATCGTATTTAACCAAACCGTCAAAGGTTTGGCACCGCCCAGCCACACCATCGCCGGTTGTATGATCGGGAAGCAACTGTAAATAGGCGTATCGATTGGCCACACCCGCATAGTGCTGATTGATCGTTGGAAACTCCAAATTAAGGTCGTTAAGCACCCGCTCTTGAGTTTTTCCCGAGGACAAATCAAATCGCCACTCATGTAGCTGGTGTGTTCGCCTGCGCTCGGCAAGTTGTGAGGCTAGAGGCCCATCTTCTGGGTCTCTATTACCACCGGGATTTGGCTGCCTACAGCCAACCATAACCACGGTGTCATCTGCTTCCCAACAATTCACAATATGCAAGATATAGCATGGGTCGGCCTCGAACCACCGCACATCAGATGTATTACCATAGCGCGGAATAATTCCAAATCGTGCAGGCATATCGTTGTAAAAACGCACTACCCGCTTCTTGTGACGCATTAGAATCTCTGTGTCATGAAAGTACGGTAAGTCATGCAATATAGAAAAATGCTCGGTCATACCCAAATCGTGTGGCGAGCGTGGACCAGGTAGCTCAATAGGGACATCTAAGCGAATTCCTGAATCAGGATTGGCCACTCCATAACTCATGTACGGCTCGACATCCTGATAGTTAAAGAAAATCAGTTCCCCGGTACGAGGGTCTACTTTACTGTGCGCTGACAGGTTGTGATTCAGCGCGTTATTCAATGTTTGCGGCCCAAGGGTTTGGAGTGTAAGGGGATCAATGGCCTGCGGGCATCCGGCCAGATACCATAAGCTCATCAACTTCCCTTGATAAAAAATGATATCCGTATTGGAGTTATCTTTAATGGGCGACCCAGGAAGATCATGATTGAAAGGGCCGCATAACCCTGGCCAGATCGCTTTTTTAGCTTTCTCTTCTTCTAAGAAGGCTGGTGTGCGAATCCAACGGGATTTGTAGTGTGCCTTGCCTGACTTAAAGTACGTTGCATGCAACATGCCATCACCATCGTAGTAGTGATAACGCCCCGTGGGCTTGAACCGTTGATTGGGGCCGTTGACGATGTAAGCACCATCAAGGTCTTCTGGGATTTTCCCCGCTTCAACCTTGAGGTCGCTGGCTTCGCATTCCCCCGCTACGGGGGCAAACAGACCATGAAGATACGGATGATCTACCTCATCGAGCCATGAAGGGACGTTTGAAGGTCGAGCGCCCAAATCATCTACGATGTGTTGATTACGAACGGTGATGGGAAGTTTATCCACGAGTTGCGCTACAAGGTTATTCATTTGTTAGCTCCTGTCTTCTGCAATGTATTAGAGCAGCTCAATCAAGATCGCCGTACCCGATCCCGCAGCACCGCTCGTTGCCACAATGCCACGCTTCAGCTCACGCCGTGTTAACTCATCAATGAGTGTCCCCATCATGATGGCGCCCGTAGCACCTAAGGGATGCCCCATCGCAATCACGCCACCGTTAACGTTGAGTTTGTCTGTGGGAATGTCGAGCTCGTTTTGTAATTTAATGATCGTGGCCGCAAAAGCTTCGTGAATTTCAAAAAGATCGATGTCATCGACATGCAATCCGCTGCGTTGCAATAACTTTTGTGTTGCCACTATGCATCCGCTCAGTACTTGGAGCGGCTCATCACTGGCATTTACCATTGCCCTTATGACCGCCTTTGGCGCCCTCCCAAGCTGTTCACCTAATGCTCGGTTGCCAATGAGCGTCAAGGACGCTGCATCGGCCATAGCTGGCGAGTTCCCCGCTGTGTGCACATGTTCAATTGCCGTGAGCTGGGGGTATTGAGCAAGCTGCACCGCGTCTGCGCCCGCCGCGCCAATATCGGCAAAACTGACGGGTAATTGCGCTAGAGAATCGAGTGTCGTGTGTGGCCTGATGCATTCGTCTTGAGATATCCAGCTATCTTTGTGTGGATTATAGATTGGGATAATCGACGTAAATCTCCCCTCGTCTCGTGCAATCGTCGCGCGCTGTTGGCTCATAAGAGCAACGCTGTCGACCGCGGTGCGTGATGCACCTTGTAAGCTAGCAATCAGATCAGCGCCACTGCCCATCAGCAAAACTCGCGCTGCAATAGCTGTTGTAGGATCACTAAAAATGGCAGCCTGATCGCTCATCATCGGAACGCGAGACATCATCTCTACGCCGCCACCAACAGTCGCTTGTTCTTGTCCCACCATGACTTTCATGGCGGCGACGCTAATAGCATCGAGACCCGATGAACAGAACCGTGTCACTGTCATACCCGAAACGCTACTGGGCCATCCGGCATAAAGCAGTGATGACTTGGCAATATTGCCTGCCTGTTCGCTGTATTGCGTGACACAGCCCAGCAACACATCGCCCACCAAGCCCGGATCAAGATTATTGCGCTCCACCAAAGCTTGGTACAGCGGCTTTAATAATTCGAAGGGTGAAAGCTCATGCAAACCTCCGTCGGGTTTGGCTCTACCTCGCGGCGTCCGAATAGCGTCATAGATAAATGCGTCTGGCACTTACACTCTCTCCAGCGTGACTCGAGGGCATTGATGGCATCGACACAGATTAAAAAAAGGGGAGCACACGCTCCCCTGTGCTAGCTGCGCGGCACCTTTACTTCCAGTAGTAGTTAAGGCTCACACCATAGGTTCTTGGCGGCGCGAAAATGCGAGTGGCGCCAATATAAGAGCCATCGATATGGTGTGTGGAGTACAGCTCATCGGACAAGTTCTTACCCCAAACCGACACGTCCCATGCCTCATTAGCCGGCCGGTATGTGGCCGACGCATCCCAAACGGTGACATCTTCCTGCAACCCTCGTGGGTCATTATCGACTTCAAAATGGAATTCATCCGTGTAAGACGCGGTTGCCAACATATCGAGGACAGCACCATTGGCCATGGGCACACTTAAGTCCGCCATAATGGACCAACTGGTCTCTGGGGCTCTAGGCAAATCGTTACCTGAGTTACTGCCTTCAGTGAACTTAGCGTCAAGGGTGGCAAAAGAACCCGTAATCTTAAAATTATCGGTGAACACCACGGCCATCTCGGCTTCGATACCACTGGATTCTGCCTGTGCGTTGGAGGCGGTGAGCACACTATTGGTGAGTACCCAGACTTGCAGATTCTCATAATCTAGATCAAAGTAATTGGCGTTCACCCGCAAACGATCATTGAGCCACTGAGTTTTGAAACCGATTTCGTAGTTGGTAGCCAGTTCGGGCTCAATGGGCACTTCTGCCAGCTCAGCATAACGCTGGGTCCCATTAAACGCCCCACTCTTGAACCCCTCCGAGTAAGTCGCATAGATCATGTGGTCTTCAGTGATCTTGTAATCAACGCTGGCCCGGACCGTCGTTTCGCTCCAAGACTCGCTGGCTGACACGGAGTAAGGAGGGCTGAATAACGGTACGCCGCTCGCAAACACCGGCGAAGAATTCGGGACCGGTGCAGCAGTATCGTTATCGATACTCTTTTCATCGTCGGTATAACGGGCGCCCAGGGTAACCGCCAGCGCATCGGTCAGGTTATACGTAAACTGGCCAAACAGCGCAAAGCTCTCGTTTTCGGAGTTCTGGTAAAAGTCAGCGGTACCGTCACCCAGCACGGCTAAGTGTGACGTCGGATCCCACCACGTAGTAAAGCGTTCGGCACGCGTTACTTCTTCAGTGAAGAAATAGGCGCCAGCCACCCAATTAAGATTATCAGACGCACCCGCTAGGCGAAATTCTTGCGAAAATTGATCGGCCTCTTGCGCAGCGCCGTCATCCACTTCCTGTAGACCAAAGCCACCGAGTCTTGCTGACAGCTGAGGATTGAGTGCTTGCCACCATGATGACTCACTCTCTCGATAAGCGGTAATAGACGTAAGCACAGCCCAATCGAGGTCAATATCAACGCGCGCCTGAAGACCCAGTATTTCCTTCTTGGAATACTGCAGCTCTTCATGGTTTGCCTTGCGAGGATCATTGTTTATCAATGCATTCGACGCAATACCACGATCTCGGTACGTGGGGTACAGCGTAGGTATAACACCTGGATAATTATCGATATCTAAATTGGTTAAGAAGCGGTTATTGCCGCTGGTGTCGATATCAGCCCAATCAAAGCCTAGGAGTATGTCTACGTTATCTGTGGGCGTGAATAGCAATTGACCGCGTACACTTTTGGTATCTTCATCTTCAAGATCCTGCCCGGTGGTAATGTTTTCAGCAAAACCATCGCGCTTGCGTACATTAATTGTAAGCTTACCGGCTAGATTGTCGGATAGGGGGCCATTTACGTAAGCCCGAAGATTACCCAGATTATAATTACCTGCCGTCAGGCCAACTTTCGCTTCAAACTCGTCCTGGGGCTTTTTGGTATAAATATTGATAGCACCGCCCGCGGCGTTACGGCCGTACAGTGTACCCTGTGGACCCCGCAAAACTTCGATACGCTCAAGATCGTAAAGATCGGTTGAGGCACCACTAGGGCGCCCCAAGTAGACATCGTCAATGAATACAGCAACCGCAGGATCAGAACCCGAAGAATCGTTAGTGTTACCAATACCACGTAGAAATAACTGAGGCTCGGTGATGTTGAACGCCGTCATTTTAAAGTTAGGCGTACGAAGTGCCACATCCTCCATGGCTATGATGCCACCCTCGTTAATGAGCTCTTCGGTGAAGGTTGTTATCGATATAGGAACGTCCTGTAGGCTCTGAGAGCGACGTTCCGCCGTAACTATAACCTCCTCCAACGCACCTGCTTGCGCAAAGGCGCCAGTGGCGGCACCGCCTGTAACAGCAGCTGTTGCCAACGCTAACGCGCTGACTCGTAAAACACCATGATTGGTTATTTTTTTCATGGATCCCCCTCGGTGTGGATTGTAGTTTTTTATAACGCTGATTATTCCTTAACGTGCACCTTTGAATTTATACGAAGTACTTTGACCGTTAGTTGCACACCATGCACACAGACAACTCGGGCCACGTGTTTGGGTACAGGCCAGATCACTACCCGACCATGTTGCGATATAAAGTTTGTTAATGCAAGTGGCTATGGCCAGCTACTTTAAAACGCAATCGACACGAGTGAGCTATGTGCGAAAGATCGAGAGCCGGGGAATTCGTTCGTCAGTCGCCTTTTGAAATTCGGCATGCAGTGTGTCAACAATAGCGGCGCAGGACTGGGCCCCTAATACGGTTCCCACTCCCTGCCCCGCAGACCAGACGTTTTTCCAGGCTTTGTCTGCACGATTACCCGACAGATCGATGGGCTTATTGATACGACCCGCAGCCGGATCTATGCCAGCCGCCTCCAAACTTGGGAGCATCCAATTAGCAGACACACCACTAACTGCCTTGGACTCCACAATATCCGCGATAGTAGCTTCAGCCATCATCGCCACGTAATCGCTCGAAGCCATACTTTCTTGGGCCGCTATGAACCGTGTGCCTGCAACAACAAAGTCAGCGCCCGCCATAATCATTGCTGCGATATCGGCCCCACTGGAGATGCAGCCGGCAATACCCACGGGGCCTTGCCAAAAGCGGCGAACCTCTTGCAAAAATGCCAGTGGATGGTAGCGGCCCGTGTGCCCCCCAGCCCCCTGGGTCACCAATATGAGGGCGTCGACACCAGCGGCCACAGACTTTTTAGCCATTTCGGGGGTAATAACATCCGCTAAAACACTGCCGCCATAATTCTTAACAACTTCGATAACGTGTTTTGGTGATCCCAAAGCTGTAGAGACCATAGTGGGCCGATAGCGCTCGACCAATGCCAACTCTCGATCGAATCGGTCATAGGTTGAATGCACAAACATATTAAAAAGCCATGGTTTTGATTCAGCTGATAATGCCGAATGAATTTGACTCATCCATTCATCAAGAATCTCTGTTGTACGCGCGTTAGGGGCTGGCAATCCAGCCACAACGCCGGCCTCTGCCCCTGCGATAACCAAATCTGGCGTCGACACCAAAAACATTGGCGCAATAACGAGCGGCAACTTATGGCGATTAAAATCAATCATGATACCTAGCCCTTCTAATCAGTGCATATTGTCCTAATTACAGCGAGAATGCTTCTTTTAAGACACCGTATAAACCCAGTGAGTTTCATAACGCAACCTTAAATGTCAAGAAATAGCAAACCTTGAAGCGCCATGAATGGGGATACGCGGGAGGAACTGCCTGTCGCTGTTGGCAACACGTTGAGCTTGGATGCGTTGAGGTTTCGAATAACTCCAAGGTACATCGTGAAGCCTCACCGCATTGGCGATCGAGGGGCATGTTGATATTGCGCATGTTGAGCGTCGTGCCAATTACATTTTCGCTGACTCTATCAACGCCAATCCCTTTGAGGGCTATGACACAAACTCGTTAAACGACCCTGAAATTCTCGTGCGAAGTTGGCCGACAGAGCGCTTATATCATACCTCTAGCCTAGCGACGTATTGCCTAGCCGCCTCTAAGACATGCGGCGCCAAGATAAGACTACTTACCATAGTGGGGATGGCCATCAATCCATAGCTTGCCGAAATAAGATTAAATACGACATCAATACTTACAGAGGCTCCAAAGATGACGGCCGCAATGAAGAACCACCGAAAGTAAGGCTGCCAACGAGCTCCCACTAAAAAACCAAAGCACTTCGCGCCGTAGTACCAGCCGGTAAACATCGTTGTGGTGCTCAAGCTTAGCGCAACAAACCCTAAAGCAATGAGCCCCAGCACGCCCATCTCACCATGAAAGGCATTTGCCGTGAGGGTAATACCCGACAGTTCACCGGGTGCCTGCCAATCTCCCGCGAGCAGAACTACCACCGCTGTACAGGTACACACCACGAGCGTGTCAAACACCGGCCCCAAAGTCGCAACGAGCCCCTCTCGAATAGGCTCGCTTGTACGGGCCGCTCCGTGAGCCATAACCTCGGTGCCTACGCCCGCTTCATTTGAAAATACCCCACGACTTACGCCAATCAGCATGACGCCAATGAAACCACCCCCGACTGCAGAGGGGTTAAACGCCTCCGAGACTATGCTCATAAGGACAGCCGGGACCTGGGAAACGTGAACCGCAAGTACCCAGACCGTCATTAACAAATACACTGCCATCATTGCTGGCAATACCGCCACCGCAACGCGGGCCACTCGAGGCAAGCCGCCAAAGATCACTGCACCAACAAGAACAGCCAATACGCAGCCAATAACAGGGCCACTCCATATGGGTGCTTGTCCAATGAACAACGAGTTTTTAATGAGTGCCGATAATTGATTGGCTTGAAACATGGGTAACGTACCAATGAGTCCAGCTAGTGCAAATAAGATCGCCAACGGGTAGAAAGACCGGGGCAACGCCTCTCGGATGACATACATGGGCCCTCCCTGCAACCGGCCCAAGTCATCTTTGCCGCGGTACATCACGCCTAATGAGCAAGTGAAAAATTTTGTGGCAATACCAACAATGGCCGACATCCACATCCAGAAAACAGCACCGGGACCACCCGCCACAATAGCCAAAGCCACACCTGCAATGTTGCCCAGCCCCATGGTATTCGACAGTGCTGCTGCCAAAGCTTGCATATGTGATAACTCGCCAGGCTCATTTGGCGTGTCGTATCGCCCCACCATAATGGCCAACGCGTGGCCCATATAGCGATAAGGAATTGCTCGCGATAGGAGCAAGAAGATAAGGCCGCCGCCCAACAAAAGTGCGACTAGAGGCGCTCCCCAAACCAGGTTAACAAGTTGCACGGAGAAGGATTCGAGAGTGGTCATGGTGAGTATCTCGTATTAAAGCTCTGTCCGTAGGTGAAAAGACTTAGGCCGTGTGAGTGCCTCGTAACCTACCGATGACAGCGTGCAACCGCGTCCCGAGTTCTTTATGCCGGTCCATGCCAAAGCCGGGTCCAGATAGTCGCATCGGTTGAGGAACACAGTGCCGGTTTGCACGCGTTCACCAATCTCCATACCCGCTTCACTATCGCTGGTAAAAATAGCGGCGGTAAGCCCAAAATCACTGTCATTCATCAGTGCCACGGCATCATCGTCGTTGCTCACCTTTTGGATGCCCACCACAGGCCCAAACGATTCTTCTGTCATGACGCGCATACTATGGTCGACATTGGTCAAAATTTGAGGCGCCATATACGGGGTGCCTACTTGGTCGGCAGGAAAATCGGCGGGGTTAATGTGTGCCACCGCACCTGCCGCAACAGCATCGGCAATTTGGCCGCGCACGAACTCTGCAGCTGATGCTTTAACAAGCGGTCCCAGCGTGGTGTCGGGATTATCCGACCGACCCAGCACATAGGACTTTACTAATGCTACGGCTTTGGCCACGAATTCATCGTAGATCGACTCATGTACGTAAATGCGCTCGATGCCACAACAGGACTGACCACTATTGAAAAACGCTCCATCAATCGTGGTTTCAACCGCGTGGTCTAGGTTGGCATCTGCGCGCACATAAGCAGGGTCTTTGCCACCCAGTTCCAATCCCACGCCGATAAAACGCCCTGCTGCCGCTCGCTCGACCATTTCGCCACCGGAAACAGAACCCGTAAATGCAACATAATTGATGGCAGGATTAGCAATAAGTGCTTCCGTATCGGCATGTCCGAGGTGTAAGTGCTGAAAAACGCCAGCGGGGACTCCAGCAGAATCGAAAGCTTGCTGGAAGCGCTCAGCACAGAGCGGCACTTGCGCCGAGTGTTTTAATATGACCGTATTACCCGCCATCAGCGCGGGAATAATAGCGTTAACTGCAGTGAGGTAGGGATAATTCCATGGCGCAATGACCATGACCGTACCTAACGGTTGGCGCCGAATATAACGGATGAAACCGGGCTTCTGCGGTAAGCTGATGGGAGCCAACGCCGTCTCGGCGATATCGATCATATGGTGGCCGCGTTCCGCCAAACCCGCAATTTCCCCTGTTGCATAGCGAATGGGACGACCCATTTGCCAACAGATTTCCTCGGCAATGGCCTCTCTGTTGGCTTCAAAAACAGCGATCGCTTGGCGGCACAACGCTGCACGCTCGGCAATAGGCAAACGCTGCCATCCAGCCTGGGCAGCAGTAGATGCGGCGACCGTAGCCATGATCTGACTGGTATCTGCGAGAGGGCGGCTTACATAGACGGATCCATCGACGGGGGAGACCGTGTCACGCAACGCGTTCATAAAGTTCCTTGCATAGGCCGCATCAAATGCATAGCCCTTTGGTGTAAAAACGTGAATTGTAAACCATCCACACGCAGGAAGATGTACTGCACACCCAAAACAGGTTCATGATGATTGGTCGGTAGACTATGGACCCGCAGATCACTAGCGCCGCATGACTAAACATTGCGTCGAACATAGCATGATGAGTGGGTATGCCGAAAAAACGTGCTAGCCTCAACGAAACGAAGGCGGATACTGGACATGATCCTACTGCTATTTCTCGCTGGATTGGCTGGCGGCGCAGTCAATACGCTTGCCGGTGGTGGTAGCTTTATAACTTTCCCGGCATTACTAGCTGCAGGCGTGCCACCAGTAGTGGCCAATGCTAGCAATACATTCGCATCGACAGCAGGCTACTTATCCGGCGCATGGTCATTGCGTAAAACAATTACCGAAGGCCGACAAGTTTTATGGCGTACGGCATTACTCTCTACATTATGCGGTGGATTGGGTGCGTGGCTACTAACCCAAACGTCAAACACAGCCTTTAACGGTGTAATCCCTTGGCTTTTACTGTTCGCTTCGGCCCTCTTCATTTGGGGAGCGCAACTCAACACCTATCTCACCCGGTGGCGCGCACACCCGAATCGCCACGATTTTGTGCGTGTTGGTTTCTTTGCGATTTTTGCTTGCGTCGCCATTTACGGTGGGTTTTTCAACGCCGGTTTGGGTATCCTCTTGCTAAGCTACATGAGTTTAGCCGGTTATCGCTCAGTCAATGAGATGAATGCGCTGAAACTACTGTACTCAAGCACCATATCGTCAAGCGCCATCCTTGTGTTCATAGCAAGCGACCTCATTCAGTGGCGACAAACATTGATTCTCCTCGCCGGCACACTAATTGGCGGCTATGGGGCAGGCAAACTCTCAACAAAAATCCCCGTAATCTTTATTCGTTGGCTAATCATTGGCGTAAGCATTACGGTGACTGTGTATTTCTTTTACCAACGGTGAGAGCACTACTGCTTAGGAATCAAGAAAACATCAAAGAACGCCACTAATTCTTGATGCGCCGTCAACGGCAGAATGGTTGCCACATGCTGGTCGGGCCGGACAACGACCATACACCCTTTCTCTCGATCGATACCGCGGAGGTCAAAGAGGTCATTGCCCTCCTCGGGTTGAAATGCCTTCTCATAATCTCTCAGGCAATATTTACCTTTCGCCGGCCATGCATAGCTGTGCAAAGCGTCAATCGATAAATCGGTCTGTTGAAAAACCGCATACGTGTCAAACACGCTGTCTATATCGGCCTGAGCAGGTGTATATTTTTTGACCGGTGAATCATCTGCCCCTGAAAGAAACTCAAACAGCTGAAACACATCTGAGCCAGGATCAGTCGGATCTTGCTGATTGGCAAATATAAAGATTCTCCAGCGACCATCCGCTTTCACCAAATGGCCGAGATGTTCGGTTCTACCATCGCAAATTCGATCCGCCTGGGCCGAGTGGAACCGTTGACCAATCCTAAAGCCGGTAGCGAGAACCTGATTTTCATGACCGGTACAAATGTAGGAGGGGTAGTACTCAATTGCGGTCCCCGCCACAAAACCATTCTGCCGCTGCATGAACGCTTCAATTTTCGCCGTATCCACCTGCGCCTGAGCCGAATCATCTGTGGCAGAGGGCCGGGTCGCTACAAGTTTGGATAACTCGCGATCGGCATCTATAAGTTGTTGCGCAACTTTACGACGCTCTGTTTCATAGGTAGCTAACAATTTGGGCTGCGCTTTTTTCTGTAACACCGCAGCAAGCTTCCAACCCAGATTGAAGGTGTCGGGTAGTGACGTGTTCAACCCCCAACCACCCTTGGGACTGTGTGTATGACAGGCGTCGCCTGCAACAAAAGCTCTGGGAACAAGTGTATCTGGACTTCCCAACGGCCGGTTATCAAATCGTTCGGCTATACGCTGACCCACTTCATAAATTGACCACCAGGCCACCTCTTTTACGTCAAGTGTGTAGGGGTGAAATATCTTCTGTGCCTTCGCAATGAGGTCGTGTTCGGTAAGTTTTACGTCAGCCGCACGCCTATCTTTTCCGAGTAGATCAAGTTCTACATAGAAGCGACATAAATACCCCCCCTCTCGCGGGATCGTCATTACGGCGCCGTGCTCACTCGATTGGATAAAACTCTTTACGCGGATGTCAGGGAAATCAGTATTCAACAGGATGTCCATCACACCCCAAGCCTTGTTAGCGGAATCACCCAGTAGTGGAATATCCAGACTTCGCCTTACCTGGCTGCGGCCGCCGTCACAGCCCACCACATACCGCGCCTTAACCTGCTCAATCTTGCCGGAACCCGCATCATCTACTCGCTCAAATGTTGCCGTGATGGGATGAGCTTGCAGATCTTGTGTAAGCGAATCGTCAATCTGCAAGTGCACTAGTTTGCGGCTGTAGTGCGGTTCTAGATGCGTTACCGACTGGCGCATACCGTCGGCGAGTAATTCATGGAGCCGCGCCTGGTTGACAATACCGTGTTTGAACTCTGACAGACCAAGCCGATGATCCTTAATTTTGTAGACGCGCTTGATATTTTCTGGCTGATTGTTGTCTGGCTCCCAATAAGCATTTTGCTTAAGTTGGTAGGTTTCCTTAACCACCATTTCACTGCAATTAAAGGCCTCCATGATCTCTTGGGTACGACAGGAAATGCCATCGGCTCGACCAAATAGTAAAGGCCCCGGCGCCATATCCACTATGCAGGTTTTTATATCGGCGAACACAGCGAGTTGACGCGCCATGGTGAGCCCTGCTGGACCGGTTCCTACAATGAGAACATCAACTTCAGTGGGTAAGTCAACAATGGGAGGCTCGGGATACGGTTCGCGAGACTCGTCGGGGACCTGATAGTTGCCGGGCTTAAATCCGTTCAGGTGGTATTGCATGAGTATTCTCTCTCGCCTAGCGAATACAATTATCGCGCAGTTGCTGGGTCATATCGGAACCAGCGGTAGGATCGTCCTCTACGCCGTTAATCAGGGTTCCTATTTCTGGGCAGGTGACCTCAATGCTATCTCCCGGAACCAAATACCTCGGTGGGTCGAAGCGGGCACCTGCACCGTTAGGTGTGCCAGTAGAAATCATGTCCCCCGGCTTGAGCGTGTAAAAAATAGAGAGGTAACTGATGAGGTAATCGAATGGGAACATCAGGTTTCTCGTGGTATCGCTCTGACGCACTTCACCGTTCACTTTGGTTTCAAGAGTAAGACTCGAGTGGTCCGCTACCGCATCGGCCGTGACCATCCATGGGCCTATGCTGCCGGTTTTAGGAAAGTTCTTGCCCTGCGTCACATTGAACTTTGCATGGCGAACCCAGTCTCGGATCGTGCCCTCGTTCATCAGCGTGTAGCCAGCAATGTAATCCATGGCTTGATCCTGCGGAATACGATGCCCCTCCTTGCCAATAACCATGACAATCTCGCCTTCGTAATCAAGCTGAGGGCTCTCTGGAGGACGCCACAAATTACAATTGCCGCCCGTGAAGGAGTCTGCCGCTCGCATGAACAGGCTGGGCCACTGTGGGTCGGCGCTACCATCATTGTACTCAGCATTGCGATTAGCGTAATTAACGCCGATGCATATAATTTTCTCACCGCCTATGACTGGAGGCATGAGTTGCACATCTGACAGCGCGTAGTCTGCTGAACAACCCGACACCGATGCAGCTAACTCGGTTTGTTCGATACCAGAGCGCAGGGCATTGAGGAGCGATCCACCTTGCCTAGCACCAATATCCACAATACCTTCGTCGGATACCACGCCCCACGACTCACAGCCCTGCCGATAAAAACTCGCTAGTTTCAGTGCCATAGTTAGCTCGCTCGTTTGTGAGTTGTTCGTTTATTTAAGAAAAATATAAGCAATGTTATGCAAAGCACCAACGTAACCGCTTAGGCCTGCAAACTAGTTAACGTGTTACGCTTTTTACCAAATTAGAACCGCCTCGTCCACTGAGGCGTCTAATATGCATTTGCGGTCTGGGCTTTCTTGCGGAAATGATAAGCCACACACAGCGGCATGCTACGGGAACACCGCAACGGCTACTGGCCCCGTGTTAGTGTTGGACGGCCTTAGGGATGAATCTAATAAACTTCTCTGCAAGTATTTCGCACTGAGTTCAGATTTTTAAGGACCCCATATACGACAAAACCCCCAGTGGGGGTTCTGTGACTTATGGCCCGCCCGGAGAGATTCGAACTCCCGACACCCAGGTTCGAAGCCTGGTGCTCTATCCAGCTGAGCTACGGGCGGAGGGCGAGCAGACTAGGCTTCCGCGCCGTTTTAGTCAAGTGCAGCGGCGCCAAAAGAGTGCAATTTTCCGGCTAACCTTGCAAATCAAGTCTACCGCATCGTAACTCAGTGCTTCCCCTCAAGTAGATGGGCTGTCTTGTGAGCTAGAGATACAGGGCCATTCACTTCAAAACACCCATCGTCTTGCGCCTAAGCAACGTGCACAGTACCAAGTGATTCATGTACCAGTCTGCTGGGAACTTAAATCCTTACCCTCGCCGACCCAAAAATACTGTACCCCTCGTAACAATAGTGGGAGCACATAAACCAGACCAAAACCGAGGGCGAGCAGCGAGTAACCTTTACCAATCAATGCAACAATGCCCAAGAAAGAAAAAGCAGCACTGACGGTGAGCACGCCAATAATCAGCACCGTGCGCTGGGTGACTGACAGACCTTTGCCGCCATCATCTTTCACGGCTAACGCAGCCTCGATTCGCTCAACAAATCCCTGGATAAGTCCAGCGCCGGTTTGAATCAAGGTACCCAATAAGACCACGACAAAAATCGACAGAAATAGGGTCGGCGCATAGCGCTCGATCATCCAATAAACGGGAATTGATTGCTCCAACAGTTCCGGGGGCGCCAACATGAAGCTTGAGTGCAGCAACAGGGCCGGTAGCGTGACAACGAGCGCGGTGAATGCGGCGCACAGGGCTGTTTCCGTGGTCGATTTGAGCCCTCGGATGGCATAGAGCAAGACAGGTACCACCGAGGAGTTATAAAACGCATAGAGTGCACCACTCTTGAGAGCGTTTAATAACAGGGATGACTTTTCTGAACTCGCAGGTGAAAAGCTGTCCGCCGATGTAACATCGGAGGGGTTAATCGCGCTGGGGATGGCTGCCGTGGCGGCATTGTCAAACACAAAATAGAAATAGGCGATAAAGAGGAGGTACATGCCCGCGAGCCAAACGCCCAGGTCAGGACCAGTGGAAATGCTGATCTATAAAACCGGCGGTGACCGCGTGCCCGGTCGCATCGATCTCGCGAGATCCGCTGAGCGGCATTTGGCTTATGACTGCAATGCTGTCACCCTTGACTCCCACTTTGGCACTGGCATCAAAACCGGTTTCCGGATCTATCACTCGACCCCCAGAGATCACTAGGTCGTAGACGACATCGGAACTCGTAGCAGCCGCCACAGCGGGACACCCGCTTCCCAGCCAAACCGGCAACATTCACAGAAGTCCGTATGACAAGAGAGACTGCTTACTAACCCGAGGGCCCAATGGATTGAAAAACATTGGAGTGCGCTCTTCTGGTAATTTTCGAAAACGAAAAATCACAGTGCCATTCGCACAAGGCAATGACTTAAGAGGCGTAACCCAATTATTAGTCGTTGGCGACCAACGTTTCCTTGCCTGCACGGGCGCGGGCATAGGCGGCTCGGGATTACACCGCCTCGCATTTAATTGCGCTCGAGTCCGGCAGTACCCAGCGCCCAGAGTTGGGCTAAACATAGCGCCTCGATCAATTGGGTTTGATTTATACTTGGCCCCACGCCGAGAGCACCCTCGTTATCTTTTCATACGGCCGCACCGCGAAATACATGTTTGAATCGGGGAAAACACATGGCTGGATCATTGCAGGATCAGTTACTAAAGGCTGGCCTTACCGACGAAAAAACGGTCAAAACCATCCGTAAAGAAAAAAGCAAACAGGCCAAAGCCGCTAAACATAGCAAGACGGCGCCAGTTGACGAACTAAAAGAGTCTGCCCGGCAAGCTGCAGCAGCAAAGGCCGCAAGAGATCGGGAATTGAACGCTGCACGCAACGAAGCGGCGCAGCGCAAGGCTATCAATGCGCAAATAAAGCAGCTGATTTCCGTGCACATGGAATCGCGTCAGGGTGGTGACATTGATTTTAATTTCACCGACGGCAGCAAAATAAAAAAACTGCTGGTTGATGAACGCCAGCGCCAGCGACTGACATCCGGGTTATTACAAATCGTGAAGCAAGGCGACCGCTACGAATTGGTCCCCGCTCCTATCGCCGACAAAATTGCGCAACGAGATCCCGAACGTGTGATCAACTGCCGAGCATCAAACGAGCCGGAGCTGAGCGAGGAAGAAAAAGACTGGTACAAAGACTTCGAAATCCCAGATGATCTGGATTGGTGATGCGTGGAGATAACTGGCCCTAACCAGTCCATTTGCGCCATAAATGAGTTATGCCCTGCAGAGGACAGAGCGGGCAACGGTTCCTGAGGCGCCCTTGATGGTTTTTGTCTCGCGCTGACCCAATCCGAACTAGCTCTAATAATTGAGCATTCGCCCAGATAACCGCTATATCCAGCCCACGATGTCCGAGGCGACTCTACTTGTGGACACAACCAAGTGCTTATTTGTCCCAGCTTCAACCCTCTATGCCTCAACCATTGAGCTCAAAGCCATCAATGTCGTGACCGTTAAGACAAGTACGTCACTAATACTAATGAGGCTTTTCGAAGTTTCACCTTGGTGGCCATGACTAGCTGTTTATCCAGCGGATACGGCACAGGGATGAGACCAAAGACCGTTCACGGAGACGGGTGCCAACTCCGTCCAACCCTTAAGTCAAGCCCTCGGCATGCATAACGAAACAAACTTCGAGGCCAGTTGCGATCAGTCGGTGGTGTCTACGTCTGTCCATTTTAATGACTGGCTCCAAACGTCTCAGCAGAAGGTCTTGGGAATTTGGCTGACTGCGGACCCACAAGCCCATCTTGGCAAGTCTGATCGTAGATACGAACCCAATCGACTTCCATGGTTACGGGCAGATCGCTCCGAACCACTTCCCCGCCTAGATTTCCACCAATCGCTAGATTCAGGATCAAGTAAAATTCATTGTCATCAAATACCCAGCGCCAAGGCGCAATGTTATCTGCATTGGCCGTAGCGTGAATTCTACCGTCGGTATACCAATGCACCGCACCGGGCTCCCAGATTACCCCGTAATTGTGGAAGTCTTCCGACCAGTCAGTTGGCGTGAGCAAGGTCTCGCTGTAGTGAACATTATCCGGCCAAACGTCACCAAAGTGCACAGCGCCAATCACCCGATGGGGATGATTGCCCGTCCACTCCAAGATGTCGATTTCTCCCTGATTGGGCCAGGGTTGATCGGTTGGATCTGGCATCATCCAGAACGCAGGCCATGTGCCTCGGCCCGCTGGCACCTTAATCCTGGCTTCGATGCGACCGAAACGGGTAGCAAACTTACCTTGCGTAGTAATTTTACCGGACCGAATGGTGCCCTCTGAATCAATGGCCGCTCTTATTTTTAGTGTGCCGTCAGTGACCGCGACGTGGGCTGCATCGTAAGTTTGCTGCTCATTGTTACCCCAACCACATAGATTGATCGAGCAGCCATCACCCTCAACGTAATTCCAAAGTCCGGGTTGCAATGGCTGATCAAAATCCTCTTGCCACAAAGGCTCACACTGGCTACCCCATACAATCGGCGTCATAACACTCAGCATAAAAACCAAGGCTACTCGTTTTGCTTCAAATGGCACTGAAGATGGTCCTCTTTTACGGCTCACGGGTTCTGACTGCGATATTGGATTAATCGATTACGCGCTCGCACTCAATGATCGCGGCCTGCCCAGGCACTTTTTCCATAACTGCCACCTGCGCCACGTCTAAAGTCATAGCACCTGCACTACGCAAGCCAAACGGCGACGTTACTGAGCTCATTCTCAGTCCCAACTTCTGCAGGCAATCCATGGGCAGTGCGAATTGGACCCAATCACCGTCGGGGACTCGAGCCAGAGCTGAGTACAACCCAACGCTCGCGCCACAGGAAGGTCCGCACTGAGTGACAAGCTGAAGATCATTACTGACGTCACCATGTCTTCTTGCTGTGAACAAGATGGCGCCGCCAACATCGCTTAAACCAGTCGCATCCCAAGCCTGACCACGCCCAAAGTAAACTGTCGTGCTGACACCATCTGCACCCCACACCAAACGTCGTGCATCCTCTTGCACATTTTTGTCGATCAGGGTGAGTACCAAGTTACCAGACGCCGACCTAGCGCTACTCGGGCCTGCAGCAAGTGCAGGGTCGAGCTGATCACCTAGGTAAATCATCCACGGTTCACGTATGCTGCCCTCGAATAAGACTTCATCTTCCGTGGTCAATACACCCACAGCAGCCTCAGGTAGGTCATTGATATCTGCGTCTTCAGCGGCAGTCAGACCATAACCAATAGGAAAAGCCTCCTCGACTACCGCCTGATCGTGGTTGTCTTTATTCAGATCGAAGCGAGGCCAGGGCATGGGCAAACGTCCCACAAAGGGATACTGCACCTGTCCCTCTCGGTCTCTGAGAAGCACGTCTGCAACACCCTCGCCCTCACTGCCTGGTAACCATGCGGCGAGAAAGGCGTCGGACGCGTTGATCTCCGCGTTTACCCACAGCGGACGACCACTTAAGAATATTGCTATTACTTGGTGTCCAGCCTGCTTGTAAGCCTGAATATTACGAAGATCCTGTCTGCTTCGTTGTTGCCAAGCTAATGTTTCTACATCACCGACACCTTCTGCGTAGGGTGTTTCACCAAATACATAAATCACCGCATCGGGGTTAGTGCCTTCTTTATAATCCTGTGTGGTGAGTACTGCACCACCCGCAGCTTCTACCTGCCGCTCAAACCCATCAAGTAGCGATGTGGCGCCTGGAAAATCGGAATTACTGTTACCCGTGCCCTGCCAGCTGATGGTCCAACCCCCTGCTTGCATACCAATATCGTCTGCACCCGGCCCTGTCACCAGATAGGTTTCTCTGGGGTCGAGGGGAACCAGTCCTGATTTGTTTTTGAGCATTACGATCGATTTTCTGACTGCTTCGCGCGCAAGCGCCCGGTGTTCTTCTGAACCCACAGAAGCTTTGTATAATGCTGCAGTTTCAGAAGGACTAGCACGATCTAGCAAGCCGATGGCCTCTTTCACTTTCAGTATTCGCGTGACCGCATCATCGATTCGCGCCTCGCTGATTTCCCCTGAGCGCACCTGGGCCACAATGTTTGCGTGAAGAGACTTCCAGTCTTCGGGCGCCATCACCATGTCCACGCCAGCGTTGATAGCCTGAGCACAATTATCATTGGTGCAGCCAGCCACCTGACCAATACCATTCCAATCGGTAACAACGAAACCTTCAAAGCCCATTCTGTCTTTGAGCACATCGGTCAACAGTTCCTTGTTGCCGTGAATCTTGTCGCCATTCCAGCTATTGAATGAGGCCATTACACTCATCACACCAGCGTCAATAGCTTCAAAATAACCGGCTCCGTGCACGCTCAACAGCTCTTCCAGAGGCAGTCGGGTGTCACCTTGATCCACACCGCGGAACGTTCCACCGTCACCAATGAAATGCTTTGCCGTAGCAACCAATCCTTGCTCCTGCATTTGCGCGACGATCGGCGCGGCAAATTGTGCGACACGCTTTGTATCACTACTGAACGACTCATAGGTACGACCCCATCTGGGGTCTTTTGCAACAGCGATAGTGGGCGCGAATATCCAGTCGATGCCTGTGGCCTTTACCTCTTGCGCAGTTGCAGCAGCTATTCTGCCCACCAACTCTGGATCATTGGCAGCACCTAAGCCAATGTTGTGGGGAAACAATGTGGCACCAATTACATTGTTGTGGCCGTGTACAGCATCGGTACCCCAAATGATGGGAATGCCGGCATTTCCAGCACTAGTATCAACTGAAGCGTGATAATAGGCGTCCGCAAGCTCTGTCCATGCATCCAAGCTAGCTAGCTTTTCTCCTCTGGGAAACGAACCACCACCGTTTAATACGCTGCCAAGACCGTATTCTCGAACATCAGATGGACTCACGTGCTTTATTTCGCCCTGGAGCATTTGAGCGACCTTAAGCTCCAGACTCATCTGCTCGACTAGTGCGGCTACACGCGCGTCCGCACCAGCAACTTTTGGAGGAGCACTCTCGCTACAAGCGGTGAGGCTCGCGAGGTATAGACCCCCAAGAAAAAAGGCAAAAATAAAGCGCAACGACATCCACCCTGCTCCATCTTTCAGGCACACGTGGCGTGGGGATACACGCCGTGTGCACTATAGGGAAGCGACGCCCGAAGGCACTACTAAATTACGATAAGGCGGGCAGGCACCGCGCTAAAACGGATAGTCTGGCCATTCAAATGTGACGCACTGCACGCATCGGGCGCTAGGCCATCGATATTAGGAAGCTTCTTTGCAGTAGTGATCTATGAAACGCTGGTGCTCAGGAAGCTGTGACACCAATCGTTGCGCTGATGCGTGAATACCACTGAGAAAATCCTCTAGCTCCTTATCTTCCATCATGTTGGCAATGGGATGATATTGCTCTGGATACAAACCCTGGCCCAGCATTACCTGAGTCCAGGAGTTTTCGCCGAACAGCTCGGTCGGCACCTTGAATACTCTCCCTGTTTGCTTAAACAACTCAATACGATGCCGTAGTGAATCAGGAATCTCCATAGATCGTACATGTCGCCAGAACGGCGTATCAGTACGTTCAGTAACGTGGTAGTGAAGGATAATAAAATCTCGGATATTTTCGATTTCAAACATCATCTGGTTATTAAATTCATTGATGTCTGGCTGGCGAACACCTTCATGAGGAAACATCTGCATCAGCCGTACCACTGCGCGCTGGATCAGATGGATACTCGTTGACTCCAATGGTTCCATGAAGCCGCTCGATAAACCGACCGCCACGCAATTCTTAACCCAGTGCTTACGACGAGTACCAGTCTGAAATTTAATCGGGCGCGGATCCGTTACTAGATCTCCCTCGAGGTTAGAACGCAGCTTGGCCTCAGCTTCATCCCGCGACCAAAATTTACTGCAGTAGACCATGCCATTACCCGTTCTGTGCTGCAGCGGAATACGCCACTGCCACCCCGCCTCATGCGCAATTGAACGCGTGTAAGGAATAGGTGGCTTGACGTTTTCAGTCTGAACCGCCAGCGCAGAGTCGCAAGGAAGCCAGTGCTGCCAATCATCAAACCCGGCGTGTAAAGTTTGCTCGATGAGTAGCCCTCTAAAACCGGTACAGTCTATAAAGAAATCCCCGTCAATGTGCTGACCATTGTCCAAGCTCAGACTGGAGATAAAACCCGAGTCGGGATCCTGATGAACCTGCTGAATTTTGCCTTCAACACGACGAGCACCGTTGTCTTCCGCAATTCTGCGTAAGAACGCTGCGTAACGCGCCGAGTCGAAATGGTAGGCATAGTTCAACCCCTGGTTTGGCAGCACGGCGAATCGGTTGTGCTTGGCAGCCACCCATTCGTTGCAGTACTCACCGTAAGGCTGAGCAATACCGCGCTCTTTGCCCTTAAGCCAGAAGTGCTGAAACCCGCCAGCCCAACAATCTTTTCCGGTATAACCAAAGGAGTGAATGTAGTCCTTGCCCACATCCAACCAGTTCTCAAAGGAAATTCCTAACTTAAAGGTACCGCCCACCGCTTTCACGAAATCCTGCTCTTTAATTTTCAGGAGCTCATGTAAAGTCAGCAACGTGGGGATTGTGGCCTCGCCCACCCCAACGGTACCAATTTCTTCTGATTCGACCAACGTAACCTTGACGGTTTTACCCAACAACTTAGCAATGGAGGCTGCCGTCATCCAGCCAGCCGTCCCGCCACCGGCAATAACCACCTGCTCTATCTTTTTTGGTTGCATTAGCCTATCCCTTAATAACGACGATTACTTATCGATTTAAACGATTGATGAGCTCAGCACGCAGCCTACGCACGTCATCCTCATCGAGGTTCCCCAAGCAGCCACGCGCGAGCTCAGGTATGTGATCAACATTAGTCTGATCTGGTTTAAACACGTAGTGATTGAATAATTGTTGCCAAGCGTCACGCTGAGCTGGCCGAAGATTTCGAATAGACATGACCGCATGCATGAGCGCAGTGAAGGGCGACCCCATAAACGCCGTATTATCGAGCCACCAGTAATTCACCAGCAAGTTACAGTCTGCTAGTGCCTTTACATGGTGCCACCACATGGAGGGGATGAAAATTGCATCACCTGGCTGCAATACTGCAGTCTGACCCACGTGTAGCGCCTCTTTAAATTTGGGATAACTGTGGAAATCAGGATCATCAAAATCAACAAGGCTTATAGGTTGCCCAGAGGGAGTTCTATCGATTGGCCCCACATACAAGTTTCCAACCTGCTCGGTCGGGAAGAGTGTGAAGCGCCGACTGCCCGCGACAACACACGCTACATTGCTTGGAAAATCATAATGTGCCGATACTGTGGTCCGATTACCCAACCAAAAATTGACCAACGGCTCCCCTGGGACCTGCAAGAAGTTAGCTTCGTGGAAGCCGGGCAACCATTCCTTGACTGGTGTAGAGCCAACATAAATCGCCCTACCCTCATCAGCAGTCTGCGCCTCTTCGATTCGCTCTATAATATCCGCTAGCGGGGCACTACCGACCTGAAAATTGAACCCATTGAACGCCTGGTTATAACCAAACCGTCCCCTCGCCTCGGAGGGCGCAACGTATGCTGTTACCGGTCGCTGGGTCCAGAACTTACTCAGATAATCTTTCAGTGCTTGAAAGTCTGTCGCTTTACGCTCTACAGCAGGCCATTTTCTGACCAGTCCTCGCATGACCACGGGTTTGTCTTGAGCAAAAACCCCCGTCGGTATCACACCCGGCTCGGTTACATCGATGGTTTCAACGGGGCTTAGAGCATCATAGATCATGGTTCGATTAGATCCGCGCTTCTTTGAGCTTAATCATTTTGGCGAAGTTCGAAAGCGACGCCAGCATCATGAAAAGCGGCATCAAAAAGCCCTCACCGGACAAGCCAGCCAACTGCTCTCCAGAGAGCTGTTTCAGCAACTCCTCGTTGATAGTGTAAAACCCCAGCAGTTGGTTCTTGGAGCCATCTTTGAGCGTGATATCTAAGGTAACGGATTCGATCAATCCTAAAGAGTCAAGTGCAGCCGTGAAGCGCTTGGTGGCGTCAGCGCCATTAAAAATATTCTCGAGAAGGTTGGCAGTTTGTTCAAGATAATCTGTACGCCCCCCTAGTGGCTGGAATAACGCTGTACCTTGTTCTCTACTGACCCGCGGATGCGCCATGTCCACGCTCATCAGTCGGATCTGCTGACCATTCTCATCCTGTTTGGTGCCGATGAGAAATGGCCCTTTCAAAATAAACGCCGGAGGTCGCGTAACGGTCCACTCATTCTGCTCTATGAAAAGGTTTTCTTGCTCTTCAAAACCCATCAGTGCAACCGGCACAAAACCACCTTCACCGTGCTCCTGCAGCAACAGCGGGAAATGATTTTGAAGATCCCTAAATTCGAATGTATACGCCGGACAGCAATGTATTGCATCACCATAACTAGCCGGTTGACCCTGAATGATCCGTAGATCTTTATGGTCAACATTATTCAAAATTTCAAAAGCACTCATAAAGTTCTCATTCGCTGTTTGTCACGGAGAAAGCCGCATTAACTAGCCATTGCGTTGAGCAATTCGCGGTTACTTGGCAACGCTTGTTGAAGCTTTCTAGTCTTCTCGCGCACCTCATGGAGTATGCGATCAATCCTCGGATCTGAAGTTTTCCCGTCATCATTGGTAGTCGTGCCTGCCTGCGAGAGGTGACCATTCATCCCCAGCCAAACGTACTGATAACTCGCAGCAGGGAAAAGTTCGTCAAATCGGGGCGCATCCGCGTGATATGGAGCTCTCAACCGCCAGAGCATAAGTTTATCCTGCAGCCCATTGGGGAGCTGATCAAAGACTCGTGCTCTTCGCCAATAAGGCGTGTCGTCGCGCTGACTCAGAGCATAGTGCAGCATTAAAAATTCTTGAATGCTGGCCCAGTGGGCACACATCTTTTTATTAAACATCCGCGCAACCGGCGCCTGTAACTCCCTGGAGACTGGGAAGTTGTCGACCAATACCGCAATACCCTGTTCTATCATCGCTAGCGCCGACGCCTCTAGAGGCTCAATGAAGCCAGCCGACAGGCCTATAGCCACACAGTTACCGCGCCAGGGCTCTGGTCTAAATCCAGGTTTGAAGTGCACCGTACGTGGTTTAGCTTGAGAAGCACTCTGCTCAGATGATGAGGCCATAACATAGTTCATCAACGTCACGGTTGCCTCATCTTCACTGATACTTTCCGCGTCGTGGACATATCCCACCCCACGACGAGTTTGTAATCCAATATCCCAAATCCAACCAAATCTCTGCGCGGTCGATAGCGTAAAGGATGCGATATCTGCCTTTGGATCATCGTAAGGCACCTGTGCGACCACTGCTCGGTTGTTGGGAAGATGCTCTCTTAGAGATAAGAAGTCAGAACCCAAATGATCGCCAATCAACAAAGCCCGCTGCCCAGTACAATCAATAAATAAATCTGCTTTCAAGATAGTGCCATCACAGAGCTCAAGATGGCTGATAACGTTAGTGCCTTCACCTTTTACTGCCATGACATCCGCTGAGCGATGAATGACACCGAGTTTCTCAGTGCTGTGTCGCTGCAGCAATTGGGCGAACCTTCCTGCGTCCAAGTGATACCCATAATTGAGTGCGAACGCATAGTCTGGCATGCCGCTTTGCTTAGGAGCTTTGTGCGCGGCAGCGATGGTGGCTTGAGGCGTTACAGCATCACAAAAATGATGCCCATCTTCACGAAAACGCCACCAATCCGCCAAGTTAAGAGAGGCATACTCTGCAGGCAAGCTAAAAGGATGAATGTAACTGTCGCCGGGCTGACCGGTCACCCAGCCACGAAACAATGTGCCCTGTTTCAAACTGGCATCACAGTCTCTAATAAGGTCGCGCTCGGATATACCTATTGCCTGCAGCGTCGACCGCATTGACGGCCAGGTGCCCTCTCCGACACCGATCGTCGGTACAGTCGGCGACTCAACGAGTGTGACTTTCACCTTAGAGGCAAATGCGGCAGCCAGCCGAGCCGCAGCCAGCCAGCCAGCCGTACCCCCTCCCACAATCACAACCTCTTGACTGACACTCATACACAATCCACAAGACTCTATCGGATTTATATTTTAGTACTTGGTAAGAACAAAAAAAGCTGCAGAAGCAGCTTTCTTTGTTGGTGGGCTAAAAATCGATACTCAGAACGTGTAGCGAACACCTACGTTGTAGCGGGCGCCTGCCTGGCCGACAAACAGCGGCTGAGACTCGGTTCGACCATAAACATACGTGGTCTCGTCCGTAACGTTGATTGCGTCAACAAATAACTTCAGATTATCCGTTAGCGTGAACTGAGCACCGATGTCGATCTGATCATACTCTGCAACATAGGTTGGCGGGATTGCGCCAACGTTGGCTTGCCCGGTGCCGGCCAAGAAATCATCACGCCAGTTGTAGGCCACTCTTATGGACATGAAGTCATCTTCATAGAAACCCACTAAATTGGCAGAATCACTAATGCCCGCAACTACAAACTGCTGACCCAAATCCTCGTTATCGTAGCTGGTATCTGAATTCACGATAGTAGCATTAGCAATGAAACCGAAACCTGTAGCACCGAAATAGTGCTGCAAGTTGATTTCCCAACCATCAACGGTGTCTTTATCTTGGTTGACCGGCGCGATCACACGGAAATTGGCAAGGTTGTCACCGGGCTGACCAGCGATTAAACCATTCTCGACGTCAACCCCAGGAGAACCCGCCTTGTTATCCAGAATCCACTGATAGATCTCACCGCTGGTGGCAGCCGAGCCGATCGCTGCACGCGCTTCATCAGCATAAGCTCCTTGCCCCGGGTGTGGGAGATCGAACAATGTCTCATTGAATTCAGCGAACCCGATGAAATTTTCAACATCTTTATGGAAATAACCCACTGAGAAGTAGCTGGCATCACCGTAGTACCACTCAAAAGACAAGTCGATATTGTCTGACTCAAATGGCTTCAATCCAGGGTTACCACGCCGGCCATTGCCCCCATCGATACGCAAAAGCTGATCAATGGTTTGACCACCCTGAATATCTGCATAGTTGGGTCGTGTCATTGTCATGCTGTATGACGCCCGGAAAATAATGTCTTCCGTCAAACCAAACTTAACGTCCAAGTTCGGTAGGACATTATCATAGCTACCACTCAGCTCAGTGAAGTTACCGTCACCTTGTACGGCACTGAACTCATTGCCGCCAACCCAATTGATACTATCATAGAGCGGTGCTAAGGCCTTGGAGTCAACGTCTGTTTCCTCGTAACGAATACCGAGGCGAACATCAACGGGAACCGACCCAAGGTCAAAGCCCATGTTGAGCTGCACGTACGCAGCCAACTGCTCTTCCTTAGTGCGCCGATCAACGCTGTAGTTACTGGAAGCACACAAACCAGTGCCGCAATCACCCATATCGGCAGCCTGGAAAACATCAGCTTGGCCACTAGCCATCAAAGACTCGGTGCGCTCAATCAAGGCCGCCATATCGTATTCGTAAAAAGTGGTTGTCAACTCGGGGTCGTTACCACCAGAGACTTCATCGAAGCGGCCTGCGGCTGAGACTTCGGTTAACAAATCAGCAATTGCTCCAGGCTGGGTAACGCCGCCCCATGCATCGCGCTGAACCACAGAACTGGCAGAGCGGTTATTTACCTCAGTAAATTCAACACCGAAGTCGACGCTCTTCACTACGGAGTCAGCGTCAAACTCAAAAGCGCCGCCGAAACGAGCCTGCTCGATATCCATGCGCGCATAGTTATTGGCAAAAACGCTCCCCGTCACGATCATATCGTCGGGGCTCAAAGGATTTGAAAGATCCAGCGACAACACGGGCAGTTCGCCGCGATCGAAATAAGTAGTGGTTTTGTCACGTGAGAACGCCGCGATGGACAACAAAGCGGAACTACCAAACGGGCTGTCCGGGCGCTGCTCTGCGCTAGAGTCGTGATAATCAAACATCAGGCTCAAGCGATCAGTGGCATCCCATAATAAGTTGAAACCAACCGACTTATTCTCCGCGACGGTAGCGTCACTGCCGGCGCCCATAGCGAAATCGCCACCACCGCCGTTGTATTCCGCGTACTTAGTGGGAGAGGCGTTGTTTGCGCCATCCCAGATAGTTTCCTGACCGCCAAAGTTGTACCAAGCCGAGTAGTTTGTAAAGGTGCGCTCGAGCTCGACTTCCGAGTAAGTGTAGTCAACAGTAGCCGTGACAGATTCAACGGGCATCCACTGCAACGTTAACTGGCCATTAGTGCGGACTCTATCCCACTCGGCAAACTCATAACCCGTATTCTGGGGGACGGAGTAACGCTCATCAGCCGTGAGCGGACGGTTCTGCTGAGTTACTGAGTCATAAGGTATGCCTCCCCACTCTGAGGGTCGCGCACTACACCAACAGTTGTCCGTATCGCCGGTAAAGCTACGCCAGCCACCAACACTCGCGGTGGCCGCGCCGTTGTTTCGTTCTTGACGCACCGCAGACAGAGCGATTCCGACTGTATCATCGAGGAAGGTGTTCGAGATTAAGAGAGACACTTCCGGGGTAAAGTCATCGCCTTTCTCGGTTGATGTGTCATGCATAGCAGAAGCAGCAACTGTGGCGTTGAAGCCAGGCGCCGCAAGGGGTTTGGTAGTCACGATATTAATGGTGGAACCAATACCACCAGTGGGCACATCTGCCTTTCCGCTTTTGTACACCTCTACGCGAGAAACGCCCTCAACCGCAAGATTGCTGAAATCAAACGAACGACTATCACCGCCAGTAGTTGGCATTTGCCGACCATTCAATGTGACCAAGTTAAATGCGGGGCCAAAACCGCGGACGGTCACATACTGACCCTCACCGCGAGTTCGGTCTATGGATACACCGGTCACCCGCTGCAACGCTTCCGCCAAGTTAGTGTCTGGAAACGCGCCGATATCTTCGGCAGTAATCGCATCCACGACACCAGCATCAAATCGCTTAACGTCCGCAGAAGCCTCTAGGCTTTGCCTGATACCACGGACAATAACCTCCTCCATGGCCGAGTCAGATACACCAGCGCTCAGCTGGTCGGGCTGCTGGATCTGCGCCTGTGAAAACGCTGACGATATGGCCAGTGCGATTCCTGTTGCTAACGGCGCTTTTGCGAACCTGTTAGTGTCCATTGTTGTTATCCCCAGTTTGAGTGGTTGTTCGGCGAGGGTTACTCCCTAGATCGCTAGGGCCTGTCTAAGCTACATTAATGGAAGTCAGCACCACCAGAAGCTGCGAAACGACAAGATGGGCCGTAAACGCGACGAACAGGCTGAATGAATTCGTTAGAGCCTCTGCGCCAGTTGCCGGAGAGAGCCTAGCTAGCGATCAAATGTTGAATGCCAGCACGGAAATTTCGACTGACTTTTAGCGTCACTTCATCACCCAAATGGAGCAGGCTCTCGCCCTTGGGCAAAGCCTCCACGGTGCGAACTTTGTTGAGATTAACAATGGTGGAGCGGTGAATACGGACAAAATATCCCGGCAGTCGCTGCTCCAGTTCTTTCATGGTGGAACGCAGGATGTGAGTCTGACCCTCCGCATGTACACACATGTAGTCGCCTGCCGCATCAATCCAATCAATATCCGTAAAGGGAACTAAGTAGGTCTGACCACCATCCTTAATCGGCAATTTATTCCGTTCATGAGCTTTATCAGCAGATTCTAGGGAACTGTCTGTGCGCCGCATTTGGTTGAGCGCACTGACAACATTACCTTTGTCTCGCAAAAGTGCCTGCGAGATATAGCGATCCCGGCAGCGTTGCAGAGCACTTGCCAAACGCTCTGGATCAATAGGCTTAAGCAGATAATCTACCGCATTCAACTCAAAGGCTGTAAATGCGTGTTCATCGTAAGCGGTCGCAAATACCACCATTGGGAGAATATCTGCTTGCACTTCTGCAATCACTTCCAGGCCTGTCATACCCGGCATCTGAACATCCATGAAAACCAGATCAACAGCACCTTCTCCCAGCACCTTCAAAGCCTCGCGGCCATTGCGGCATTGACCGACAACTTCAAAGTCAGATTCGGCTTTGAGAAGTTCACGCAGATAATCAAGGGCTAATGGTTCATCATCAACGAGTAGCGTGTTTATTTTTGTTGGCATTAGCCTTTTCGAACCCCTTTAACGAGTACTCAAACCGCTGTAAGCCTAACATCTAGGCGATGTGTTTATTGAATTAGGTCTCAGTTGAGAACCCATGAGTCTTTCTTGGCATAGTGAGTGTAATGCACAAACCACCAAGTTCAGAGGCAGCCATTGCCATCGTATAGTTTTCTCCGAACAAACTCTGTAATCGGGCACGGGTATTGTTTAACCCAATTCCCGTACGTATGGTTTCTGAGGAGTTCGCGACGGGCTGCTTACCCACACCACTGTCCTCCACGGCAATGCAGATGCCGCAGCTAGCTGCTTTTGAGTCATCTGTTGGTCTAGCTGAAATAC
>Ga0181577_10000163_pt1 | contig 50422 bp, 62 predicted proteins | sample 101ome_21_FD_132468 | JGI IMG/M metagenome (GOLD analysis project Ga0181577, IMG submission 132468) | Coastal salt marsh microbial communities from the Groves Creek Marsh, Skidaway Island, Georgia - 101413BT metaG (megahit assembly) | ecosystem: Environmental > Aquatic > Marine > Intertidal...
GAAATTTGTAGCGGCTTTCGTGGGCGATACCGTCAACCGGCCCGCCTAAAAATTCGCCAGCCTGCCCAGGATCATCTCGGCAACGATGGCAATGAACGGCGAGGCAGACAGCAGGATAATCAGCAGCAGCCGCCCCAGCAGGCCAAAAAAGCCGCGCTTGGCATCGCCACTGTCAGCCGCGGTGCCGGACCCGGCAAAACGCTGCCCCCAGGTGGGCTTGCCGCGCACAAGGTTGACCCCATTCAGCACGACAAAACCGGCAATAATCAGCCCGATGACCCGCAGGACGATCTGCCAGAAATAATAGGCTTCTTCGCCTTCAAACGCCCCAAAGGGGAACATCAGCACAAAGCCCATACCGGCGGCCATGGCGAGGTCATAAAGGCCGGCCCACAGGCGGCGGATAACAGAACGCTTATTCATAGGCGCTCTCCTCTGCCACATCTTCTGCTGCTACTTCTTCTACTTCTTCAGTCGGAAGGCGGAAGGCCAAAAGCGCATTGCCGCCCAGCACGAACTGGTGCTCATAACCGCTTTGGATGAACATCATGTCGCCCACCACATATGGGCCGTGCACATCAATGGTGCCGCCTTCAGTGGTGCCGCCATTTACCGCGGGGTAGCTGCGCACGCTGTCATAACGCCACAGGGTCTCGCCGGTTTGGGCATCATGGGCCGCCAGCGTGCCGTCGAGCCAGCCGGTAAAGACCAGCTCATCTGTCGCGGTAATCGCGGCAGACAGGCCAATGTCGCAGGGGTCTTTGCCAGTGCAGTCGGCCAGTCCTGTGGCTTCCCAGCGGCGTTCGCCGGTTTCCATATCCAGTGCGAATAGGCCGGGGGAGGCCTCGCCAGACTGGTTGCGGTCAAATTCCAGCGCCATGTCGCTGATCGGGGCAAAAACCAGCCCTTCAGCCACGTTGACGGCCACGCTCCAATGCACGCCGCCGATCATGCCGCCACGGCCAATGCTCGTGTCCCACACCCGGCTGCCATCTTCAGGCCGCAGGGCATAAACACCGCCAGACTTCTGCCCGGCAAACAACATAGGGGTTCCATCGGGCATCTGGCTCAGCGCCGGTGGGGCGCCAAAGTCCAAATCCGGCCCGTCTTCTTCGGGGCAATTGCCATGGCCCTTGGACCCGCACGACACGTTGAACGCATCGCCTGCAAGATATTGCTGCACCCATTTGATTGCGCCCGTATCCATATCCATGGCGATAATCGCATCGCTGGTGTCGGTGGCGGGGGAGGAATAATTCTCGCCTGTGCCCACCAGCACCTGGTTGCGCGCAGCATCAATCGTGGGGGCCGACCAGATCGGCGCACCAGAGGGGCCCTTGGTCTGAATAAACAGATGATGCGTGCCGGTGACTTCCGGCTGTTCGGGGATCACATGGCTGCGCCAGACCTCGCTGCCATCATTGGCGTCGAGCGCCACAACATTACCCCGAAAGGTGCAGCAGCCATACCAGGGCAGCATGGCAAAGATCACCTCAGTCGACGAGATGGGCACGTAAAGCTTGCCACCCCAATAGGTAGGCGAGCCGGTCAGCATGGTCATGGAATGATCACCCGCCTCAACCGACCAGATCACCTCGCCATTGGCCGCATTCAGCGCCCAGACAAGGCCATTACGGCCCGAGAAAAACAGCGCCTCCACGGTACCCTCGGCGGTTTCCACCGGCCCATGGGTAATGGCGGTGCGTATTTCATCAGGGGTTTCTGTCGACCAGCGAAGGCAGCCGGTGTCTTTCTCCAGCGCCATCAGCTGCCCGGCCTGGTTGCCAATAAATACCGTGTCTTCGGTCACCAGCGGGAAGGAATGGGGACTTACCCCGCCATCCAGCCGGAAGGCCCAGGCCAGTTCCAGCTCGCCGACATTGCTGCGGTTGATCGCGCTGTCGGGTTGGAAGCGGGTGTTCTTTTCGTCGTAGCTCCAGCCATGGGCGGTGAAGTTCGTCCCGGCGGTGGCGGCGCATTCCGCGAAAGCGGGCTGGGTGGCGCTTGCAAAGCCAATGAGTGCAAGTACAAGGAAAGCGAAGCCGCCAAGGCGGGGTCGGTGGCAGGGCTGGTTTTTCATGATTGTGTACCGAATGATTTCAACGCATGCTGCGGGCTGCTTTCTATTACGGAGACGGGGGAGGAGACGCAATATGAAAAAGCTGTTTTTGGGACTTTTGGTGTTCAACCTGCTGCTCGAGGGTTTTGCCGCCATCTCGCTGATTAGCGCACCAGGCGCTGGCCTGCCCGGTGCCGGCCCGGCTGAAATTTCCTGGGCCCGTAATTACGGCTTTGCAGCCCTGGCCATGGCGAGCCTGATTGTGTGGATATGGCCACAACGCAACAATGCCGCTGCCGTCAGCACGGTGTTGGGCCTGTTGATGGTCTTCCACCTGGGTATCAGCCTGTCCCTGACCTTGGGCGTGGGGCCCATGCTCTTTGCCACTCTCCATGGCCTTGGTGGCCTCGTGGCCGTGGTACTGTTTGCGACGCGCAGCCGTTGGTTGCGGGAATAAGGGGAGTTTTGTAAACACCCCACCCCCATTAGCGGGCCCGCGACAAATGTGCTATTCTATGCGCGAGCGCCTGGTCCGCGCCGCCCCCCTTCATTGGGAAAGCACCATTCTGTTGGACCTGCTCTGACATGTTCCGAAATCTTTTATTCGGGTCTGAAACACAAGAAGGGACTGTTTCTTCAAGCCCGATATTGGAGGTTTTGATGAAACTGTCTGCACCGATCCACGAACTCAAAAGCGAGGCCAAACGCCTCAAGCGCACAGGCGCCATGCCCATGGTCGCTGCGCTCAACCACATTGCCCAACGGGAAGGCTATGCCTCCTGGAGCCTGCTACAGGCCAGGGCCGGCAAAAGACCATCAACCCGCATTGACCAGCTGTTCGACCAGCTGACGCCGGGCGACATGGTGCTGTTGGCCGCCCGGCCGTTGCGCGGCAAAACAACAGCGGCGTTGCAGCTTTTGTTACAGGCTGAGAAAGCCGGGCAGGGCAGCTATTTCTTTTCGCTGGAATACACCGCCGAGGCCTTTGCGCAGAAGATGGCGTCGATCGACCCGGATTTCGATGTCGGCCGTATGGGGCTGAGCCTGTCGGATGATATCTCTGCAGAACACATCATGGCAGAAGTAGCGCCGGTGGTGCGGCCCGGTATGGTCATCGGGGTCGACTATCTGCAATTGCTCGACCAAAAGCGCGACAAGCCGCCCTTACAGGCCCAGATCGAGGCACTCAGCGACTTTGCTACCCAGTCAGGGTGCATCATGGTCTTTATCTGCCAGATCGACCGTGCCTTTGAGGGTGAAGAACGGCGCATCCCCACAGTCGATGATATCCGCCTGCCGAACCCGCTGGACCTGTCGCTGTTCAACCGGAATTTCTTTGTCGATGACGACCGGGTCTACGGGTAGTGGGGGTGATTTAGTCCCCGTTCGTGCCGAGTGATTTGACCACCTTGGGTGGGCAAATAGTATCGAGGTATGAACGTATCAATGTCAGCTGAGATCGACATCAGCGTGTTCATCCCTCGATACAACGTCTCGCGATGCTCGCCGCCACTCAGCATGAACGGAGATAGATAAAGCCGTTCACCCTGAGTGAATACGCCCTATGGTCACTTCCCTCCGGGGGATCAGTCCTTTCAAAACATTGGGTGACCACTGTTTTGCCGCTACGCGACCAAGGCCAGATTATCGAAGGGCGAACGGTCTTAAATCCCCTCTATTAAAACGACTTCTGCCAGCCGGTCATGAGCGACCAGTCGGCTTCCATCTGCGGGCCGTTAAGGTTCTGGTAGACCGGCATGCCGACCTCGACCCCAAAGCGGTGGCCGCGCATCGTGCCCTGCTGGAACTGGTAGTTGATGCCAAAAAAGGCCTCTACCTTTTCACCGCCGAACAGGGCCGGGTTGGCCGTCTGCATCATCATCGGGTTCAGCCGCGCATCGGCCCCGCGGATACGGCTCTTCTTGGTCACCGCCACACGAAAGCCCATGTCGAGCGCATCATTCAGCCGTGCCATCAGCCAGCTGGTGGCCATGATGGAGTCGGACTTACGATAGCCATATTTGTTCTTGCCGGTGCGGATGACGGCGCGGACCTGCGCACCCCAATAGAACAGCTCGCCCTTGCCGGCATAGGTGATGCCCGGCATCAGGTCCCAGGTGCCAGAGCCGATCTGCATCGGGTAGGGTTTGGGAACGCTGCCACCATTTGGCAAGGCACGGGTGCCGCTGACGCTGCCCGTGGGCAGGGACAGGCCGGCATTGATATGCATGCGGTGGTTCTTGTTTTTGAACAGCGAGAAGAGGGCCGCGATTTTCACGTCACCAAAGCCGTCGGCACTGCGGTCCATATTCATGCCAGCGCGGTTCTGCACCACACCATCCTTGGTCATGTAAGACATGCTGGCCATCACTGTGACCTTGTCTGTCAGGCCATACATGCCGCCGACCATATACATGTTCATCTTCATGGCCTGGGGGGTCATCATGAAGCGGGCCAGCACTTCTTCGTTGGTCAGGCGGGTGGTGCCGTTCCGGTTGCCGCCCATTTCCATATGCTTGTAGCGGGCCGAGGCCATCCATTCGCCCTTGTTATGCATATGGTCCTGCATCACACCGATGGGGCCATGTTCCGGCCCGGTGAGGGGGCCATGAGGATCACCGTGACCCAGCGCCGGAGAGGCCACAAGGCTGGCAAAAAGGGTGGCGGAGAGCGTTGCAACGGCAATGCCCGCGCCAAAGCGCGTTGTTTTTGTTGTTGTCATTATTCTGCCTTTTGGTCGCGCACGCAGGCAGCACGCGCAGGTCACAAGACCTCGCACACGCCGGGTGAACGATCCGTTTCGTTAGTTTGGTTGGAATCGAAAGGGGTTAGGCAGAAAGGGGTGGGCCGCGGGCCTGGTGGGGCGAAACTTGGCGGCCAAGGGGCAGTGCCTGCGGGGCAGGGGCGTCCTGCACCAGTGCCAGGGTAGCGGGGGACACAAGTTCCAGCGCCTGGCCCGGTACAATCGGGGCCATGGCGGTACAGCCATCGGGGCAGGTGCAATCACCCGAGCCGTGCTGGCCGTGGCCAGCATGGTCGGCCGCCGCCTGGTCCATGTGGACCATGCTTTGGGGGGCCATGTTGTGGGCCGCCATGTCGTGGCTGGCGTGGTGATCATGATGGTCGTGATGGCCTGCATGCTCGGCATGGGCCATATCCATGGCGGCCACTTCCATTTCCATGGAAATTTGCGGCACTTGCGCCTGCGCATCAGGGTCGCCAAAGGCCAGGCAGCACGAAAATGTTGCCCACAGATGCGCAACCATCGCCAAACAGGCAATGTTCTGTGCAACCATCATATGCCGACGCAGGAACTGCATGGCACACCGTTTACGCCCGTCGCCAGTGCGAGGCAAGCGCTTTTCACAGTTTTTCTGTGTATTTGAGGTTTGTCGGGTTTGACACTGTCAAAAACGTTCGCTGAATCTACCGTTTACCCTGAGTGAATTGGAGCGCATGGCAGTTTCAACAAAGCCCTTCGTACTGAGTGCTCCGTAGGGGTGTATCGAAGTACAGCGGCTTTGTTTGTTCTACCCTTCGATACGATCCTTCACTGTGTTCAGGATCACTCAGGGTGAACGGTTTTTCTTCCGTGGGGCTCAATAGGCTGGACACACATCGGCTTCATTTATTCGCCTGCCATTCAGCCTCGCCATGGCACACTGGGGCATCGTTGGGAAACAGAAGACATCACAAAGGGGAACCACCATGCTGACACCATCCATTCGCTCTACCATCGCCGGCGCTGTTGCTTTTGGCGTCTTTGCCACCATGACCGTTGCCGGTGCCATGGCCAGTGGCGCCAGTGAAACCACCACAACGACCCAGCAGGACGTTGCCGCCAAGGATGGCGACAAGAAAAAGTCGGTCAAGATCATGAAGCGCATCGATAAGTCATCCCCCATGCTGAGCCAGGGGAATGGCTCGGGCAATGGAACTGGTGCCGGGGCTGGCGACGCTAACCACAACACCACGCGCTCCAACAAATAAGCGTCTGCAAAACGCCGCCCACAAAAAAGGGGGGGCGACTCGCCCCCGGGGGCGAATCGGCCTAGTTTTTGTTCCGCTGAGATTGGTGAGGAAGAGGCGAGGGCCTAGCCCATCAGCGCGCTGATCATCACCGGCAGGCTCCAAAGGCCGTCAACAAGCGTGATGCTGCCGACCAATACGGTAAAGAGCAGGTTCAGCCCGATCGTCCAAAAGAAAATGGCGCGAAAGCCCAGGTGCTGGGTCGCCAGCCAGATATTCGCTGCCAGCACCAGGATGATGGCTGCCCAGCCCATATACATCCGCATTTCAAACGGCAGGGCTGCCGTCGTCAGGTCGTAGAAAAATGGAAAGGCGGCATTGGCCAACAGCCACCAGATAAAGGCTTTTGAGTTAAGAAATTTTTTGATCATGGAATGTGAATTTCCCTCGTAAATATGGCACCTTATATGGTGATGACCCGGGCGTTTTTCAAGACAGGTACCACTCCCAAAAAAAGCGCGCCCACAAAAAAGCGCGCCTATTCGCCATGGGGGTTTTTTGACCTATGTTTTGCCACGCTGGCGAAAATGGTTCAGCAGCCCGGTGATAGTGCCGAGGCGCCGCGACCGTCTTTCCCCATCTTCTCCTAATTCCATACGCCTGAAGAGAGGTTCTTATGCCTGCATCGTTTCACGACCGCCTGGCGGGCGGGGCGGCAGATACGCCGCGTCTGCCGATCCTGTACCTCGAAGCCGCGCTCGACCTGCAGCGGGCGCTCGGCGTGCCGACCCTGGCGGCCATTGAGACGGCGTTTGATCTGTCAGATGCGGACGCCGACTGGCTGGAATTCAACAAGCGCTATGGCGAGGCATGCAATAAGCAGGCTTTCGTTTCGGCCGCGCTCAAGATGATGCTGTTGGCCGAAGGCCGTCTGATGGGCATGGACGACCGCAACACGTTTTTCACCCGCCTGCAAACGCTGGCCGGTAGCGTCTAGCGGGAGGGCACCATGTCCCTTCTGATTGAAACATCCATTGTCGCCTGTTCGCTCAGCTCGGACCAATCCATCTTGCCGTAAAATGTGCGCTTGCCGCAGGTCTCATTGAGCAGGCGGGACACTTCCGCCTAGTCATCTTCTGCAAACAGGGATTTCACCTGCTGCATGACCAGCAGGCTCAGGGTCATCATGTCCTTGGTGGCTTGGCGGGGTTCAACCGGCATGCAAACCCCCATTCAAAACAAATTCCAACATCATCTTGTCATCCACATAGGTAATTGGGCCAACTGACCCAAATTCACATAGGTAATTGGGCCAACTGACCCAAATTCACATAGGTAATTGGGCCAACTGACCCAAATTTCAAAAAAGTTTGTTAACTCAATGGCTTAATGAGCCTGAAACAACACGCCAACAAACAGGAAATTTTTGCCGCACAACGGCGCGGCTGTCAATGTCGTATTTACTGACAAGAAAGATGATTTAGATCTCCCTGTCACCACCGCGCAGCTTCTTCAGGCTATTGATGAGTGGGACGGGTAGCCAGGCCACCAGCCAGTAAACAAGGCAGGTCAAATTGGTGATGCCGACTTTGCGGCCATCCTGAAATGCATGCCATAGTGCCGCCCGTGCGCCTTTGCCGTCACCGGTCTGCATCAAGACGGCTCCTTGCCACCGCCGCCAGTTCTGCCAGTGTGCGGCAATGTCGGTTGCGCTGTAATGGGCTTCCAGGTCGTGCCGTTCCTCGACCCGACGCAGGATCTCCAGCATCGAGCTGGCCATGGCCACTGTGTTGTGGCGCAAATGGTCGTCACCGCCGGTTGCATAGAGCGTGGTGATGGTCATCATCCGCGCGGAAAAGCCAAATTCGCAAACACGGGTGAACAGCTCATATTCTTCTGCTGCATTGTTCATGGATCCATCAAAACCGTGGGTTTTCTCCATGGCCGACCGGCGCAAGACCACCGAAGAATTCAGCATTTGGCCGCCAAAAAACAGTGCTTTGGCAATATCTGCCACCTGGATGGGGATGGATTTGTCAGCCGTATCCGGGTTGGGACCAAGCTCTGTATCAAGCACTACATCATTGCGGCCATCAGGGTCGTAAAAGGGCGGCACAAGGTGATAGGCGAAGTCGTCGCTATGGGTGCTGCCATCGGGGTAGAATGACCGGGCGTTGGAATGGACCAGCACAATTGCCCGGTCCAAGTCTCGATCCACTGCAAAGACCTGCAGCTGTAGCTCTAATTTGTGCGGCAGCCAGATATCATCAGAATCCAGCAGGGCAATCAGCTCACCCGTTGCCAGCTCCAGCCCCGTATTGCGGGCGGCAGACACACCGGCATTGGCCTGGTACACCACGTGAATGCGATCACCATAGGCGGCCAGCACCTCTTGCGTGTTGTCGGTCGAGCCATCATCGATAACGATGACCTCCATCGGGGGCACTGTCTGGGCGAGGGCGGAATCAATGGCCCGCGTTACTCGGTCGGCCCGGTTATAGGTGGGAATAATGACGCTGACGGTCGGTTGAGTATCGGACATAAAATTTCTGCTGATTGAAACACTGGGCACAGTCTAGCCAACAGGGTGGCCCGATGAAACAGCTTCAACGCAGCCGCGATGCACAAAAAGACATGGTCTTTTTCGGCTTGTTGACCGCGGGCAGTTCCGTTGCAGGGGCCTGTCGGGCCGCTGGGTACGCCCGCAGCACGGTTTATGACTGGCGCAAGGGCGATGCCGCCTTTCGCGACGCCTGGGCCCATGCGCGCGAAGAAGGCACAGATTTGCTGGAGGATGAAGCCATCCGCCGCGCCTCTGTCGGGCAGGAAAAACCGGTTTACTATCAAGGGCGGCAGATCGGCACGACCCACGATCCTTCGGACCGCTTGTTGATCTTCCTGCTGCAGGCCCGCCTGCCCGAGATTTACCGCGAACGCCTGCGCAACCAGCAGACAGACGCTGCCCGGCCTGAGAACATTGAGGACCTCGCCGCGCAATTCGATGCGCGCATCGACCGGTTGTTGGCGGGGTAGGGTTAGGTGATTTTGTTTTTCCGTTCGTCCCGAGTGATTTTGGCGCTAGCCAAAATTGTATCGAGGGATGAATACCTTTCTGTAGGTCACGGAAGTCGGCCTTGCGTCCGTACCTCGATACAATCCTTCACTTTGCTCAGGATCACTCGGCACGAACGGTTCGGTACTTGTCCTGTGCGTAGCCAACTACCGTGAGTGAAATAGAGTTTCCCCTTTTCCCCCTGCTGCCCATGCCACACACCCCGCATCAGCGAGTATCCCTGGCTGCGCTTTCCCCCGACGCGCTACGGATGCTCAAACAGGCCCCGCCCGAAGAAAAAGCGGCTGCCCTGTTTCGGTGGTCCCTGTGAGCCCGGCCGAGCCAGTCTCCACCACCCCCTCCCTGGACCATCTGGCTCATTCTCGCCGGGCGCGGTTGGGGGAAAACCCGCACCGGGGCCGAATGGGTCCACGGTAAAATCAACACTGGCGCCGGCAGGCTTGCCCTTGTCGCCGCCACGGCCGCCGATGCGCGTGACGTGATGGTTGAAGGCGATAGTTGCATTCTGGCCACCAGTGCCCCGTTGGACAGGCCTACTTATGAGCCCTCGCGCAGGCGCCTTGTGTGGCCCAATGGGGCCATCGCCACGACGTATTCTGCCGACGAGCCAGACAGGCTGCGTGGCCCGCAGCACGATGCCGCTTGGTGCGATGAAATCGCCGCCTGGCGCTACCCCAATGCTTGGGAAGAACAGACCGACGAGGGCGAAATTGTCGTCATCCAGGCGTGTCGCTCCAAAACATCTGACGTTATTGGCGCCGGCGAGGTTGACACAGATGACCCGACCGACGTGCTGGGGCAGATGTATGAATGGCGCATCAACCTGACCACGGGCACCCATACGGAAGGCCCGCTGCACGACTATTACTCCGACTTTTCGCGCATTAACGACGACTATGCCGGGGTGCAGACGCGCTACACCTATTCGTCTGAATTCGACCAGACGCGCGACATTACCTTCAAGGCGCTCATGAAGTTCGACGCCGAAACCGGCCAGACCGAACATCATGAATTCGGCCCCGGCCGCTATGTGGGTGAGGGTGTTTTTGCCCCCCGCGTTGGCTCAGCCAGTGAAGGTGATGGCTATGTCATCTGCTTCATCCAGGACGAAAACACCAATCAGTCAGAATGCGTCATCATCGATGCGCTGAATTTTGCGGGCGACCCGGTCGCGCGCATCCTGATCCCGCACCGGGTGCCCTATGGCTTCCATAGTGGATGGGTTGCGGGTTAGGGGAAGGAATCCCCGTTCGTCCCGAGTGATTTTGGCTTTAGCCAAAATTGTATCGAGGGATGAACATGTTCATGCAGAACGAGGTTACGACCATGCGTCCATACCTCGATAATCTGGCCTTGGTCGCGTCAGCGGCAAAACAGTGACCACCTACTGTTTTGAAAGGACTGATCCCCCGGAGGGAAGCGAGTTCCACTCGCCGCCACTCGGCATGAACGGATAGGTAATTACTCGCCATCTAACCCCGTGTCATCCCGGCCTTGAGCCGGGATACACTTGTCGGTTTGCGTGATCAGGATTGTTTAAGTCGGTGTATCCGTCGTCTTGGCTTTCTCCGTGTGGAGAAGTGGACCCCAGCCTTCGCTGGGGTGACAGGTTAGGGGTAATGGTACGAACGGCTACTCTGACCTGCCGTGAGCGAAACAGAATTACTTCGGTTTGAACTCAATATGCAGTTCCTTGAGGATCCGCAGGCTGTAATTGGGCAGGTGGCGCAAATCGTTCTTGCCCTCGGCCAGCCAGAAGTCATCCACCCGGTCGATAAAGGCCTTGAAGGCCCAGTACAACTCGCGCCGGGCCAGCGGGGCCCCTAGACAGTGATGCGTGCCCGAGCTGAAGCCCAGATGTGACCCCGCATTCTTGCGTTCCAGGTCAATGTCGTGCGGGCAGTCAAAGGTCTCCGGGTCGCGGTTGGCCGCGCCAAAGCGCGCCATGATCACCGCCCCTTCGGGAATGGGCACGCCGCGAATTTCCGTGTCGCGCAGGGCCATGCGGGTCAGCCCCTGTACTGGGCCTTCGAGCCGCACGACTTCTTCGCAGAAATTGCGCAGATATTTGTCGGGGTCGGCCTTCAGCTTTTCCCAAACATGTTTGTTGCGGGCGAGCAGCATGATGCCTGCGGAGATCGCATTGGTTGTAGTTTCCGACCCGCCCACAAAGGTATCCTGCGTCATATGGGCGTGCAGTTCGTTGTCCGTCAGGCAGCGGCCCCATTCCTCGATATAGTGGTTCACCAGGTCCGACAGCAATGTGTTGTTGGGGTTCTTGCGCAGCTCTTCAAAGATCGGCTGGAAATAGTGTTGCTGCTCGATTTCCATCTCGGCGGACCAGATCATTTCTTCCTCCGTCAGCCCGAAGCCGCGGCCCTTGATCCAGGCATCGGTCCATTCCTTGATCTGCCAGACATCTTCATCCCTGGCGCCCATCTGGCGGCAAATCAGAATGAGCGGTAAGGGCACAGCCAGTGCCTGAACAATGTCGCAGGCGCCGTCATCGATGAATTTGTCGACCAGGTCATAGGCCAGTTCCTCCACCACCGGGTCCAGCTCGCGAATGCGGCCGGCGCGGAAGGCTTTGTCGAACACCGCGCGGATGAGTTTATGGTCCGGGTAGTCGCGGCTGGCGAGCGATGGCTCTGTCACCCAGCCCTTTTCCTGGAACAGCTCGTGCACCTTGCGGGCAGGGCCGGTGAGCTCGTCATAGTCATATTCCGTGCGCCGGTTCGACCAGGTCTTGGTGTCCTTGAGGATCTCACGCAGGTCGTCATAGCGGGTGACCATGTAAATGCCCGTCAGCGGGTCCTGCCAAACGGGCGCTTCCTCGCGCAGCAAATCATAGGTCGGGTAGGGGCACTCCAGCACTTCGATATCGGCCATGGCCGCATCTTCAAGGCGCGCTGGCACAATTGGGTCATCCATCCGGTTTACAGGTGCCATCATTCCCCCCCTTGTCTGGCCCTTTGCTGAGGCCCCCAGTATTGGCGCGGAATGGGATGCGCGTCAATTCACTCGATGCGGTATTAATAATCTCCGTTCGTCCCGAGTGAATTGGCCACCATCAGGCGGGTAATTTGTATCGAGGGATGAACGCAATGATGTAGAGCGAGGCCGTGGCCATGCGCCCGTACCTCGATACAATCCTTCTCCCCGTTCAGGATCACTCGGTACGAGCGGGTTAGACAGGCTAGAGCCTATTCCCCCACCAGTTCTGCCCACATCATTGCATCACCTTCAGGCGGGTCATATTGCGTAATGGCACCGCCAGAGCAATTCGTGACCTCACCAACCTGGATATCCTTTCCATTGGTATACAGGTCGACCCGGATATAGGAAAAATCCGCCGAAAGCGTTGATGCAATGGCCAGCATGTCATCGAAATTGGCCGGACGCTTTGCCAGGCCGTCATAGGCGGGCCACCGGGTTACAAAGGGCAGGGGGATCCAGTCCGGGCGCAGGAGCTGACGGTTTACGCCACCATCCGGCGGGTGCCAGTCTGCCTGGATGATGCGCGGCTGGCCGTTATAGCAGTGCAGCTTGTATTCCCAGTCAACCGAGGCACCGAATACCAGTGGCTCAACGATAATGCCGGGTGTGATATCTTTGTAATTTGCCTCGCGCGCCAGGCGGTAAAAGTCCAGCTCCAACCAGTTTTTGATGGCTTCAAGATCAAGCATTTCGCCCTGCAGGCGCAGGCAGTTGCGGCCACTGGCGTGGCTGGCCTTGATGGCGCATTGGTCCGGAAAGTTGTAGCTGTCGACCTCTTCTGCTGTGCGCAGTACCGCCAGTGTCGGGACCGCCAAATCCTGCCCCAGCTTTCTGTTGATGATGGCCTTGGCGCCAACCTTGTCGGAAAGCGTCATCCGTTCCGGGTTTGTGAGTTCACCAGAGACTTTCATGCGCCACATCGCGTCATTCATGGTGTTCTGCCCGCCGGGCCAACGCCCATGATGGCGCAGGAATTTGACGGTGTTAATGCACCGATCCCAAAATCTCCCACTCGGCAGAGCCATGATCAGCCGGGCGCGAATGCCGTTGTCATGAACGGCCATATTGATCCCAAAATTTGTTGAAGCCGCTGACCATCCGTTCGATGGAGAAATTTTCGGCAATGCGCTGCCGGTTGGCCTGTCTGCGCGCAGCAAAGGGGGCGCCGGCCTGCCATTCTGTCTGCGCCTCCGCAATCGCCTGTGCCAGCGCAGTGGGGTCCTGGCGGGGGACAGACCAGCCGGTGTCGCCCACGATCATGGCGCTGTCACCGGCATCGGTCACAATGTTCGGCGTGCCAACGGCCATGCTTTCTGCCACCGAGTTGGAAAAGCCTTCGCCAGAGACACTAGGCAAAACATGCACATCGAGGGCAGCCATCAGGGCAGGGGCGTCATCGCGAACACCCAGCGGGGTAATTTGGCTCTCCAGGCCATGGTGCCGGTGGCGCTCCATCAGCACATTGTTGCCAGTGTCCGTCCCCATACCAAAAAGCAGCGTATGGATATTGCGGGTGCCCTGTTCCTTCAGCTGAGCAAGGGCTGCAAACAGTGTTTCGTGGTCTTTCTGCGGGTCCCACCGGGCAGCGACACCCAACAGAAACGTTCCTTCCGACAGGCCTAAGCCCTCGCGCAATCCAAGGCCGTCGAGCGAGGAAGAGGCACCTTCGGCCAGCTTCTCCAGCGCTGCGACATCATAGCCATTATAAACGACTTCAATGCTGTTCTTGCCGTAGCCCAGGTCAAGATGACTGCTCTTGCCGGAATCCGAGCAGCTGATGACTTTTTTGGGTAGAAAGCGGCTCGAGAATGCACAGAGTTTGACCAGGATAGCCGCCACCCGGTTGGTTGCCACCCCGTCCAGCGTTGAAAAACGAATACCCCAGAAGGTTGGAATGCAGCCTGCACAAAGTGCCGCAACGCTCCCCATAATATCGGCGTGGTACAGCCACGTCTGCACGGCGTGCGGGCGAAGGTCGCGTAACAGCCCTATCAGTTGGCGCAGGCCAGCCAATGTGGGCCTGCCCCTTGGCATGTTCAGGGCGTGAACGTCGATGTTCGCTGCACGCAATTTGGGGCCAAAGGCGTCCTCATCCAGCATGCTGATCACGACATGGCGATAGGCTTTGTCATGGGTGGCAAGGCGCATCAACGCATGTTGTGCCCCGCCAACCTGCAAACTTGTAATCAGGTGGCAGACGGTTTTCATCTCACTAGGCCGCGTCGGTCGAGGCGTTTGCTTGCGCGTGGGCCACGAAATGCCCCAGAATTTCCTGATAATGGCCGGGGGGGATGTCGTGTCCCATACCCTTTACTTCGACATAGCTGGCATTGGGGATCAGCTCGGCCGTATCCAACCCGGCTTCGCGGGGCACTAGCGGGTCAATATCGCCATGCAGCACCATGGTCGGCACGGTGATTTTGGGCAGCAACCAGGTGCGGCTGCCACTGGCAATAATCGCCAGGTACTGCCTTGCCTGCCCTTCGGGGTGATAGGCGCGGTCAATATCGGCCAGCGCTTCTTCATATAGTTCTTCGTCAGACGCCTGGAAGCCCGGGCTGCCGGTGATCTTCTTGCCCTTCACTTTGTGGCGGGCGCGGCCCTCACGGCTTTGGTCTTCGGCGACAGTGGTCAGCACGGCGGTTGCCTCTGGCGTGCCCGGTGGCAGGCTGCCGCGGCTCGATGTCGACATCACGGATGTCATGCTCAGGCATTTCTCCGGGTGGTTGGCAGCGACCAGCTGGGCGATCATGCCGCCCATGCTCATCCCGGCCACATGGGCTTTGTCGATACCCAGGGCGTCGAGCAGCCCGGCGGCATCGGCGGCCATATCTTCCAGCATGTAAGGGGCGGTGGGTTTGATGCCTTCCTTAAGGTCGGCAAACACATTGGCCATGTCGGGCACGGGCTGATCGTCGAAATATTGCGACAGGCCGATGTCGCGATTATCGAAACGAATGACACGAAAACCTTCAGACGCCAGCATTTCTGCAAAGGCCGTCGGCCAGCCAATCAGCTGTGACCCCAGGCCGGAAATCAGCAGGAACGCAGGCGCGTTCTTGTCGCCGGTTTCTTCATATTCAATGGAAATGCCATTGGCGGTGATCTTGGCCATGTATGCCCCCCCAGCGTGTTCCTTGTGTTTGGGGCATCCTAGCCAATCAGACAGTGCCAGTGCGAGGCCTTTTTTCCTGTCAAAGCAATATCTTCCGGCGGCGAAGGTGACAGGCCTGCAGCCAAACTTCCAAAGGGTGTTTTATGATCAAATATGGTGCCGTCTCGCAGCAGACGGATGATACGACCCCCGTCCAGAAGGTGCAGGTGCGCACCCAATCTGTAGAGCGGGAATGCCTGGCATTGTAACCCTATGGCTTTTTTGCCAATGCCCCCAAAGGGGCGCTGGCCGTACTGCTGAACCTCAACGGGCAGGAGGACAACAAGGTCGGCATGCCCTTCATTCCGCAGGAAGAATTTGAAGGTGAAGAAGGTCGGTTCAAGGACCTGCAGCCCGGAGAGGTGCTGGTGGGGAACCTGCTGACCCGTGCCTTTGTGAAGTTTGACCGCGATGGGCACATCATTGTCGAGGCAAATGGCGACGTAGAGGTGACCGCCACTGGCGACGTCTCCGTCAGTGCCGGTGACGTAACAATCCAGGCAGAAAACGCGATTGTAGATGCAGATAGCGTCTTGCTTGGCGGTACGGGCGGACCGGCTGTGGCCCGGGTGGGGGACAGCGTCTCCAACGGGATCATCACCTCCGGTTCGTCCAAGGTTTCAGCGACATAGAAGGGCCATCCATGACCAGCAACATTGATATTGCCTTCCAGCAGGACAGCGCCGGCTTTTACGACCTGGCGATCGACTCCACAACGGGGGACCTGGCCGGCACGGAAGGATTGAACACGGCCATTTTGTTGTCGGCTTTTTGCGAACGCCGTGCCGATGAAGCCGACATCGCCCAGCCGGAACACCGCCGGGGTTGGGTGGGGAACCTTGTTGGCCCCCATGCGGATGACGGCTTTGAATATGGGTCCCATCTATGGCTGTTGGAGCAAGCCCGGCTAACCCAGGAAACGGCAAATCGCGCGCGCGATGCCCTGCGCAAGGCGTTCCAGTGGCTGGTTGACGACGGCCTCGTGCACCATATCGGCATGGATGTTGAAAAGACCCACGAAACCATTCGTGCGCGCGCCACCTTTGTTTCTCCGGAAAATGTCATTGAAACCAGCCTGTTCGACCTTGTCCGTAAGACCATTTCCTGACTCCGTCACTGCCTGAAGGACCACACCATGGCCATTGAAATTCCCAGCCTGCGCGACTTGTCGCGCCGGACCACAGCCGACGTCCAATCGGCGCTTCCTTCTGCCAACCCAACTTTGCGAGAAACGCTGTTGCAGGCGCTTGTTTTTGCGACCACTGGCCGCACATGGGAAGCCTGGCAGCAATTGCGTTTGTTGGAGCGGGAGATTTTCCCGGACACCGCCTCAGACGCCACCACGCAGGCGCGTTGGGGTGCCTTGAAGGGCCTGGCACCGCTCTTGGCGTCAAGGGCAACCGGTTATGTCAGCTTTACCCAGCAGGAAGACGAGGTAGCCTCGCCGATCCCCCTTGGCACCCTGTTGCAGTCCGGCACCGGTAATCTCTACCGGACGCTGGAGGCGGGCACCATGCAGGCGGTCAGCTTGTCCATTACCAGCATGACGCGGCTGGGCAGTACCGTGTCTGTGCAGACATCGGCGGACCACAGCTTCACCGGCATCTCAGCAGTAACCATTACCGGTGCCAATGAGGCCGACTACAACGGCACGCACGACATTGTAGCAACTGGTACGGACAGCTTCAGCTTTGAAATAGCGACAACACCGGAAAGCCCGGCCACAGGGGTGATGACCGCGTCTGCAATGCTGGCAACCGGGTTGGTCGAAAGCGATGGCGTTGGCCAGGCGCAGAACCTGGCGTCTGACGCAGTGTTGACCCTGACCAGTTCCATTGCCGAGGTTGAAGATGAGGCACGGGTTGCCTTCAGCACCGTTTCAGGCGGTAGCGACGATGAAACGACCGAGGAGTTCCGCGCCCGTTACCTGCACGACTATGCCAACCCGGTCGCCCAGTTCAACCAGGCGGCTATTGAACGGGCCGCGCTGGCTGTGCCGGGTGTTACAGATGTCTTCGTACATCCGATCACGCCCAATATTGGTGACGTGACAGTGTATTTCCTGCGTGGACAAGATGCTGACATTATTCCGTCACCCCGGGAAGTGGCCGACGTCCGTGCCGCGATCCTGGATATTTTCCCCGCCCATTCCAACCCGGAAGACCTCTATGTGCTTGCCCCACGCCGCACCTTGTGAACTTCACCTTTACCGAGTTGGAACCGGCGTCCAAAAGCCTGCAGGACCAGATCATTGCCGATCTGAAGGCCTTGTTTCGCAGTCAGACATCGGTTGGACAGGTATTGGAAGAAGATACCTTTCGGGCTGCCATTTTCAACACGGTGACCCTGGACGGTCAGGAGCGGGTTACCCGGTTTGAATTGTCCGGGCCGGTGGGTGACATCACCCCGGCTGCAGGGTCCATTCCCACCCTGGGCAATTTAAGTTTTGCGCTGTAGGGGGCTGCTATGACGACCTATTTCCCGACCCTGAGTGTGGATGAGCAGGCCAATACGCTGGCCCGGCTATTGCCCGACGGTCCGTTGTTTGATGCCAAATGGCGCGACCAGACCATCATGCGCAAGCTGTTGCTGGGCCTGGCGGGGGAATTTGCCCGGCTCGATGGCACCATGGCTGATGTGCTGGCTTAATATCACCCGCGCATGACAAATCTTTTCCTGGAAGAATGGGAGCGGGCGGTGGCGATCCCCGACCATTGTTTTGATGGCAAGGGGGGTGTTGATCTTCGGCGCTTGGCGATTGCCGCCAAGCTGTCACATATGAATGTGCAGACGCGGCAGGATTTTATCGACCTGGCGCTGTTGTTCGGCTTTGCCGTCGAGATTGAAAGCGGGGCCAATTGTGGCGTATTCCCACTACCATTCCCGGTCTGCTTTTTTGACAGTTACAAGGAAGCCAAGCACACCATGATTGTGCGCTTTCCCGAGGCCGAAGATGTCTTTCCCCTGGCTTTCCCGCTGCAATTTTCGTCTGGCGTCATGAATATTGTGGTTTGCCTGTTCAACCAGTTGCGCCCGGCCAATGTGAATGTCCGCTACGAATTTGCGGCCTAGGCAAGGATCGCTCATGCCACAATCTATCCCGCCTTCCTGTGAGGTTCACCAGCAGGCGATGCTTGATACCCGCGCACTTGAAATTGCCGCCCAGACAAAAGGTCGGGTCGACAGCCTGGCCGACACTATGGCGCAGATCCATGAAAGCCTGTGGGAAAATGAACGGCGCAACTCCATGCAGCATGCCGAAAATCAGCAGGCGCTCAAGGATGGCCTGAACACAGTTCACAAGCGTTTGGACCGTAAGGACAAGGATGATGCCGCCCGGGCGCTCAAAGTGGCGGGTTTGATCATCACCACACTGACGGCGGCCATGGGCGCGCTGATGTATGGCGCGCCTTGGGGATAGGGCTCTTCTTCGCTCACGCTAGTGCACATGGTGCACAGCTCCGCGAGGGCGGCGAACGGTCGCCGGGCCGCAGTCACGGCCTTCTCGCAACTGGCCCTTCCGGGCTATTCAGTTGCTCGTTGTTTGGCCCGCACGTAAGCCTGACTTAAACCGTTCACCCTGAGTGCCCCGAAGGGGTGTATCGAAGGGTAGAACGGGCCTGGGTTGTCCTCGGTCCTAATTTACTGCCCCGTAAATTCGGGGTCGCGCTTTTCCAGAAACGCCGCCAGGCCTTCCTTGGTGTCGTCGGTACGCATCAGGGCCATCAGCTGCATGTAAACATGATGCATATGCTGCTGTAGCGGTTCTTCCTGGCCCATGCGCATCATCCGCTTGGCGGCCTGTACCGCGAGCGGAGCATTGGCAGCCACTTCATTTGCCAGCGCCAGTGCTGTGTCCAGCAGTTCATCATCCGGCACGCATTTGCGGGCCAAGCCCCATTCCACGCATTCTTCACCCGTCAGGGTGCGACCGACCATCAGCAACTCGGCGGCTTTTTCCCAGCCCAGCAGGCGGGGTAGTAGCCAGGTGCAACCAGATTCCGGCACTAGCCCGCGGCGCAGAAAGGTCGTCGACAATTTGCCGGATGCGCCCATGATCCGCATATCGGCACCCAGCGTCAGGTCCAGCCCATAGCCGGCAGCGGCGCCATTGACCGCGCAGATCACCGGCGTGTCGATAGTTGTCATCACAGCCGGTGGCATATTGCGCATATAAAGCCGGGTCGAGCTGTTGCCATTACTTTCGCCGGGATTGGCCGGGTCCTTCGGGCGTAGGTCCAGTCCGGCGCAAAAGGCACGGTTGCCCGCACCCGTCAGCACAATGGCGCGGATATCGTTGTCGGCATCGGCTTGAACGAGCAGGTCTGACAGGCGGTTGGTCATGGCCCCTGAAATGGTGTTCATGCGCTCCGGCGCGTTCAGGGTGATAATGGCCACATGGCCTTGTTCTTCATAGAGGACTTCATTGGCGGCGTCTGACATGGCGTGCTCCTGGCTGGCTTGCGGTGAGGGGCAAATCTATAGCGGGAGGCACATGACTACAACAATCAGAAGCTGACGGTATCATCCGTGTTAGCATCGTCTTCAGCAGGGTTGGGATTCGCCTGTGGCCCCAATAGAAAGACTTCGGAATTAATGTTGAAGTAGTGGACTTTCCAGACATCATCTTCCGATATGAGTTTAAATGACTCCTGTGCTGACCCATTAGCGAATTTACTGGAATAGGCCAAATCAGCCGTGGTCGTGCCGTTCACCCAGCTGGCATTGAAGTTATAGCTTGCACCTTCTTCGAAGGGGCCCATCTTGTCGTAAATGGCAGACATGAACTGATCAAAGCGTTCTCGCTCTGTTGACTCCCTGAACCCTTCTGAAATCTCCAGATAAAGTTGGTCCCAATTTTTTGCGTTGTAGAGATCGTGAAAGCGCTCAATAGTGGCACTTGTTTCTTCGGTGCTGAAATCACTGCAGGCCACAAGAATGACCAGAATCGGCGTGAGCATCATGCGGCTGAAACCATTCATATTTTGAGCTCCAAATTCTTGAATTATAGAGGACAGCATAAGTAAGGACGTCTAGCCGCACAAGGTATCGAAGAATCGTCATAGAGAGAGTTGATTCAGATTAAAGCTTAAGAATTGCTCTGCTAGTATCCCTGCAAGAACAGTATTTCCACAAGCGGGGTTGTCATGACAGTTGTAACCGTTCCCGTGGCCGATCGGCCCGAATGTATCCATGCCTTGAAGGTCGCCGTCGACCTTGCCAAGCGGCTCGACGGCCAGGTGATGGGCTATCACCTGCACCCACATCGGGATGATGATCGCAAGATCCCCACGGGTTCGGGGTCTGCGAAAGGTGCGCTCAAGCTGTTTGAATCAGTGGCTGAAGAAGCTGGCATGCCCGTGCTTCATAAATTGTCGGCCCGCAAGGGGTCTGCTGCTCATTGGCGTGAAATGGTCGGGAGTCCCGACAAGGTCATGCACATCATTGCCCCTGTGTCAGATATGGTGGTTGTGTCGCGCCCCAAGGGTAACGGCAAGGGTGCAACCGGCAAGGTCGCGCGCGATTTCTTGCTTGAAGCCCTGCGCAAAGGGGGGCGCCCAACGCTTGTGGTGCCGCAGAAGAAGATCAAATCCATTGGCAAGCGTATCCTGATCGCCTGGGATCAGAGCCGGGCGGTAACACAGTCGATCCAAAGTTCGCTGCCATTGCTGCGCGCGGCCGATGAAGTGCAGCTGCATTGCGCTGGCGCCGACTATCACCATGCGCCCAAGGCGCACCATATGCGGTCTTACCTGGCGCTTAACGGCATCAAATGCCGCATTACCACCAGCCGTGGCCTGTTCATCGAAGACGAGCTGGAAGAGGCCTATGCCGCTATGGATGCCGACCTGATGGTTATGGGTGCCTATAGCCGCACCCGGGTGGTTGAGCAGTTACTCGGCGGCACCACAGAACACTTCCTGATGAGGGCAAAAATCCCGGTCCTGTCCACCCACTCTGTGGGGTAGAGGTGCCCCTTCAGGGGCACTGTTGTTGCCCCTGAAAGAAACACCCCATGATGAACCACTGGAGTGCAGCTTCGGCGGCGCGGCTGGCCACGTGCGACCCGCGTCTGGTGGCCGTGTTCGACCACGTGCTGCAGATTGTTGATTGCAGCATTCTCTGTGGGTCTCGGGACGAAGCGACCCAGAACCAGATGTTCTGCGACGGCAAAAGTACTTTGCGCTGGCCCCAGTCCAAACACAACCAGACCCCGAGCCGGGCCATCGACGCGGCCCCCTGGCCCATCGACTGGCAGGGCCGCGAACGGCTGAGCCTTTTTGCCGGTATCGTGCTGGGCGTGGCGGACGCGCACGGCATTCGCCTGCGCTGGGGTGGGGACTGGGACCGGGACTTCACCCTGACCGACAATAATTTTGATGACCTTGTTCACTTCGAGCTGATGGAGTAGCCCATGCACGCATTGATCAACCGCCTGAAAGAACCCTCCAGCTGGGCGGGGTTGGCTGGTCTGGCCCTCTTGGCAGGCCTGTCGATGGATGACTTCAACCTTTATGTGCAGGCGCTTACGGGTGTTCTGGCCTTTCTCGCCATTGTCATGAAAGAGGCTGGCCATCCCTAAAATATTCACGCCTGCTTTTATTGACTTGGCGGTGCGCCGGTTTCATACTTCCGTCTTGGCCGATTGAACAAGTGGCCGATCCGGGAACTATGAAATTCAGAACGAGGCGCGCCATGTCGTCAGACGTCATTACCAAGACAGATGCCATTCCACTGCACCCGCTGGCCATCGATGCCAGTACGGATATTGAGCTGCGGGGCGACCCCATAACGGGCGACCGCTATTACTCGAAAGAGTTTATGCAGAAGGAATGGGAACACATGTGGAAGCGCGTCTGGCATATTGCTGGGCGCGAGGCGCAGCTGGAAGAGCCTGGCGACTTCATGATCCACGACTTCATGCATGAAAGCGTGATCGTCATTAAACAGGAAAATGGCAGCTATCGCGCTTTCTATAATGTCTGTGTGCATCGCGGTACGCGACTTGTCTGGAATGACGGCCACGCCACGTCGATGGAATGCCCGTACCATGGCTGGGTCTGGGGCAATGATGGCGAATTGCTCGATGCGCCGGACCGGCACGACTTTGCCCAGGGGGACCCCTGCGGCAAGCTGCGGCTGAAAGAGCTGCAATGCGATACCTGGGCGGGCTTCGTTTGGTACACGATGGACCCCAACGCGCCGCCTTTGATGGAATATCTCGACCCGATGCCAGAGCTGTACAAGAACTGGAAAACGGACGATCTTATTCGCGTTACCTGGCTGAAGGTTGATCTGGAAACGAACTGGAAGTTTGCCTCCGACAATTTCTCAGAGAGCTACCATACCCGCACCGCCCACCCGCAGGTGCCATGTTTTATCGATCAGGACCATTGGACGGCATCCCACGAAATGTTCCCGCAGGGGCATGGGCGTATCCACCAGCCTGGCCGGCCATCATTGCGTGACCAGCTGGGGCCGGATGAGCACCAGCCGTTCGACGACATGCTGCGGGACTGGGACATCGACCCGGATTCCTACGCCACCTATGAAGAAAAAGCCATTCAGGGTTGGAAAGACCTCAAGGCCGCCAAGAAGCGCCTGTGGAAAGAAAAAGGTTACCTGCATTATGAGCACATGACGGAGAGCGAAACCGTCGACAGCCCGCACAATGTGGTGTTCCCTAATGTCACCATGTCCTTTGTGCCTGATGGGCTTACCGTGTTCCGCACCGAGCCGCACCCGACCGACCCGGAGAAATGCACCTTTGATCTGTGGGTGATGCTGTTCCCGGTATCCGACCCCAATGAGGCGGTCAAAATGGGGTCGTATGACAGTATTACTGAGGCCACCGAGCCCGATTGCCGCGTGTTTGACCAGGGCAGGGGGCTGCCTGATATGGAAGGGCAGATCTTCTTCCAGGACATGGCACTGGCAGAAGGTCAACAACGTGGCATGCATAGCCAGGGTTATGAAGACGCCTACCTTGCAGGGCAGGAAACCCGCGTGCGCCGTTTCCATGAAGTGCTGAATGACTACATTGAGGGTCGGCGCTAGGGGCTCTTGTCTCGCTCACGGTGGTGAGCAAAACTTGCGCCTTCTAAAACCTGTCACCCCGGACATATGGTATTAGGTTGATGCGTCACCAAGGCCGTTCGCACTGAGTGCCCCGAAGGGGTGTATCGAAGTGCAACGACTGTCGTGGATAGCGCACCCTTCGATACACTTTCTCGCAGCTCTCGAAATCACTCAGGGTGAGCGGATTTCTTCGCTTCCCGTCCTCACAACACCACCAAAGGACTTATCCATGATCCAGCTGTCGTCCCCTGTGGGCGAGGCCGTGGCCTTGCTCGACACGATATTGATGCCCCTAGGTGTCCTTGGCCGTGCGGCCCGGGTCATTCATGCCATCCAAAAGGATCGAGCTGTCGTCAGGGTGGACGCGGTCCATCAGGGCCTCACCGGTCAGTGTCGTACCGTCGTCAAAACCATATAGTCGGCGGAACTCGGCCGATGCGGTGACGACGTCCGTTTTCATATCCCATTCCCAATGGCCCAGCCTGGCAATGCCTTGCGCCTGTTCCAACCGGGCCTTGTTGGCTTCCAGCTTCTCCTTGGCGGTTTTTTCTTCAGTGATATCGCGGGCAATGAGAATGCGGTCGGTATACGGGGACTGGTTGTCTTCAGTGGGTACACCAAACAGGCGAACATCAACCCAGATTTCATCGTCGCCGGGGTGGAGCAGCACTTCTTCCTGCCAAACGCCTTCCTCTGCAAGGACCTCAAGCCCCCGGGTGACAACGGTATCGTCGATGCCCGCTGCGGGCCATATTTCACTGATCGACTTGTGGCCGATCAACTCTTCACGCGGACGGCGTATGATCCGTTCAGCAGAACTGTTGACGTCTAGAATGGTTGCGTCGGCACCAATAAGGAATACACCTTCTGTCATGCCCTGCATCACCTGGGTTTGCAGCAGGTGTTGGCGCGAGGCAGCGCGTTCCTCTGTCACTTCCCGCAAGGTGCCCACATAACCCATGAAATTGTCATTGTCGTCAAAGTGGGGCACACCGCTTGATGACCACCAAAGTGTCATGCCTTCGCCGATTTGAAATCGTACATCCACGCCCTGGAAGGGCTCGTGCCGGTCCATAGCCGCCTGCAGCGTTTCCCAGTCTGGCGACTTGGCAAGTTTCTTATCCATGTCTTGAAACAGGCTCTGGCCCCGCAGCATGACATTGGCCTCTTCCATCAATTCAAGCATGGTTGGGGAGCCACCGATCAGCTTATGTTCGGCATCCGTTTCCCAAAAAGAATCGGAGGCAAGGGCCAGGTAGCGTTCAAAACGCAGGCGCGCGTCATCCTGCCTGGCTTTCAGTGCTCCTTCGTCGCGGCTGAATTTTTCTTCCGTGACGTCTTTTTTTGGTTGTCATGCGTCTTGGCGTCCCAATAAGGCAAATCTATCAGGTCTGAGGATGCCGGGACACTACTTGGCAGCAATCAGGGATGCGTGAAAATCACAAGCTGCCTTGCAGGGCTTGTCCAGTGAGCGGTCGTGCCCGGTCTTGCTCAGGGCTTGACAGTTGGGGCGTCGTCGCCTGCGGACTTTGCTTCCTTGGATACGGTAAAATTGATTGTTTCCCGCGCAATGGCACCGCCCGAGATAATGAAGGACATGGCTTCATCCATCGTCCAGTCGGTGGAGACAACCCGGTCCATGGGTACCAGTTCCAGATAGCCCGAAGTCGGGTTCGGTGTGGTCGGCACGTAAACGGCGGCAATGGTCTGGCCGGTGTATTCGTCAACCAATGTGCGGGTTACAAAACCGACTGTTTTCATCTGGCGCGAGGGAAATTCAATCAGGACCACGCGCTGTACGCCGTCCGGTTTGGTCTGCAGTACATTGGTCAACTTTTTGACGGACCCATAGACGCGCTCAACCAGCGGAATGGTCTGCATGGCCGTGTCGAACCAGGTCAGGATACGCCGCCCCACGAAGCGCGATGTGGCCCAACCCACGATATAGACCAGCAGCAGTGTAAGGCCGATGGACATGACAGCCTGGAACCAGGGGCTCATGACCCAGGCGGCCTCTGCGCCCACAATGGCCAGCAGCCAGTCAGCGGCTGGTTTGCCGAAGTCTGAAAGTTGCAGCAACACGAATTCAAAGATGATCCAGGTAATCCACAAGGGCACCAGCGTAATGATACCGGTAATGATAAATCGCTGGGTGCTGGAGAAGAGGCGGGGAATGATCGTGTTCTGGGACATGCTTTGTTTCCTGTTGGGCGCAGGCGGAACTGCTTGGCCTTGTGCCTACTTGCTCTTATGATCGCGCATCATATCAGGCGCGGGCGCCCCTGGCAGCCTTTGCGCGCAACACAGTGAAAGAGATGATGATGCAAGATCCCCGTTACAAGAGGTCTTTTGGCCGCAACGCCATGGCAGCCGGTATGGCAGGCCTGCTGGTGCTGGCCGCCTGCGGTGAAGCCCCGCAGGAAACTGAGGCCCCGGCCGAAGCAGAAGCGCCCACCTTCAATGACCCGACACAGGCAAACCCCAACCCGGACCGCTCCGAAGGCTCTACCATACCCCAGGAATTCCTGGAAGCAGACCCGCTGGTCGTTGCAGCCGGGCCGGTGGCGCTGACCAATATCGATATGCCCGAGGGTTTTGTGATCCGTGAATGGGCGTCGGTTGAAGGCGCGCGGTCGCTGGTGGTGGGCGATGGTTTTGTCCTCGTCAGCACCCAGGGCGACAGCGTCTATGCCGTCCCGTTCGACAACAAGATGCAGGCTGGTGAGGTTGTGACCGTCGCCAGTGACCTGCATGTCGGCAATGGCATTACCTTGGTCGATGGCGTGCTCTATATTGCCGAGCAGCACCGGGTTACCCGCTGGGGTGACGAGCCGCTCGACATCAACAACCCCGCCAAAGAAGGCGTACAGGTTGGGCCCGATCTGCCGGATTTGTGGCACCATGGCTGGCGCTATATGACAACCTCTGCTGATGGCAAGCTGCTGGTGGGCACGGGCGCGCCGTGTAATGTCTGTAAGCTACGGCCGCTGGAAGGCTCAATCATTCGAATTGACCCCGCCACGGGCGTGCATGAAACGATCGCCACGGGCATTCGCAATACCGTCGGCATTACCATTCATCCCGAAACGGGCCAGCCATGGTTCACCGATAATGGCGCCGACATGATGGGTGATGATATTCCGCCTGAAGAGCTGAATGTTCTGGTCGAAGACGGCAAGAGCTATGGCTTCCCCTGGTATGGTGGTGGACGCGAACGGACACCGCAGTTCAGCGAGGAAACAGCCCCCGAAGGCGAGGTATTCCCCGTCATGGAATTCCAGGCGCATTCTGCCAATCTTGGCCTGATGTTCTATACCGGCGACCAGTTTCCCGCAGCCTATAAGGGTTCTGTTCTGATCGCGCAGCATGGTTCGTGGAACCGTACCTTCCCGGTTGGCTATCAGATCGTTCAGGTTGTCATGGGGCCCGATGGCATGCCGATTGCGCAACAGCCATTTGCCGCAGGCTGGCTCGAGAAAGGTGACGTTACAGGTCGTCCTGTCGACGTAAAGCAAATGCCCGACGGTTCTGTTCTTGTCTCTGACGACATGAATGGGCTGGTCTATCGCATCACCTATGAGGGCGAATAGGGCTCGATTACAGCTATACAAAGTAAATTTTAGTGAGCCGGGAAAAGCGCACCCAGCTCACGTTTTTTTGTACCCTTTTTTCTAAAAATATTAGATATTTCGACCAGTCATCAGTTGTGTTCATTTCTACCCGTTGCGTTCTATGACTCCACTGCGTTTGTGAGGAGTTCGGCACCCGTGCCGGTTGAAGTTATCTACGAAAATGAAGGTAAGGGCGTTCGCCTCCGGTACACCGGTGATGTCAACGGTGACGAAGCCTTTGATGTGTTGAGGGCTGTCTTAGAAGACCCCCGTTTTATCAAGCTGGACTGCGGGATCAGCGACTTTGCCGGGGTGGATGATTTCGACATTTCACCCTCGCAAGTGCGTCAGATTGCGCAGCATACCGGGGCCTATTTGGAACAGAATAATCCCCGCGTTCACTTGGTTATGGTCCCACCCAAAAGCCGGTATTACGGCGTCATGCGCATATTCGAAACCCAGGTCGATATGTATATCGTTACAGGATACAATGCAGGGATGCTCCGCGTATTTGAAACAGTTGAACAGGCAGAGACTTGGCTGCTCGACCGCATTCCCGGCATATCCTTCGAGTAAGTTGATTTCTGTCAGCTGACCGCAGCGGCCACAAAGATATAGCGCGCAATTTTACCGATGCTTACCAGCAGCAGGAAAAGCCAGAACTTTACCCGCAACATGCCGGCCACGAAGGTCAGCGGGTCCCCCACAATGGGCAAAAAGGCAAACAGCAGGCTCCACAGCCCATAGCGGTTGAAGCGTTCTGTGGCCTTGTCTGTCGTGGCCTGGCTGAAGGGGAAATACTTACCCGCCGCCAGACGCTGTGTTTGCCAATGTCGCAAGTAGCGGCCGATCAACCAGTTGATGCACGCGCCCAGAATATTGCCTGCTGACGCCACAGTTACCAGCAGCCACGACGGGTGTGCGCCCTCCATCAGGGTGGCAACCAACATGGCCTCAGACGAAAACGGCAGGATCGTCGCCGCCAGAAAGGACCCGAAGAACAGAGTGAACAACACAGTCATGGCAGGGCAGGGTATAGTAGCGGGCGTGCAAGGCCAGTGAAAAGGGGGATCGTGCCCACTTTCCATTTGCCAGCAACCGCCGCCTGTGTCACAAATGCCTTAACGATTTACTTAGTAAACAACGGATACTAAACAACGGGAAGAGGACCAGAGGTCGCCATGCGTATTGCTGATATTGAAAACCCCACCAACATGTACTTCACCGGCAATTGGGCGCCGGTGCAGGAAGAACATAACGAGCTGTGCACCGAGGTGATCGGCACCATTCCACCCGAGCTGGCCGGCTCATTCCTGCGTATTGGCGCCAACCCGGTTTTCGTTAACGAAGACCAGGAATATCATGCCTTTTCCGGCGACGGCATGGTCCACGAGGTCTACTTCAAGGACGGCCAAGCCACCTATGTGAACCGCTTTGTGGAAACAGACGGCCACCTCGCCGAGCAGGAACATGGCGACCTCATCTGGGATGGCTTCAAGACCGCCCCGGAAATGGTGGCCAAATACGGCCCGTCCAAGAATATTGCCAACACGGCGATGGTTTACCACGCGGGCAAGGTCTTCGCGCTGCAGGAAGGCTCCATGCCTTTTGAGGTCAAACTGCCGAATCTGGACCCGGTCGGCGAATATAATTACGACGGCAAGCTGGACTATGTGCCGTCTGCTCACCCGAAGATCGACGCGCGCACCGGCGAAATGGTGACCTATGGTTATGGCGTGATGGCGCCGCCCTTCTGCCAGGTCTCGGTCATCAACAAGGAAGGCGAGTTGGTGCACACCACCGAGGTGGACATTCCCGCCCCGATCATGATGCATGATTGCGCGATTTCCGAGAACTACACGATTATTCTCGACCTGCCTTGCGTGTTCGACTTCAACCGCGTCGCCGAAGGCAAGGGCATGTTGTATTTCGAACCGAACAATGCCTCGCGCCTGGGTGTGCTAAAGCGCGGTGCGGAAGGCGAAACCATCAAATGGTTCGAGGTCGACAGCTGCTATTGCTACCACACGGTGAATGCCTATGAAGAAGGCGACGAAGTGGTCATCGATGGCTGCCGGTCCGAGCGCAATTCCATTGGCGACGACGTCAAGCCCGGCCCTGGCGACCGCAGCGACCTGCCGCAGATGTATCAGTGGCGCCTGAACATGAAGACCGGCGAAGTTGTCGAACGCCTGATTGATGAAGAATGGGGCTGTGAATTTGCCCGCATCAATGAAGACTATATTGGCATCCGCGCTCAATATTCCTATGCCGCGCGCATCAAAGGCGACAATCTGGAAAGCGGCTTTGATGGCATCATCAAATATGACCATGTCAACGAAACCAGCACCCACTACCCCTACGGCCCTGGTCGTTTGGGTGGCGAGCCGATCTTTGCCCCCAAGCCCGGTGGGACGAAAGAAGAAGACGGCTGGGTCATTGGCTTTGTGCGGGATGAAGAACTGCAACGCAGCGAATGCATCATCATCGACGCCGCCGACTTTGAAGCCGGCCCCGTTGCCCGCATCGTGATGCCGGGCCGCGTGCCTTTCGGTTTTCATTCCGCCTTTGTCGGGGCAGAGTTCTTCGAACAGCAGGGCTAACGCATCTGCCAACCAGCGCCTTTGGCCATCTGGTCAAGATCGGGTATTCTCCTTCCCCTGACAGCAGGGGGAGGGGACCATGACGCCGTATGAGGCACTGGAACTGCGCTATTATTATCGCAACGAAACAGCGAGTGCCTTTCGCTATTGGGTATCGTTGACTTTTGCCGTGCTGGTGGCCGCTTATGTGGCGGGGGAACAGCTCAATGGCTGGACCGTCGGCATCATCCTGGTGCTTTATATGATGGTCGCCTGGTCGAATAATCGGATTCTGTTGACCAGTTCTGCCGACATGCAGGCGCTGTCAGAAGAAATCATCACCAAGCTCGGAAAGGCCAGCATTCTCAATGTCGTAGCCCGCAATTCCAGCTTCGTATGGAAAGGCACATCGCCGGACATTCGCGAGGTTGGCAGAGAGCTGAATGTCAGATTTGTGGTTGAGGGGTCAATTCGTGTCGTTGGTCAGACCCTGCGGTTGAATGCCCAGTTGATCGACACATTAACAGGGGCGCATATCTGGGCTGAAATCTACGACCTGCCGCGAGACAATCCGGACGCTGCGCTGCACGGTGTAGAGGATGTGGTAGCTGGCGAATTGCTTGCTGTCTTGCGCGATGTTGAAATTGATCGGCTTCTCAAGCTCGATGATGCGGCACTGACTGTTGATAACATTGTCGCGCTGTGTTGGGGCAAGGCCGTTGTGACTTCTACAGCGGAAGGCATGCAAGACGCCATCGACATTTTGCGGCGAGGGCTGGCGCGCCATGCGGGCGCGGCCGAACTTCACGCCGAATTGGCCCATTATTGTTGCACCATGGGCCGCAATTTCGACAAAGAAAACCGGGACGACTTATTGCAGGAATGCCGGGCGCATTTGGAGCAAGCCATTCGTCTTGAACCGCTGGGTGAGATGTCGCTTTTTCGGGCATGCACGGTCCGGTATCTGTTGGGGGAATACGAAGAATCACTGACAGCCGGCCGATTGTTTGCCGACCTGTACCCCGACTCCCACGCGCCGGTTCACTGCATGCCCATGCGGGTGCTGGGGCACTACGAGGAAACGCTGGCGGTGGTTGACCCATGGCTTGCCACCTCGAGCAAAAGACATATTGATCGCCGCTGGGTGCTGGAATTCAAAGGGACAGCGCTTCTTGGTTTGGGTGAGTTTGAAGCCGCCGAGAAGGTCCTGCGTGAAGCTGGAGGCGAGCCGTTCAGGCCTTCTGCGCAACTGCCGACAGTTGTAGCCCTGGCGCATCAGGGCAAGCTTGATGAAGCTGCAAAGGCGTGGTCTGTCTATCAGGCAAGCCCTGGCGCTCTCTCGCCAGACAGGCTTGAGTAGTCGATAAGCCGCAATTCAACAGACCCGGCCTGGATTGACATGTATCTGGAAGGGCTGCGCTTGGCCGGATGCGAGTTTACGGCCAAGGAACTCGACTTGAGCATTTGATCGCACCCTGCTGAACGCACCTGACGCCTGTTTTTCGTTGTGGTTTCTGGAAGCGTGCTACAAGAAATCTAATTCATAAAGAACGTGCAACGGGGGGACACGTCTTGTTCAGGACAATCCGGTTTACCGGCGGGAAGGCTGCCTAGCCTTGGAACCATCATCTGCCCAGGCCGACGCGCCTGCCACCACAAGCGAAACGGAACAGCCTGCCTGGTCTATTGGCGGGCGTAACTATGTGCTGGTGTTGCTCACCGCAGTAGCGGCCATGAATTTTGTCGACCGGCAAATCCTCGGTGTGCTGCTCGAGCCCATCAAGGCAGAATTCGGCCTGCCGGACTGGATGCTCGGCCTGCTGACGGGGCTGGGCTTTGCGGCCTTTTATGCCACGCTGGGTATTCCTATCGCCGCGCTGTCAGACCGCAAGAACAGGCGCAATATCATCGTCATCTGCACCACGCTGTTCAGTGTCATGACGGCCCTGTGCGGTGCGGCGGCGAATTTCTGGCAATTGTTCCTCACGCGTATAGGCGTCGGTGTTGGCGAAGCTGGTACCATGCCTGCCTCGCAATCCATTATCTCGAACCTGTTCCCCATTGAAAACCGGGCCGCGGCCATGGGCTTTTTGGCCACGGGCGGCAATATCGGGCTCATGCTGGGGCTGCTGATCGGCGGTTGGGTGAACGAGTGGTGGGGCTGGCGCTGGGCTTTTGCCGTCGCCGCTGTGCCAGGCATTCTGCTGGCCATTACCATTCGCTTTACGGTGAAGGAGCCTGTCCGCCCGGCGGATGCAGCGGTGCCGGAAAAGACGCATATTATCAGCGATATTCTGTCGTCCCTGTCGGCCATGGCCAAGGTGCCCTCGATGCGCTGGTTCGTGGCGGGTGGCACGCTTTATGGCATGTCGGCCTATGGCATCCACACCTTCATGGTGTCTTACTACATGCGGTTCCACGATATGGGCTCGGGCGATGCTGGCACCGTCAACGCCATTATCGTCGGTGTGCTGGGGGCGTTTGGCGCTTTTGCGGGCGGTGTGGTCTGCGCGCGGGTCAGCGCCCGCTATGGTCAGAAGTGGACCGGCTATATCCCTGCCATTGCCATTGGCATCAGTGTGCCGCTATTGGTGGCGATGCTGCTGACGGATAATACCTGGCTGGCGATCGGCCTGTTTGTCATCCCAGGTATTCTCTCCAGCGTTTATGCGGGCCCAACCTGGGCGATCATCCAGGAACTAGTGGCCCCCAGCAGGCGGGCCATGGCGGCCTCGGTCTATATGCTGATCTATAACCTCGTTGGCCTGGGCCTTGGCCCGCTGGCGGTGGGGGTGATCAGCAGTGCGATTGAGCCCACCTTTGGGGACCAGTCATTGCGCTATGCCATGGCCGGGGTGCTGGTGGTCAGCCTGTTTGGCATTTACGCCTATATCGTTGCGGGCCGCCGTGTGAGTGCGGACATTGAGCGGGTGAGGGCTGCGGGTGAGGGGATATAGGGGCCATTTTCGCCTAAAAAACTGCGCTCTTAGTAATGCCTGACCCAGGAAAGAGAGACACATGATTGATCTGTACACCGCATCGACGCCCAACGGCTGGAAGGCCTCTATCTGTCTTGAGGAGTTGGGGCTGCCTTACGAGGTCAATTTCATCGATTTCACCAAGAATGAGCAGAAGGCCGATGCCTATCTCGACATCAACCCCAATGGGCGCATTCCCGCGATTATTGATCGGGACAATGACGACTTTGCCGTCTTCGAGAGCGGCGCGATCCTGATCTATCTGGCAGAGAAAACAGGCCAATTGTTGCCGACAGATGCCAAAGAGCGCTCGTGCGCCCTGCAATGGCTGATGTTCCAGATGGGCGGCATTGGCCCCATGTAGGGGCAGGCGCTGGTGTTCATTCGTAACGTGCCAGAGAAAATGCCCTATGTGATCGACCGCTATATGAATGAGACCAAACGGCTCTATCAGGTGCTCGACCGCCGTCCGGGCGAGGCCGAGTTTCTGGCGGGCGACTACAGCGTTGCCGACATCGCCACCTGGCCGTGGATTTACTGCGCCGAATGGACCGGGATCGACCTGGCGGAGACGCCCCATCTGAACCGCTGGTTCAAGGCGCTGTCTGCGCGCCCGGCGGTCCAGCGGGGCCTGAACGTGCCAGAGCCCTTCGACATCAACGCGCTGATGGAAGACGAAGAGAAGGTCAAAGAGGTCGATGCGCAATATGCCGACCTCGTCAAGCGCCAGGGCGACACCAACAGCTGAAGCCGGTTGCAACCCGCGCCAACAACACACAAACTACGCCCTCAAATTGGAGGGGCTGTTGAAGCGCTGGCACAAGATTGTTCTGGGACTATTAGCAATCGGCATCGCCGGTGCGGCCTTCGGGGCCTGGTATCTCAGCACGCGGGATGCACGAGAGCCGTCTTTTGTGGCGTGGCATGCCAATTGCGCGACCTGCCACGGGGCCGACCTGCGGGGCACGGCGCTGGCTGCCTCGTTGATCGATGCGCCGCTTAAACATGGTGACTCTGTTGAAGAGATGATGGCCGTTATTGCCGGTGATGCGGTGGAGGCCCACAAGGCCGACTGGCAAGGGGAACTCTCGCCGCAACTCACCAAGGCCCTGGCGCTGTATATCAGCGAACACAGGCAGAAATTCCCCAAGACCTCAGCGTCTTACACCATGACCCCGCCGGGCGACCGTAGCATTCGCTCGCAGCATCATGATTTTCGGCTGGAACGGGTCACCGAACTGGTCAGCCGACCCTATTCCATTGCCCCCATGCCCGATGGCCGCCTTTTGGTGGCAGAGAAAATCCGTGGTTTGTCGATTATTGATGCCAGTGGCCAGCAGGGGTCGGTTGTTACCGGTACGCCTGAGACCTGGGAACCGCTGCTGACGGTGCAGGGGAACTGGCTCAATCTCGGTATCGTGCTTGATGTCGAATTGCATCCCAACTATGCGGAGAATGGCTGGGTTTACCTGTCCCACACCGAACATTGCTTCACCGGCTGTGGCTGGGTTGTGCCTGGTACCATGGCGCGGGTAATCCGGGGCCGCATTCAGCGTGGCCAGTGGGTTGATGAAGAAGAAATCTGGTCGGTCCACAAGGACCATCATACCCCGGTGCCCGACGGCGTGGCCGCAGGCCGCCTGGCCTTCGACAAAGAAGGGCATTTGTTTGTCATTGTTGGGGGCAAAAACACCTATGACAAATTGCATGACCTCAACACGCCCTATGGCAAGGTCCACCGGGTGAATGACGATGGCACTGTACCGGAAGATAACCCGTTCTGGCTGCCTGCCGAGGCGCGCCCGGAGGGCTCGACCATCCACACCGTGTGGTCCTACGGCCACCGCACGGGGCAGGGGCTTGATGCGCATCCCATAACGGGTGCGATCTGGAACACGGAAATGGGCCCGCGTGGCGGCGATGAGATCAACCACATTCAGCGCGGCAAAAATTACGGCTGGCCGCTTTACACCAATGGGCTGGATTACTCCGGCGAAGAGGTTTCCATCGGCAGGGAGTTGGGGCTCGATTTTGCGCTGGAAGACACGGTGTTGCCGGTGGTGGACTTCACGCCCGCACCGGCGATTTCCAACTTCACGTTTCACCAAGGTAATGCCTTCCCCAACTGGGGGGATGACTTGCTGGTCGGTAGCTTAAAGGCCGCCACGCTGTACCGCGTGCGCATCAAGGATGCTGTGTTGGTGGAACAGGAAAAGCTGGTCACGGATTTTGGCCGCATCCGCGACGTGGCCATGGGCGCCGACGGGCTGGTCTACATCGCCATTGAACACAATGAGAATGGGTCGATCTGGCGACTGGTGCCAATTAATTCGCTCACGGCAGTTCGCCCTGAACGCAAAAAAGAAGCCGTTCGCCCTGAGTGTTTGCGAAGCAATTGTATCGAAGGGTAACGGCTTATCCGTTCAATGCTTCGATACAACGTCTCGCTGCGCTCACCGCCACGCAGCATGAACGGTTTTGGTAGGTCGATCTATTCCAACAACCTGTCACCCCGCACTTGATGCGGGGTCCATTTGTAGGTGCCCTATAGGCAATAGCGCAGATATTGGATGTGCTTCATGGACCCCGGCTCGCTGGCGCGTCCAAAGTGACAGATCAAAATTACGAACCGCCGTGAGCGATAAAGAACTTACTCCGCGACATCCCGCTTTGGCAGTACCCAGCCGGGGCGGATGAAGTGGCACGTATAGCCATTGGGGAAGCGTTCCAGATAGTCCTGGTGTTCCGGCTCAGCTTCCCAAAACGGGCCTACGGGTTTCACTTCGGTCACCACCTTGCCCGGCCACAGGCCCGAGGCGTCCACGTCCGCAATCGTGTTGAGTGCTTCGGCCTTCTGGGCGTCATCCACATAATAGATGGCCGACCGATAGGACGGGCCAATATCGTTGCCCTGGCGCATCGGTGTGGTGGGGTCGTGGATCTGGAAGAAGAATTCCAGCAGCGTGCGATAGCTGATCACCGCTGGGTCATAGAGAATTTCGATCCCCTCAGCATGGTTTCCATGGTTGCGATAGGTGGCGTTGTCGACCTCACCACCGGTATAGCCCACGCGGGTGGCGCGTACGCCGTCGAGCTTGCGGATCAGGTCCTGCATGCCCCAAAAACAGCCGCCTGCGAGTACTGCGCGTTCTTCAGCCATTATGCGTCCTCCACCTGGTCAATATAGTCGCCATAGCCCTGGTCTTCCATCTCGGCCAGGGGCACGAAACGCAGCGAGGCGGAATTGATGCAATAGCGCAGCCCGCCACGGTCTTGCGGTCCGTCGGGGAAGACATGGCCCAAATGGCTGTCGCCGTGGCTGGAGCGCACCTCGGTGCGGATCATCCCATGGGTGCGGTCCGTCAGTTCCTTGACGTGCGCAGGCTCTACCGGTTTGGTGAAGCTGGGCCAGCCGCAATGGCTGTCATATTTGTCGGACGACACAAAGAGCGGCTCGCCAGAAACGATATCCACATAAAGGCCTGGCTCCTTGTTGTAGAGATATTCCCCCGTGCCGGGGCGCTCCGTGCCGCTGTGCTGGGTGACGTAGAATTGCTCTTCCGTCAGCTTGGCAATGGCATCTGCCGATTTGCTGTATTCAGCCATACTGCTTCCCTTGACTGTCTATACTCAATTGACCACTGGGGCCGCATGGTAAACCAAACCGGCGCAGAGCAACAGGGGGCTTGGCACGTGGGGGTACATCCTGCATTGCGCCCGAGCAGTGCGGCGTATACCGTGTTGCAAATTTAAGCACGGGAGAGAGCCTTGAACATGCACAGCAAAGACTGGCAGTCGCAACCACCGGAAAAATGGCCGGAACCCGAGTTGAAAGGCCATTCCATTCCCGGTGACCGTTATAGCTCGAAAGAATTCTTCGAGAAAGAATGGGAAGAAATGTGGACCAAGGTCTGGCTGCTGCTGGGCCGGGCCGATGAAATTCCCGAGCCGGGCGACTACCAGATGGAAGAGGTCGGCCCGGAGAGCATCATCATGGTGCGGCAGCAGGATGGCGGCATCAAAGCCTTCTTTAATGTGTGCCAGCACCGCGCCGCGCGCCTGGTGTTCAACGAGGTAGACTCTGTTGAAGCCTTTATCTGCCCCTATCACGGCTGGCGGTTCGAGCTGGATGGCGAGCTGACCTATGCCCGCGATGCCGAAGATTTCCCCGAAGGGGACCCGTGCGGCAAAATGAATCTGGTGGAAATCCCCTGCGACACGTTTGCCGGGTTTATCTGGGTGAATATGGACCCTGATTGTGTGTCGCTGCAGGAATATCTTGGCCCGGTCTGGGATGACTGGTCGAAATATGAAATCGACAGCTGGAAGCGCTATCTGGCCATGACGGCCAATGTCCCGTGTAACTGGAAGATCGTGCTCGACAATTTCAACGAGTCCTACCACCTGCCAACGGTGCATCCCGAAGCCGATGCGGTGGTTGAAGAAAGCTACAAGGACACCCAGTTCGACATGTCTGCCGAAGGCCATAACCGCATGTGGCAGCAGGCGTTCAAGCCATCAAAACGGCGCCTGAAAAATGGCAAGGACCTGATGGACCCGGCGCTGGCCATGCGCATGGAAGGCTGGGGCCTGAACCCGGATGACTTTGCCGGGCGCGAATTTGAAAGCCGCGAGGCCGTGCAGGAACAGATGCGCAAATTGGGGCCAGACATGGGCTATACCCATTTTGATAACCTCAAGGACCACCAGCTGACGGACGTCTATCACTATACGATTTTCCCGAATTTTGCTGTCTCGGTCTGGGCAGATTCCTTCCACTTCCTGCGCGCCCGCCCGCACCCGACAGACCCGACCAAATGCGTGTTCGACAATTGGTATTACGCGCCGGCACCCGAAGGGCTGGAGACCGATGTGCTGACCATCAATGGCCCTGTTGCCCGTGATGCGGAGATTGAACATGATGTGTTTGAATATGGTGAGAAAAGCCTCAGCCCCCTGATTGATCAGGATATGGGTGTGACCCTGGGCCAGCAGCTTGGCCTGCGGTCCCGTGCCTTCAAGGGCGTGTATCTGTCGCACCAGGAATGGCGCATTCGCCGTTATCACGAGGTCATCGACGAATATATCGACGGCATACGCCCCGGCCCAAACCAGAACTCGAAATAGGCTGGAATTCCAAATAGGGGCAGTTTGATGAGTGAAGAAGCACTGCAGCAATTGCTGGACCGTCAGGAAATTACTGACGGCCTGCACTGGTACACCAAATGGGTCGACCTGAACCGGGTCGACAAGTAGGTAGAGATTTTCGCCGAAGATGGCCGCATCACCTTTGCGGGCGACGATGCCTGGACCGTGGGGCGCGAGAATATCCGCATCATGAATACGCCGCTGGTCGCCAGCTATGCGGCTACGCATCATTACATCACCAATATCGAGATCAACTTCGAAGGCCCGGACCAGGCGCGCAGCCAGTGTAACCTGTATGCGTGGCACCGCCCCAAGGAGCCGGGCCCGGACTTTGAGCTCTACGCCCAATATCATGATATCTGGGTGCGCACGGCTGATGGCTGGAAAATCCAGGAACGCCGCCTGAAAACAGCCGGCACTGTTGGCTTTGACGCCGAAGCCGCTGGTCTTGTAGGGCTCGGTCGCGCCGACTAGCTCAAAATTAATTGCGGGGCGTCACCAGGGCCGGATCAGCGGGCCGGTGCCATCCCAATGTTCGGCAGCAATTTTGGTGTCGGCATACATCTGCCGGATAATCTCATGCTCGGGGTACAGCTCGATGAAGTGCCCCAGAAGGGGCCGCGTGTCGATATAGCAAATCTGCGCCCCGAAATTGACCGTAAATTCGCTGGCCACCGGATAGCCTGCTGCCACCAGGGCATCGCGTTGGGCTTCGTAGTCGTCGCAGAATACGGCGACATGGTGAAAGCCGCCGGTCTTGCCTGCCAGCGTGCCGTCGGATGCTTTGGGGAACAGGTCCGTAAAGGCGCAGGGGCCGTCTGACAGCACCTCTACCAGCTCGATATTCATGTCGCCGGACTGGCCAAACACTCCCTTGATACGAATAGGCTCTGCCACCTGCCCACGATAGACATGGCCTTCAAGCGCGGCCTCACCACCCCCCAAAAAGGGGCCCATGCCATAGATCTTGTGGAACTGTTCGCAGGCCGCTTCCAGGTTCGGCACGATGTGGCAGTTCTGGACAATCGGCTGCCCGCCAAGAATAGTACTCATTGCTTTAACCCTTTCAGTCAATGCTGCATCTATAATGTCCGCGCCTATAACGACCGCACCGGGTCTGATCCGTCCCAGTTTACAGAGGCTGATTTAGCGAGGTCGAAGAAATCGTAGATTGTTTGAGGGAACTGACCAACCTCGATAAGGGGCCATTTCTGGCCTTTACCCCGCAGATAGAGAACCTCGCCTTTGGGCTCCAGCTTCAGCGCGGCCAGGGCCTCGAAACCCCGGCCTTCGATACGACTGCGGAAGGCGTCCATGTCGTCGACCGTCACGCACATGTGGTGCATCAGGCCGTGATGGCCTTCCTCCAGGAACTCCTTGTAGATGCTGGGCTCATCTGCTGTTGGCATCACCAGCTCAATCTGCGTGTCCCCCCAATAAGCAAGGGCGACAGAATATTTCGGCTGCGATGGCGCACCGCGATAAAGCGCAGATTGATAGCTGGCCTCGTTAACCCGATAAAAGGGCCCCACGCCCATGACCTCAGTCCAATAGGTGAGGGCGGCATCCATGTCCCGCACGGCAAAGGCGTGCTGGATAACCGGGCCAAAGATCGGTGTTGTCATGTCTTGGGATCTAAGCTGGCGGGAAGGGGCCAGGCCAGGGGCCGTCCTTGCCGTCGGTGATCATGCGCTTCGGCCACAGATATTGCAGCGTGCTACGCTTGATCTTCCATTCCCCGTCGACCTTTACATAGTCTTCGTCATACAGGCCCAGCCAGATGATCGGGTTGGTGCGTGGGTCCGGCTCGTGCACCGTGTCGATCAGGTAAGTGCGGCTGACAGCGGTATCGGGCCCGGTCAGTTCCACCCACTGGTTGGTGGTCACGTGGAAGCCGCCATAGCGCACGGCGTCGGAATTGCCGCGTTCGGTGTTGAACACCTTTTTGTAATTGGCGTGGATTTCCGCCTTGCCGACCCAGTTGCCGTAATCGGGGCCAAATTCGCAGATGGCGTCTTCAGCAAAAATTTCGGCCAGGCCGTCAATATCGCGGCTGTCCATCAACTGTGAATAGAGTAGTTTGACTTTCTTGATCTTTTCAACTTCCAGCAGCGTGCGCAGCTCCTGGATTTCTTCCGGCGTAAAGGCGTCTGACATATTTCCCCCCTGATAATGTAAGCGTGTTGGTAGGCAGCATTGTTGGCAAATGGGGGGTGCTGTCAAGGCAGCCGTTTTATTTCGTCGGTTATGTAGGCAGCGAATAATGGTGACAATTGGCTTTTGACGCGGGGCCACACAACCTGGCGGGCCATGGGGCTGGCCAAGGAGGCCAACAGGCCGTTTAGCGCTGCTTCCCACAGTCCATCGGTAATTTCATCATCCTGGTGGCGGTAATAGGCAAATTCTGTGTTTTTTGACGCCGCGACGAGCATCGCGGTCATGCGCACAACGTCGATATTGTCGAGCGCAGCCGCATCCGTCGCCTCGCTGACGTGGGAAGCGGCGGGGGCCGGATGCTCGCTGGTTGCCAGTTGCAAGATGGTATCCTGCCAGTTTGACACGCTGGCGGCTGTCGCGGTGACCCGTTGTGCCTGGGCATTCTGGCGCAATTGCATGCCGACAAAGGCGAGTGATGCGATCACCGCCAGGGTGGCCACCAGCTATCCCAAGTAATAGATTTTCTATAGCTGTTCCATTGGTTCCCTCCATCGATCCAGGAGAGCAGTCTAGCGCATACAGCGCGGTGCCAGTGAGGATGATATTTTACTGAAAAAAAGTGTTGATTGGTCGAGTTGGGCTGCTACCTTGCACTTAACATTCAGGGGAGAAAATAGAATGGCTGATAATCGCGCTGAAATTGTTGCGGACAAGCACGAAATTGAAACCTTGCAGCGGCTTTATGCCAAGGCGACCGACAAGCTGGGGAATGCTTCAGCGGAAACCCGCGAAGAAGGTCGCCAGATTTATCACAATATCTTCACGCCCGACGTCAAGGTGCGTACCCGCAACACGCCAGACGACTTTGAAGCTGATGGCCCCGACGGCTGGGCTGAGGTCGCCCAGAGTGCCCTGGAACAATATATCGGTACCCAGCATCTCATCGGCACACAGCTGACAGACGTGAATGGCGACGAAGGCGAGATGGAAAGCTATCTGAATGCCTGGCACAAATTCCCGGACAATTCAGTTTACTACTTCCTGGGCACCTATATTTCCAAGGTGCGCCGTGGCGAGAATGGCTGGCAGATCTATGATATGACCCTGCGGCTCGACACCAGCGGCGTCGCCCAGATGACGTGATGGGGCCTGCCAGATCCCCCTGTAAGATCGACCCGTTGCTATGCCAGCGCGGCGAGAAGCTACTGCGTTGACTGTTGGGGTGTCTTTCCCGCTGTGTCGATGCGGATGATGTCACCGCACCAGGGCTCATAATCATGCCGGGTTATGTCCTGCCACGTAGGCAGGGCCAGACCTTTGATGTCGACATGCCGGTTTTGAACGCGAGACTGGTGCTCTTCAATATCTGAGCAGACGATCTCGACCTCTTTGAAGGGTGCATTTGCAGCCATTGCGACATCGCGCCAGGCCTGGCGGGTGAGGGTAATCGGGTTAACCGAATCTGCGATCACAATATGCCCCAGCATCAGATTGTCTGCAGCGAGCGCATAGGCAACTTCATAGCCTTGCCCCCTCGACACATCACACCCAACATCGCGCAAGCGTTGTTCAATCGTATCGATGCGTAAATGTACTGCCCCCAGGGTGCGCGCCAATTCCCTGGATAGGGTTCTTTTGCCGGTGGCTGGCAGCCCGCCAAAAATGATCAGCACTATACCTCTCCCTGATGTGCCCGCATGGGCAGGGAAAGGATAGTGTAGATTACAGCTTGTCTTAAAGACGATGGATGCGGAAAACGGGGATCTGGCGCGGGGCGGCAGATTCCACATAACCTGCAAAGGTCTCATTGTTGGAGGCTGTCAGGTCGCAGGCGGCCTTGGCTTCGTCTGCGGGCAGTTCTTCAATGCGGGTGGCAAATTTCTCCGTGCCCACTTCCACATCAATTTCCGGGTTGGCGCGCAGGTTGTGCGCCCAGGCGGGGTCGTCCTTGGCGCCGGCGAAGGAGCCAAACAGGATCATTTCACCATCCTTGCGCACGGTCAGTACCAGGGGGATCTGCAGGATATTGCCGCTTTTGCGACCAATGGTGTGCAGAACGATCATCGGCATGCCGGGGAACATGGCAACCTTGCCTTCATTGGCACGGAATTCTTCGATGATCTTGTCGTTAAAGGCTTGCATTTCGCTGGCCATGATATTTGTCCTCTACTCGTTTGTGTGGTGACTTACTGGTCCATCTGCAGGAACTCTACCCAGTTCCCGTCGGGGTCTTCCACCATGGCGATACGGACCCCGGCCTGAATTTCCAGCGGCGGGACCGCCACATTATAGCCGGCGTCTTAGCAGGTGCTGACAATCTCGTCGAGATTGCTCACCGTCATGGTCCAGTAACGATAACCAGTGCCGCCTGCCAGGCCGCCACCGGCTGCCTCGGTCGGGGGTTTTCATCGTGCTGGATAATCTTGATCATGCTGGTGCCGCACATCAGCCGCCAGGTGGTTGAACCAGGGCGTTAACCCTTGGAGTGGAAGGAAAAACCCAGCACGTCCTGATAGAACTTCAGGGATGCCTCGGCATCATTTGTTACAATGCCCAGGTCGATGGAGTCTTTGGTCAGGGATACGGTCATGGGTTCAGCCTCAGATGGTGTTTTTACAACGTGTTATACGTAGTATTGATCTGCAGATCGGGCGTCAAGCGCGTTCGGCTCAACGGCTCTGTTCTTCCTGTGATGTGCCTTGCTGGGTGCCCAGACTGGCAATAACGCCGTCAATTTCGGCCTGAAAGCGGGCACTGTAATGGTGCCGCAATTCCGTCCAGATAGCCCGCCCCGCCGGGGCAGACATCAGCCAGACCGTATTGGCTTTCAGCTATTCCCATTGGTGGTCTGCTAGGTTGCCGTCGACCCAATTATAGTAGTTCACTTCGCCTTCGCGGATGACATTCTGCGACCATAGCAGCAGGCGCAGCCTGTCGGCGCCTTCGGGCATTGCCGCTGTACCGTCCAGCAACGGGGCCAGCAATTCGGCCATGTCCTTGTTGGCGATGATGTCGCGATTTGTGGCACTCCATGATGCCACCAGGCCCTGACCGGCAGCAATACGCAGGGCGTTGGTGTTCTGGCGCATCTGCAGACCGACAAATAGCAGCGATGCCACCACGGCAAAGGCGGCGACAATCTCTGCCAGCAGATAAAAATTCTGAAGATTGATGCTCTGGGCGTCCATAATTCCCTCCCCAATAGGTTGGGAAGAGCCTAGCGCAGGAAGGGTAGCCCTGGCCAATGTCTGGCGCAGTCGCTGGGCCTGTTTTTGACGATAAAAACGGGCGATGGTAGCCCCCGGCTAGCCCCAGGCGTAGTTGAAGCTCACACTGATGCGGTCTTCTTCGGCCATGTTCAGGGTGACTTCGTGTCGTAACCAGCTTTCCCACAGCAAAATATCGCCCGCCTCTGGCGTCACATAGTGAAAGCTGCGCAGGTCGGGCCGGGCGTCGGCCCGGCGGGTCGGGGCCGCCATCATCATCGGCAGGCGCGGGTCTTCAAACTTGATGGTGCTGGCCCCCTTGGGCACGCTGACATAGGTGGTGCCGCTGATGACGCTGTGCGGGTGCACATGCGATGTATGGATGCCGCCTTCCGGCAGGATGTTGATCCACAGGGAATCCAGCGTAAGGGGCCTGTCGTTCAGGTCGAATTGCAGGTCGTCCACAAAGGCGGCGACATGCTGGTCGAGCACGCCCTGAAGGTCCTTGAAGATGGGTAAGCGCCAGGGCAGATCGTCGAGCGAGGCATAGCTGGTATAACCGGCATAGCCATTTTCCTCGCACCAGGTCTGGCCAGCCTCGTCGTCTTCGGCGATCGACAGGCAGGAGGCTTCAAGATCAGCCTGATCAAGGGGCGCGCCGTGTTCAGCCAATTTGGCCTGGTACAGGCGGGTAACGAAAAGCGAATCTATCTGTGACATGCCCCTTCATAGCACCCCGGCAATTTCTTCTGCACCAAGTTTCAGCGGTGACATTGCCGTGCGCATCCCATTGGTTCTGGCCATTGGTTCTGGAAGTGTGAGGCCCAGGCCTATTTCATCTCGACCATGATCTCGCGATACAGCCCGGGGCCAACATTCTGCGCGTCATGGGTGGGGGTGGTCGCCAGCTCGCCAGCCCAGGCCGTGCCATCCTTGACCGTGAAGTAAAACGTGTCGTCTTTCTCCAACGGCGCGTAATTGACATTACCCTCGGCGTCGGTGGCACGCAGGGTCGAACCCTCGATCACATGAACCATATAGTCATATTCATGGGTGTGTATGCCGGTGCTTTCGCCCGGTTCCAGTAGCAGTTCCCACACTATCATGCGGTCGTTTTCCAGCAATTTTTTGGTGGCAACATCGGCCATGGTTCATCCCCCCTTTGGTCGTGGGGCAGTGTATCGCGTGTTGCTACCAATGTGAATTCTGTTGCCTCATCGCCCAGCGGGCGGCAGGCTCATGCGCAAGAGGGGGAACGCTCCATGCCGTCATTTGCAGAATTGGTCGACAAGGACATCATTGCCGCCATGCCCATGGGGATGGACCGTATGTTCGACGCCATCGGGCCGCACAGCATGGGGCCTATCCGCGCTGACCGCCGGCAAGCGCTGGAGGCCGCCATCGCTGAGATGCCGCCATTCCCGGGGCGGCAGGAAAACATCACCATGCCCGGGCTGGACGGCGAACCCGATGTGCCCGGTATCTTCTACCAGCGCGACGATGCGCTGCACCCGGAGGCTGTTTTTATCTGGCTGCATGGTGGTGGCTTTGTGATGGGTGAGGTGGAAGACCTGACCGTGCATCGCTACACCCCGCTGATGACCGTGCTCTCGGTCGACTATCGCCTGGCGCCGGAACATCGCTGCCCCGCAGGCGTCATGGATGCGTGTGCGGCCATTGAGTTTGTTGCCAATAATGCAGCGGCATTGGGGATCGACCCGGCGCGTATCATTGTTGGTGGCCCTAGCGGTGGGGGCGGTCTGGCAGCCGGTGCGGTGCTGATGAACCGGGACAGGGGCGGGCCACAGCTGATGCATCAGTGGCTGCTCTACCCGATGATCGACGACTCGCACAACACGCCCTCGGGCCATCTGGACATTCCGGCCCAGTTCTGGACCCGCGAGGTCTCATTGAAGGCCTGGTCGCTCTATGTGGAGAAGACGGCGCGTCGATTTATGCCGCTGCCAGCCAGGCCGAGGACCTATCCGGCCTGCCACCCACCTATATGATGACCGGCGGGCTGGATTTATTCCGCGATGAAAATATCGATTATGCGCAGCGGCTGATGGCCCAGGGCATTCCGGTCGACTTCGTGCTGTTCCCTGGCGCGCCACATGGTTTTGACATGCTGGTGCCCGATGCGCCGCTCGCCCAGCGCTTCCTCGTCCACCAGCAAGAGGCGCTGAGACAGGTATTGGCGGGGTAGGGGGTTTAGGTCGTTCATGCCACTTTGCCATTCATCCGTTCGTGCCGGTTATCCTGATTTGTCACCCCGGACGCATGGCCACGTGTGGCTGATGCGAGCCGGGGTCCATTTGTCGGCAAAAAACAGGCAGCATGGTAATTGAGGCGATGTTTCATGGATCCCGGGTCAAGCCCGGGATGACGCGGGGTTGGAAAGCGATCTAACCTTTGAGACATGTCCTCCCCACACCCCCGCTACGCGCTATTTCCACTTTCCAAAACCGACCCCCGGCGCTACATAGTGGCCCAGGCAGGCGCCATACCGTTTTGGCAGGGCAGGCGCAGGCGCGATGAGAGGAAGAAAGACCATGAATATCAACGATTTGGTAGGCCGGAAGGTAGGCATCTGTGTCTCGGGTGGGCTCGACAGTAAAACGGTTGCCCATATCCTGCGCTGTAGGGGCGTTGACGTCCTGTGCTTTACGGCTGATCTCGGCCAGCCCGATGAAGATGATATTTCAGGCGTGATCGACAAGATGGCCCCCACCGGAGTAGAAACATTTGTTGTCGACCTCAAGGAAGATATTGCGCGCGGCTGCTTCGAGGTCATCAAGGCCCAGGCCACCTATGATGGCGGCTATTGGAACACGACCGGCATTGGCCGGGCGGTGATGCTCGAAGGGCTGATTGCAGCCATGCAGGCAAAGGGCTGCGACGTTTTGGCACACGGTGCCACCGGTCGTGGCAACGACCAGCTGCGGTTTGAACGCTACACCAATGTGTTTGAGCCCGAGATGGATGTGTACGCCCCCTGGCGCGATGCTGAACTGCTGGAAAAATTCCCCGGCCGCACAGAAATGGTGGCCTATCTTGCTGAACAGGGCATCGAGGCCGAAGTGGGGAACCGCAAGCGCTATTCGACCGACGCGAACCTGGCGGGCCTGTCGCATGAGGCTGAAGACCTCGAAGAGCTGGATACATCCTGTCAGATCGTTGACCCTATCATGGGTGTGTGGCCGGAACAGGCGCCAGACGAAGTTGAAATCGTCACGCTGCGGTTTGAGAAGGGCGAATGCGTTGCCATTAATGGTGAGGCCGTCACCCCGCTTGAGGCCATGCTGGCCGCCAATGACATTGCGGGCCGTAATGGTATCTGGATGCGCAATGCGCTGGAAAACCGGGTGATCGGCACCAAGAGCCGCGGCGTTTACGAAGCACCGGGCATGGAGCTGCTCGGCTTTGGCCTGAAGAACGTCTATGAAGCCACGCTTGACCGTCGAGCCGGTGCGCTGTTTGCCTATCTGTCAGACCTGGTGTCGAACCAGCTCTATGATGGCCGCTATTTTGATCCCGCCACCCGCGCCGCCCAGGCTGCCATTAACGACTTGGCGGCAGACGCAACGGGCACGGTGGAATTGGGGCTCTACAAGGGCAACATCTATTCCCGCGCGCTGCGCGACTGCCCGGCCTCGCTCTACTTCCCCGAACATGCCTCGATGGAAGCCTCCGACGGCCTTAACCCCGTCAGCTCTCAAGGATATGCGGAAGTCCAGAGCGTGGAAGCCAAGGCGCTGGCCCATGCGGGGCAAATCCGCAAGTCATAGCGGGTGGGCGCTTAAAGCCCTTCTAGCACCAGTACTGTGCTGTCTGCATTCGCATGGCGGATGGGTTTAACCTCGGCATAGGCCGGGTCATCCAGAAAGCCGTGGGCATCCTCCATGCTGGGGAATTCAATCAGCACCATGCGGGTAGGGGCCCACAGGTCTGTCTCGCGAATATCCATGGCCCCGCCACGGGCGCGGTAGACCCCGCCATATTTGGCCACAAGGGGCGCAGCCCCGACCTTGTAGGCTTCATAGGCGTTGGCATCTGTAATTTTGGTGTCGACTATCAGCCATGCGCTCATGGGGGTGTCCTTTATTAAGGTCTGGTCTGCGGAATGGATAATACGCCGCCACCTACCTGATTAAATAGTTTCTCCCGCCTGCCTTCAGCACTAGATTGGCGTGTGTTGCGTAATCAGCATGCAGAAGGGGAGACTATGCAAGACTATACCGGTATTTGGCAGATTGGGGACATTCGCGTCACGCGGGTGCTGGAAGGGGAAAGCCTTGGCCCATTGGTCATGTTGCCAGAGGCGACGCCAGAAGAAATCCTGAAAATGCCATGGCTACAGCCGCATTATGCCGATTAAGAAGGCCAGGCGCGCATCTCCATCCATGCGCTGGTGATCGAGGCTGGCGGCAAGGTCATCGTGGTCGATACCTGCCTGGGTAACGATAAAACACGCATCTTCCCGCATTGGAACCAGCTGCAAACAGACTTTATGGACAAGATGCGCGCCGCTGGCTACCCGCCCGAAGCAGTCGATTACGTGCTGTGTACCCATATGCACACCGACCATGTTGGCTGGAACACCATGCTGGTGGATGGGGAATGGGTCCCGACCTTCCCGAAGGCGCGCTATCTGTTTGGCCGTGAAGAATGGGACTACACCAAGGAGCAGATGGATAACCCGATGATGGCGGAATTCATCGTCGACAGCCTGCAACCCATCGTTGACGCCGATTTGGCCGATTTTGTGGAAATGGATGCCGATATCTGTGACGGCGTGCGGTTGATCCCCACACCCGGTCATACGCCGAGGCATGTTTCTGTCGTGCTGGAATCTGGCGGTGAAAAAGCGGTGATAACCGGCGACATCATGCACCACCCGTGCCAGGTCACCCAGCCGCGATGGAAGTGCGATTTCGACTGGCAGCGTGAACCCGCAGAGGAAACGCGCGAAACCATGCTCAAGCAGTTCGCCGAGGAAGGTACATTGGTGTTTGGCACTCACTTTGCCACGCCGTCTGCCGGCCGTGTGATCGACAAGGACGACCATTACCGGTTTGAGGTGTAGGCGATACAGAGCTCGGCGCTCATTTGACATGAATAGAAAATGACACTATGTTTTCGTCAATTCCGCTCGTTAGATTCGTCTACGAGTTGCAGGGCTCCGTAAGGAGCCCTTGCTTTTTCTGGGGTATATTTTGAAAGCAATTGTATATGTCGATGGTTTTAATCTGTTTTATGGGAGTTTGAAGGGAACCCCACACAAGTGGCTCGACCTTTTGAGCCTTTTCGAAAAGGTTCTGGGGCTGATAACGCCGGGGGCAAGAAAAACTTCTCAGCAATTGCGGCAGCATGCGCATTTTGTGCGTACCATCAGACCAGCGGCATTGTCACATTCCCAGTTACCAGATCGAATTCCAGGAACAAGTTTGTATAAGCCGAAAAGCTGGTAGGCAGAATTGACGCTACCGTCTTTTTTGTTGCCACACATGGCCGTGGCAGCAAGGATTGCTGTTCCTCACAATGAAAGACGGTGGCATGAAATATCTGTTGGCGGCCCTGTGCCTTTTCTTTTCATCTTCTTTGACGGCGTTGGCGCAGGAAGACGAAGGCGATGGCCTGACGCCTGACCAGCACGTCGCCAAAATGGTGGTGATGATTGAGAACGGCATCATCAGCATCAGCTATGCTGCGCCCTGGTTCTACGAAGTAGGCACTTATTCTGCCAGTCTGGGTGACGTGCTGTGGGCGGAAATGGTGGTGGCAGATGCTGAATGCAAAGCCTTAACCGCCATGTTGGTCGCCAGCGACGATGCGGGCCTTGGCACAAAAACCGCAGCCATCATCACCAGCCTGGGTGACAAGGGCACCATCAGCAATGACAGGGTGTTGAGTTCCCTGCTGGGGAAATATGCCAAGGATACGCCGGTGGATGCACAGACAGCCGCTAACAAGGGTACGTTTACGCCGATTACGGCCAATTTCTGTACCAATGCGCATAAGGACGACATGGGCATGCTGGAGCAGATGTTCCCGCAACCGCTCAACCCGTTTGCGGTGGGTGGGAGTGTCTGGAATGTGCGCACCTGTGATGCAATTGAGCAGGTGCGAAAATGCGTGCAAGGCGTGGCCGATACGCACCTTGCCAATCAGGCGTTAAGGAAGCTGAGCCCTGCGGATGAATCGGTGAATTTGGATGCCGCCACCCGGTTTACCCTTGTTCGAACCCATGTGGCGGGCCAGGTACCCAAATAATCTGAAAATTTCAGCAAAAAAGTGACGGGCTTGATTTGAATCAAGGCCCCGATAGGGGCGGTGTGAGACCTTCCAATTGTTCTCTTCATCCGGTTTTTCACTGTGGCTGGATGTGGTAACTTACTCCTACAAGGGCGGTGTTCCTGAACAATCAGGGCGCCGCCCTTATTATTTGTGGTGTCGCAATATTGACGGTTTGCGAAGGCTTTGACAGAGTAACGACCTGCGCCGATTTAGCGGCCAATACACGACCAAAGGGGAAAGCACGTGGGCCAGATCAAGGTTGTATCGGAAATTCCGGGCAAGGTTGTTTCCATCGACGTTTCTGTCGGTGAGGAAATTGAAGAAGATGATGATCTGATGGTGCTGGAATCCATGAAAATGGAAATTCCCGTTGCGGCGCCTGAAGACGGCACGGTGGTCGAAATCCTCGTTGCTGTCGATGATATGGTCGAAGAAGGCGACGAGATCGCCATTATCGAAACCTGAGGGTTAAACTCGCCTCAATAGATACTCATGCGGCTGAGTTTGCGGACCAGGTAAAAACCTGCGTCGTCCAGCCTGGTGTCGCCGGGCAGGGCCGCTACCGCACCGCCAGACGCAATAGACCGTAGCATACAGGGTTCGGTTTCATCGTCCCGTGGTCCTGAATCGGCGCAGTCCCCCAGCCAGTGACTGGCGATATAGGGGCTATCGATCGTCCCTTCCATGTTCAGAATATCATTGGCTTGCTGCCATTCCGCCACGGTTGGAAGGCGGTAAATCTTGCTGGATTCAAGGCTCAGCCAGTCTGCATAGGCCTGGGCGTCGTCCCAGCTCAGGCAATGCACGCCTTCTGCGGGTGACTTCATGGGGCAGGGGGGCAGCGCGCGGCCCGTATCCGCTGTGAAAGTATGAAATTCCGCAAAGGAAATCGGGCGCGTTGTAATGCCCAGGCGGTCAATTTCGCCGTGGCCTTCGCTTTCCATAATGGTCACGGGTGGGCAGGTGCGGCAGTCGATCAGTTTGGCGCCTCGCCATCCTTCCTTGGCTGGCTGTGGCGCGGTTGCGGCAGCGGGGTCTGGTGTTTACGTCACAATATCCGGCGCGTCCGCCACATGTTCCGCGGCTGCCTGGTCCTGCACGGTGGCATCGTC
>Ga0181577_10000164_pt1 | contig 50325 bp, 45 predicted proteins | sample 101ome_21_FD_132468 | JGI IMG/M metagenome (GOLD analysis project Ga0181577, IMG submission 132468) | Coastal salt marsh microbial communities from the Groves Creek Marsh, Skidaway Island, Georgia - 101413BT metaG (megahit assembly) | ecosystem: Environmental > Aquatic > Marine > Intertidal...
AACAGTCGGAGGCTTGACTGATATGACACAAGACAGAAACGACGAAATTCGAGCGCTAATCAACTCGCGACTCGAACTTGGTCGTCAGCGGTACGGACATGGAGTCCGTCCCAACGACGACACAAGACAATGGGGTACGAAGGAAGACTCCTGGGCCGAGATGGCTCTGGAAGAAGCCCTCGACCTAACCATTTACCTGTGCGCGGAATTGCTCCGCGTTCAAGACCAGCGACGCGAGCTGCAGCTAATCACAGCTGAGAAACTTCTCGAGGCGAATGACCTCGAGGAGGATTCAATCGTAAGGTACCTCGTTGAGAGACTCAGAGACAAATCTCGTGAGGTAAGAGAAAAAGAAGACGAAATCCTCACATTGAGGGAACGACTTTCCAAGTACGAGTAGCGTCGATAAGCATGGTGGACGAAAGCCAGCGCGCAAAGCGCACTTTGCCCCTTACCCGCATGTGGGACCAGGACATCCAGGTCTCCAGTGAAGCGGGACTTGGCCAATCGGCCAAAGTAAAGGCTGTTGCCGCGGATGACCGCGTCATCGCCAACATTGAGACGGCGCTTCACGAAATGAAGCTGCGCGTCGAATACCTCAAGCAGAACAACCTGGTTGGGGGAGAACACGGCAAGAAGTACCTTCCTAAGGTGCAGCTCTGGCCACACGAAGCAGGGACCAGTAACCTCAAAATTTACTTCCCTGCCGTCCCAGACTCTGTTCTGGAAAGCATCGAAACCCCCACTGAAGAGTGAGTCTTCTCACAACAGTGGCTGCCACTTCGGTGGCTGATAAGCGATGGAAACTTTCGAGATTTTCCTGAATTGCCCAAACTTGTTTGGTACGTTTGATAGGATGACAGCTGGACAAACTTCCGGCCCAGGCTTCCACATCATGTACCGCAGCGTTTCGGGCAAAGCTGTAGTGAGCTTTAACTCTGCGAAAGATTACTCGCAGGGTCGCTACTACGGCTCAAATAACCTGACGTTTTCTGTCTACCAGCCAGTGGACTCAAACGACGTCAAGGCTACTGAAAACGAAGACAACTTCGTTTATGAGGCAACGATTCAACACACTGCGTTTCGAGTAAATGAGGCGTGGAATACAACCTACTCTCATCGCCTCGCCATCGAGTACATCCGCACGAAAGAGCGGATAATCTCAGAGCTGCAAAAGACTGTCAAGCTGACCAACACCAGTCAGTCTTCTTCCTTTAACGACGAAGAGGTAAAGGCCATCTTTGCAGCCGAAACCAAGCTAAGGGAGGCGCTTTGTGAGCTATTGACCACCGAAGGCCTTACCAAGCTTACACCCTACGAATTTACGGCCCCTGTGAACCACAATGGTACACAAATGCCGACCGTAGTTACCGTAGGTGGAGAGGTGAGCTCGAATACGCGAACTCCAACCGTTATTACAACTGGTGCGCGTAACATCGTATTGAATTACGAGCTCTCCAAGAACTACAACTTCGCTATCCAAACTGAAGCGGGGAATATCGAGCAGCATGTCCGAGGTAACTACACCTACAGGCAACGCAACCAAAGCTATACCAACTCTACAAATGGTACACTTCGGCTCGAAGGACCACTTTCGCTTCGTCTGCGACTGACCCGAGATGATAAAGGAGTCAAGGCAGGAGTAACTGCCGCCCACCTGTCCATAACCAGGGGTGGTACGACAAAGCGAAGAGCAAGAGGTGGATGGGGCGGACCCTTTGTGGGTCTGAATAGGCTGTCACACGGCGGCCAGACCGTACTTGAATTCAAAGCAAGTTCTGGTAACCCAAATGCCACCATCAAGCTCCCAGTGAATTACACTGACCTACCCACGATTCAGGCAGCAAATCGCCTGTCTCTACCTGTGGGCCTTGAAGACTTCAAAGAAGAATTCAAGCGACCAGAAATCGATGTGAAACCGACACTAATCGGACACTTGAATTTCTACCGCATTGGGGATGCGCCTGTGCACATTCCCTACGCGACCAACATGTCCGACCTAATCATGCCTTCAATGGCGTACGTGATGGTGTCGGTCAAGCACGCCACTGTTGCCACGCAAAGCGAGGACTATGTCAGTGGTGAGGTTTGCCAGGGTGACTGCTCCGACGAGAATGAATTGTCGGTAGGTCTTCCCCCTGGCCTCTACCTCGTGGAGCGAGAGCTCCTTTGTGGCCAAGGTCATGACCCAGGACGACAAGAGTACACCTCTGGTTTTGGAGACTACTGCAACGAGCGACTTTCCGTCCTCGGGCTTCTCTCCCGTCTGATGGTTTCATTCGACAACACCCGCATTTCATCCGTGGGTGCTGGCGAGACAGTCTCAACCGACTTCGGTTTTGACGACCTGGCCCTCTCCGGACTCGACCGATTCTGAGTTCGTGATAAGACATGAGCGAGAGCCATGATGATGTGAACCCCACCGAGGAAGGTGGGGTAGTGCTGAGTAACCCTGACCTCGCAGGTCTTGGTTGGCTCATCAGCTACTGCGTCTACGACGGCAGTGTCAGCCTTGAGGAGCTTCGGAAGAGCCTCGTGGCTGAAGCAAGCGATGAGCAAAAAGCACTCTACAAGAGGACAGTACCTGAGCCGCGACGCGGTGGAAGTGCGTTCTCTCGCGCAGTGAAAGCGCTTGAAACCAAGCAGCAACTCATTGTGCATGACGACCCCGATGCGCCACTTACCAACAACAAGGAAAAGATGCGAGTAAAGTCGGGGGGAGCCTACGGGTACCGCGTACAGTGGAACATTGTGACGCTCCGTAGGAATGTTGAGTACGTGCTCAAGCGAACCCGACGTGGCTACGTCGAGGGACAGCCGCGCGTACAAGTGGTGGAGGAACCTCTCTACCGCATCCGCGTGAGCTACCCAAGCCGGAAGTTCGCGCGCCAATGGCGCACGCAGTTTGTCAACTTCGTTTGGGGTATCGACAATGCGACGCGTCCTTCAGAAGCCGAACTGCGACAGTGTGTCGTGGTGGAGCCGATGCAAGAAGGGAGCATGCCCAACAACGCACGCTTCATGCGCTTGGCCCAAGAGCGTCTCCGTGACGCCTTTGTTCAGGCCAGCACGAGCATCGACGACGACCTGATGCGCGCCTACGTGCGTACAGTCGTCACCAACCGGTGGCGCGGTGTCCTCTCAAGCGGTTCAAGCGGAGCTTCGTACTTCGTTCATGACCCATCGAAGACACTCCGTGACAACATCGAGGCCCTCTCTGACGTTCTTGCAAAGTTCGCTGAGTTGGGCAACGGTACAAACCAGGAAGCCATGTGGGTCGAAACCCTTCGACCTTGGTGGCAAACCAACGAAGAGGGAGAGGTAAGTGGAAGCTGGGAGAATGTCCCAACTGCCCGATACCGCTCAACCCTCACGAGCCTCGTCTATGGGTCCTCACAGGCCCAGATGCGAGACATTCGCAACTCCTTCATCTCTGGACTCCAAAAGTCCCAGCAGAACTACTACCAAGCAGTTCGGAAGATGCTGCAAGAAGGAGAAGTTGACCTTGATGTCATCAAAAGCCTGCGAAAGCAGGTTGAAGGTGACTTCTCGACGGCCGTGAAGGTCGTCGGCAAGGAGAGCATGGAAGAAGCCCTCAGTGGCTACTCATCTTACGTTCCTTACTTGGCTGACCGCCTTTCCCAGGTACTCAGTCCCCAAGACGAAGAACGCGAAGAAGCCGTACAAGAAGCCAGCGAGCTCCTTGGCTTCGGAGCGATGCTCGACCGCCTTTGAGGTGGATAAGTGGGAATTTATATCTTCAAATCGAAGACCGGGCCTTACCTGAAAGTAGGGCACACCAAGCGGAAAAACCCGTGGGACCGAATAGAGGCCCATGGGGGTTTTGCTTCCAACTTGAACCCCCCTGGAATAAGGGGGAAAATAGGTACATCCGACCTTCTATTGGTGGGATGGTACCCTCATGGTTCAGTGGAAAAAGAACTGGCTTTTCACCGCCTTTACGCAAGTGAAGCGGTTGCTGGTGAATGGTACTCCTCTGACTTAGAGGAGCACTTCAAAGCGGTGTTTCGGGTCATCTTTGGCCGCTCAAGACACACCGTAGTTGAAAATCCCAAACCCCCTGAAGCACCTGTGCAAAGTAGTAAGGTAACTACTGGCAAGTGCATGGCACCCACTCTTTCTGGAGGCAGGTGCCAGTTTCCTAAGGGGTTCTGTCCGCATCACAATGGACAGAAAAAAGCTCGCAAGAAGAACCCACTTCTGACTGACGAAGAGTGGGAACGACGTCAGCGCCGGAGGCGCTGAGCGATAAGGTGAACCTCACCCGCGAGGGTGATGAGGGGGAAACCCCGATGAAATCTACATACGCTTAGGTCTGGCACATGCCAGAAATGAGAGTCGCAACACTGCTGCACGCGTCGAGGAGGGGCGCTTGATGCAGCGAGACTTAACTGGCGGCTTACGGCTTGGCCACCTTACGTAAAGGACCGGTCCAAATGCCCGGCCTTTATCGAAGGTCGCCCGCCGACGCACACTGTAAGAACGTGCTCTCACGACGCTAACCAACAGCTAACGACGCGATGCTGTCGCAAAGTTCGCTGCATCTGCGCGTCGACGCGTGCGATTACAAAGAAATCAAACTAACACTGTTTAGCGGCGACTCTCAACCTGGCATGTGCCAGGGTTCACCACCCAGTGTGGATTACTGACACTACACGATGCAGTGCTGTCAAAAAAGACGGCACCCGCTGCAAACTTACTGCCTCTCCGGGATGGATTCGATGTGAACACCATTCCTTCGGCGTTCTCTCTTTCCTACGAGACCCTGAGACAGTAACTGGAATGCATGCGGAGTACTTTCCGAAGCACCATCACCCAGCGTGCGACCGTACTGGTCAAAACGACTGTGATTGCCCGGAAAAGACCTCGGGGGAATTGTACCTCGAGGCGTTCAACCGCTCACTCCAAGCTTCTCTGGAAGACACTCCAGAGTACAAGGAAGAGTACCGACAGCGCTACGAACTACTGACAACGCTGTCTGGGATAGCCTACGACAACCTCTCTCATGAGGACATGTGGCTCCCACCCGACTCCCAGTGGAGGCAGTTTCGCTTCCAAGTCTGGAGTCAACGTAGTAAGCGACTCATCTGGGTCAAGTGCTACGACAACTTCAGGGACACCAATGAGGGTAAGAAGGCCCTACTCAAGCGACTTCGTCAGATGAAGCCGCTCAAGGTGTTCTACATGACTTCCAAGTTTCTCAACCCGCGAGCTATTGGGCCAGACCCACATAGCCGAAGTGGGGGGAAGAAATTCAAGAAGAAGGGCATGATGCCCGTGTACAACAACCTGTTCCTCGGACAGGAATTGTACTTCGACGTGGACTTCAAGATGGATTCATTCGATGACTCCGCTGCCATGACCAAGCGTGTCGTGCAGTGGGTCTGCGACAAATTCTCCATCACTCCCGAAGACCTGACCATCGTGTTTTCTGGTGGCAAGGGCTTCCACGTTATCTGGTACGGCTGGAACATGGCCGACCACGCACCGCAACGATTCAAAGACACCTACCACAGCCTGATGAGCAGGCGAACAGGTGGCTACATCTCACCACAGCTCCAAAACCTCCATCGGATGGTTAAGACGGGCTACATCGAAGAGTTGCAAGCAGCGGAAATCCTCGTTGACTACGAGGTCACCCGCGACCCCAGGCGAATCATCCGACTCCCTGGTACGTACCACCACAAAGGCCGGCGATGTACCATCATCCGCTACGAAGACCTCGACAGCTTCGTTGCCCCCGACCCAATCTGGTGAGGCGATAAGTGCCATCAAGAGATGAGCAAGACACCATGCGCGCAATCCAGCACATGGAGCTTCACTTGGCGAACATCGCTGCGAAGCTAAATGACCTTAGCGAAGCCCTGCAGCTTCTCTTGGTCCACAAAGAAAACAGGGAGGCGGGAGAGTGACCATTTACGCGCACTTTCACATCCCTGATGAAGCCTACTTCTCAAAGGACAAGCACGGAGACACTGTTCTCGTCTTGCCCGTAGAACTTGGCGACACTGCCTGGCTCAGGTTTGACCTGAACGGCACCAACCACCACAACTCAGCTGCAATCGTCATCAAAAATCTCGAAGACGAGGAGAGCGTAATCACCCGCATCTCTGTTGCTGACCCCCGTGGTGCTTTCGTGATGTACACGGAAGCGAATGAGACAGGACACTACCTGTCTGTGCCCCACCCCGACGAGTCTCTCCCACATGTGGACGAACTCGAAGAAAAAGGGCGCGGCTACTACAAAATGCACCTTCCTCCCCTCAACCGAGAGGAGGAGGAAGGATGAAGTGCGATTGTCGACTTTACCCGACATGGACATTCAATGGTAAGACCATTTGCGCCAATTGTGGTGAACCCACGCAAACTCACTTGACGGGCCTCGCCCGTGAACAAATTCAGGAGGAAGAGTGACCTCTACGGGTGTTCTGAGAACACCAAATAAGTGCAAACAACCTACACAGGATTGCGCGGCTACATCGAAGTACAACGCGACATGTACGCCGAGCACAACATGTACGGAGACCTCAAGGGGTTCTCCTTTACACATGCTGATATTCTTGGATGGTTCCTCGAAAAAGCAGAGGAATTCACCGGGAACAATCTTGAGCTAACAAAAGAGCTCAAGGATAGCACGCCCTGGTTTGCTCCAGAAATTAAGCAGTGCTACTACAACTCTATGATGTACCGAAGTCCCTTCCACGCGGATAGGGAAGTCAGTTACTTCGAGGGTTGGGCTACCAGTGTAATCCCAATTGCCCACGCGTGGAACGTCGTGGACGGGAAGGTAGCCGACACAACTTGGGAACTCATCCGAGAAGAGGATGCAAGTGAAGACACGTACCTCGGGATTCGAATCCCTGGGAGTTTCATCATGAAAGTCCTCCCCAAGAGTACCCATTACCGCCAGGCCAATTGTGCCGGGCCATTTCTGTACGACTACATCGCAGTTCAATTGATGAACCGACCGATTTACCAAGCTCAACTTGAGATAGCTCAGTTTGAGTACGAACAGAACTCACTCGCCATGCTCCACCAACCGACCGGTGGGTGGTACAATGGTGAAGTCGACCCACGAATGCTACCGGCTGGTCCGAGAGCAGAGTGGGAACTCAACGAGGAATGCCTCGTTGCTGCCCGCGAAAACCTCTCTAATGCTACCAAGCTTGCAGGAGAAGAGTACGAGCGGTACTTCCAGATTACGACGGAGGACGAGTAATTGCTCCCTCCACGTAATGAAACACCTTGGGTGCATGGCTACTATGAGGTGACCTCGATAAAGCACGGTCACACTCACGAAGTCCAGGACAACTTTCTTCATCTTTACCTCTACCGAGGGTGGATAGTAGGAAAGCGACCTGTAACCTACAAGGTGCTATATCCCGCATGGGACTATGTGCTTGAGGCAGTGAACTGCAATTGCGGCAGTACATGTGCTGGGTGGAAAACCTGCCCCGCTTACACTACTGCATGCAGAAAGGCTGAGGCGCTTTATGAGCTCTCACGCATTCAAGACGACTGCTACTACTACAACTGCCTTCCAGGTGAGTTGGAAAAGAGGCGCATGGAAAATCTTCAGGAAGCGTCCTGATAAGTGGAAACAATCAACCCACAAACGGAGAGTGGGGTAGCATGGTGAGGAGGAGACTCTTCATCCACACCACCTTCGACTGTCGATTCGACGGCGTTTGCCGTGACGACTGCTACCTACTTGCTGGCAAGTCCGATGAGGACAAGCAAATTCGACTACCCGACGAATACTGGGTGAATGTCGTTGAGCTTGCTGGCCAGTACGGGTTCGAAGAACTCTCGCTACCAATCAACCCACTCAAGGGGGTTACCGGAATTACGGACCCCCTTCATTGGCTACGCCTGCTCGCCCCTGTGGCGAAGAAGTACGGCATGGTCATCAATGTGACAACCACCATGGAAGTCGCACAACACATCCTACCCTCTGACCAAGTGGACATCGTTGCAATTTCTGTTGACGAGTACCGAGTCGGAGAGGACTGGAAAAAGAAGGCCGACAAGCTGACACGTATCACAAATTACCTGCGGCACATCGGGGTCGAGACCAATGCAAACATCAGTCTTGACCAATCCTTCGTCCGGACCTTTGTCCTCCAGCAGGAGTACTGGTCCTTCATTCGAGAATCCTTTGACTACATCACAGTCTTGGTTCCGAAAGCCTCAGAGAAGGAAGCCATCTACCAGATGAAGAGCAAAAGTAGGGGTTCTTGGGGACCCCCTGGACTCTACTACCAAGGCGATACGAAATACTCGGAGCGCCCTCTCCTTCTCAGAGAAATCCTCACTACACCTGGCCTGATTTACGGGCACATTGAATACAATGGTGTACCAACCTGGATGACTGGCGGGGAAGGCCCCGACTATGTTCCAGAAACTTACGAGGAAGGTAGAGCGCACACACTTGCAAGCCTCTACCACAACATCGTCAAGGACATAGGCTACCGCGACCATGAGTGGGGCTTTCCTCTTGAAGATGTAAGCCGAAGCGAGGAAGGAGTATTCGAGCTAATCGAAGTACTGTTTGGAAAGAAAGACCAGACACTAATCGACTACTGCCTCGCTCACCGTGTAGGGCACATTACATGCGATGCTGGCCACGGCCAACTTTCACTTGATGCCCGTGGATGGCTCGCCATCTGCCCCTACAACAAACATTTCCTGGATGTCTCGAACATTAAGCTCTTCGAGAGCTACTTGCGAGACACCATACCAGCTACGAGAAACATCCCCTACTGCGAGCTTGTAGAAACTACAAGAATTCAGACTCCGGGCGAGGATGGTCAGTTTGCTTACTATGCCGAAGACCATTACATCATCGGTGACAGCAACTTCTTCCCTCCAAGCTGAGATAAGCCATGGCACGAAAATCGTACCACGCGAACCGGGTCCTCTCGGAAGAGAGCAAAACCGCGGCAGAGGCTGTCAAGTACGCCTCTGATAACAACCAAGTTGCGACCGTCACCGAGACGGTTCGTGGCTTCGAGGTGAGCATCCCCAGCCCGTCTGGGGTTCTTGCCGCCCTGATGGAGAAGTCCACGGAGCTGCACGCCCAGTGCGCCCAGATTCTCCGGGAAATTGGCGACGCCAACGATGTCCGCACGCGCGGGCAGAAGCGCCGCCACTACAACCAGCTGATGAAGACCATCGTTGAGTACCAACGGGTCATCGGGCGGCTGATGGACAAGAACGTCGTCCGTGACGTTTGGACCGTGGAGGAGACCATTGAGGAACCCTCCGAAGAAGAGCCCAAGCCCAAGGCCACCAAGCCCAAGGCGAAGGCGAAGCCCAAGGCCAAGGCGAAGCCCAAGGCCAGCGGGACCTCAAACCGCAGCAAGCTTGAGAAGATGTCCTACAAGGAACTCCAGGCTTACTGCAAGAAGCGAAACATCGGCTCCGGTGGAACCAAGGAAGCACTCATTGAGCGCATTCTCGGTCGCCTCGGAGAGTGAACAAAGTGCAGCCCAACCTGACCCCGCCTCGGCGGGTTTGGGACAGGGGTGTCATCCTTTCACTGGAAAGTAACACGGTAAATGCCCCTGACGGGGAGTACACTGTGGTGGACGAATTTTTCTGCCACCATTACACCCAGTTTTACGACCTGAACGAAAGGGCTCCCCCGGTAATTCAACAAAGCCGGCCGGAGCAACCACCACGTGGAGAAACCCCTCAGTGCCAGTTTGTCTACTCAACCACCAAGGTTCGAGTCTCAGGCGGACTGGTCGACTTGGGTGCTCTACTTCAGGCAGCTGAAGAGCTCAAGCAACTCTCCTACTACTGGGGGGTTTTCCTTGAGCATGTTCAGTGGTGCACAAGTCCAGGCACACAGAGCGTGTGCGAGGACCGTATGTACCAAGACAGGCTTCTCTGGTCAGGTTGTGGGCGCTCGCCCACTCAACTGACTGACGAAGAACGCGCCATCTGGGACGAAGGCGTGCTCTACCTTACCTGGGGAAGCTGAAAGCTTCATGTCCCCTCACGGGGCTGATAAGTGGAACAGAAACCACCAAAGAAAGATGGGGTCAGCTCTACAGTCGCTCGACTGAAAATGCTGCCACCCATTCCGAAGAAGGTCAAATGCAAGTTCTGCGAGACCCTCTTCGATAACCCCATTCGCCTGGGTTCTGGTATTGTCATTGTAACCTGTGACAAGTGCCGGAAAGACCTCAAGAAGGCAAGCCTGGCGAGACTGGAAAGGAGGGTGCAAGATGCGTGAGCTTCGCGAACGCTATGCTTGTGTCTCCAATGAGCGATGGGGCCGAAAGGTCCCTTCATCTGATGGTTCCAAGGATTATCAGGTGAGCTACGAAAAGGTGTACGTGCGCGGACGAGACGAAATTGTCTGGCGCTTCACCTGCGAATGCAAAGGCTACCAAGTGCACCGTCGAACGTGCAAGCACATCAAGACTGCTATGACCGAATACTGCGGCTGGCAAGAGTGTGACTGGGAAGCCGAAATGGACTACTACGACGAAGATAGCGGCGAAGGTCTCTGTCCAGTTTGTGGGTCCAGTGCCTCTCCAATCTCAAAGATGAAGAATCTCTACCCCAACCAAGGAATGGAGGAATCTGAATGACGAGAAGGAGAGCACCACATGCAAAGCGAAAATGGCTGGTCCGACGAAGGTTGGTTCTTGCCTGCATTGACCTACACGAAAGTGGGGAGACAGAGTTTTCCTCACACGACATTGATGCTCGACTTCGAGAAATGTCAGTTCGCAAGGTTATCGCATCTGGGAAGGCTGCCAGTGGAAAACAGGGCGGCCTCCAACCAAACCAAATCTCTCAGAAAATGACCACAGTTGTCAAGCCTGAAAACAAGACTGGGATTTCTTTCAAAGCGCCAGTAACTTCAGGACCGAGAGACATTGGCGGCGGAATCAATCGATGCCGGCGCTACTACGTTTCTTGCTTGGAATCTGCAAAGGCCTATGCTGAGACCTGCGCTGATAGAGCAGAAAAATTTGACAAACCCGAGGAGTGGTGCTGATGCCACAATGCCTCAAGTGCCGCGCTACCGTACCTAAGACCTCTTTCAAGCAGGTCGTCAAGGTAGGGAGACGCGACGTAGAGGGTTTCTACTGCGTACGATGCAGTAGGTCACAACCTGGCTTTCGTTCCCTGTACGACTTTGGGAGCTGACCAGGGGATAAGCCCATGGAAGAAAAAAAGAACATGGAAACTGAGTCAGAGCCACTTTGGAAACGACTCAGACACACCGGATATGTGAAACCGGACGACCGAGTAATCGGTCACGTGTACACCTCACAAAAAGGTGTAACTGGAATATGGGATGGTAAGTTTCTTCGTTGTGAACACAACAGACGACGAACCCGATGCAAAGACTGCGAGGGCGGTTCTATTTGTGAACACAACAGACAACGAACCCGATGCAAAGACTGCGAAGGCGGTTCTATTTGTGAACACAGTAGACGACGAATCTACTGCAAAGAGTGCGGAGGTAGTCAGATTTGTGAACACAACAGACAACGAAATCGATGCAAAGACTGCGGAGGCGGTTCTATTTGTGAACACAACAGAGTACGAAGCCGATGCAAAGACTGCGGAGGCGGTTCTATTTGTGAACACAACAGAGAACGAAAAGAATGCAAAGAGTGCGGAGGTAGCCAAATTTGTGAACACAATAGGCGACGAACCATCTGCACAGACTGCGGAGGCGGTCATATTTGTGAACACAACAGACGAAGAAGCATCTGCAAAGAATGCGGAGGCGGTTCTATTTGTGAACACAGTAGACAACGAAATCGATGCAAAGCCTGCGTAGGTGAATGTGTTCATGGAAACACAAGCACTACATGCCGACGATGCAAAACATCCTGATAAGTGAACGGGCCCAATTTGGGCCCATTTTTTTGTCTCACATTTTCTCCTTAACGCTACACAAGGCGGCCAGTGCCTGGTAGCGTGGGAGCGTGTGAGTCCCTGGCTCGAAAACACCGTAGAAGGTGTTGGCCGTGGCCGGGAGCTCCACCGTAATTTCGTCCTCCCCAATCAGCTCCTTCTGCGTCTCCTGGAGCCAGGAGATGTTCTTCAGGTGCTCTGGGCTCTGGACCCGGCAACACACCATGCCTGACTTACCGTGCATGGAACCTGGGATGCGAAGCACACGTGCCTTGTCAGAAGTCACGGTCTTGTCCACGAAGGAAGCGAAGCGCAGACGCGCACGAGCGAGAGCGAGGTTCAGCAACCTCTTCGCCTCTGCGTCCTTCATCTTCCGAATGTCCCCACCCCTCAGAACAAAGTCTGCCTCAGCGCAGGCTTCCTTGAACGCTGTCCTCACCTTCTCCGAGGGCAGCGATTTTTTTTGTCCGTACTTGTCTTTGGTTTCGTGCCAAGGCCAGTACATTTCGAGGGCTTGGTCGAATGCCTCACCTTCCTGCTTTGCCAGGCCGATGAAGTACGCAACGGAGTCGTTGAAGCGCTTACCCCAACCACCCTGGTAGGCCTTGAGGTGCCAGGTGTTGCTACCCATGGGGGTAGAGCGGATGTTGAGGAAGTCACCGAAGGTGAACTTGTAGCCGGACACGTAGTTGACAAGCGCCTTACGCTCTGGCTCACCGAGGGAGAACAGAGAGCCGCCTGAAACGCGAATGTGCATGCCCTTTCCACCGGAGAAGGTAATCGAAATGTCTTCCTCGGCTACGCCGAAATCTTCGGTGAGAAGGACGTAGAGGTTGTAGGCGGAGCGCGAGGCGGCTGCGAGCTTTCTGACAGGTGTCATATTGGCAGTCCCTGGGATGTCGCCGTAGTCAATGTCGAACGCGAGGTCCATCGCTTTCTGGTCCTTGGCGCTCGTTTCCGAGTCGAGGGTGTTGATGGTATCGCAAGTTGGGCAATACCAGCCCTTCTCTTTTTCCGAGTTATCGTCAATGGTGCTGTACTCCTCGACAGAAGCCAAGGAGCAGGTGTGGCCGCACTCCTGACATGTCCTGGACTTCCGCTGGTCGCCCTTGGCCTTCCGTGCAGACGGGTCAAGGTAGCGAGAAAGGGAAGCGTAGAGAGCAGTGGGAGGGTCGCGTACGAGGACTTTTCGCAAGGCGTCCAGGTTGTTGAACTGGAGGTGGCGGCGCATGAAGCTGCCACTGAGGATGGCGAATTCCCTGCGGGGGACGTGGTCCACCTCAAGGACTGCCTTCTCGTAGTACTCGCTGACGAGCAAGTCAGCATGCCGCGACGGACGCATACGCAAAACACCCCAAAAGAGGTACTTAACCAATCAGGCCTCAGAGAGCTCCTTGAGCTCCTTGATGATGGAGGAAGCCTCGAGCTTGCTGATGGGAAGGGTGGTTTCCGCGTCCTTCTTCCCGAGCTTTCCGAGCTTCTCGACAGGGAAGCCGCTGACTTCGGAGAGGTAGTCGATGTCGAAGGCGTGGTCGAGGTCGGAGAGGAGCTTCATGATGAAGCCCTTCTGCGCAGGGGAAGCATCGCCATCGTTACCGAAGGTCCGTGGCTTGTGCTCAGGGTTCTTTTCCTGAATGACGTCACCGGCACGCTCGGCCCAGGCGGGCTTCGAGGAGGAAGCGGTAGCAGTCTTGACAGGGGCCGCGTTCTTGGTGACCTGCGTCTTGTGGTAGAGGTCGAGGCCGATGCCGAGGTGCGTAGCGACACGCTTGAGGGCGTCTGTGAGGGCCGTCTTGAGCGCGTCACCGTACTTCATGCGGGAGCCGAGCTCGCAGTTTCCGGCTTCCTGGATGGAACCACGGCGGTCGAGGAGGTGGGAGCCGTTCTTCGCGTGCTCGTAGAGTGGGTACTCCGCCTGGATGACCACGATGACTTCGTTCTCCACACGCTCGTGGGAGAGGATGGTGATGGCGAAGTCGCCGTTGAATGCCTCAAGGAGGCGGCGCTTCACGTACTCACCGGTCACGTAGGAGAAGGATGACCCTCCTCCACCGGACCGGAAGAGGATGTCCTCCTCCGGGGTTGGGGCGTTCACGATTTCAAGCTGCTCACTGGTAAGACCTGTACTTTCCATGTCTCAAAGGAGGCAAAAGAGGCACTTAACCATTCGCACGGCCCATTTCTGGAAGTGAAAGTGGTCAGTTCTCGAACTCGTAGACTCCCTTCCGGCGGCGCATGAAAGCACCCCAGCGCTCGTGGCGCTTCTGCGTAGCAACGAAGCCAGTGAGGGCAACGACGAGGGCGTCGCGCTTGACTGGGTTGTGCTCTGCGAAGTAGGTCTCAATGTCCGAGGTGGTGTACTGTTCCTTGGCCTGGGAAGCGTGCATGTCGCACAGGGTTTCCCACAGGTTGTCGGTGTTCTTCACCTGCTGGGAGGTCTTCCCACCCTCAGCTGCGCTCGGAGCTTGGTCCATGAGCGTACGAGACATGACGGCCAGTGCGAAGTCCGCGTGTTCCATGGTCGCAGTGTCGCAGAAGTCGAGCTTCGCAGCGGCACATGTCAGACGGTGCAGGGTGTTCACACGGCGAGCGTTCACAACATCGTCGTCAACCGCGCTGAGGCGAGCCCGCGCCTGGTTCTTGGCGAGGTAGAGGAGAACCTCTCGTGGGACCGTGATGTGGGTGTAGTCTCGGGCCATCGCGTAGTAGCATTGTTGGAAGCGAAGCGAAAGGATGCCTTCCTGCTCCGCGTTCTCACGGAAATGTCCGCTCATGTTCTGCAGAGCAGCCATCGCCCGCTCCTCTTCCTTCTGTTGGTCGCTCAGCTCGTCAAGGAGGACAATCGGGCAGTCGAGGCGAGACATTGTGGAGGCGGGAAAACCGGCCTGCTGCGAGTAAGTCAGGTGGCTATTTCGGTCGAATTTCGTGTTGTCACCCTTCTTCGGGTTGGCGACGAAAATCACTGGGCACTTGGTCGTGACCTTCCCACCACCGATGATGGACATTGGGACTTCCTGGAATTCGAGTGCGGTGTTCAACCTCTCGGTAAGGTTGCTACCCTTCGAGTCGAGGGCGTGGGCTTCGTCAATGAAGGCAACGCCACCAGGGGACACAGAAGCAAGAACACCGGGCTCGATGACCTTCTTTTCCGAGCCAGAGAAGAACGACTCCTTAGTGGATTGACCACCGACCAAACCGGCGATGGAAGCTCGCTCACCGCTCGCCATGCGAGAACCGGGGGACATGGAGTGGGCCCACAGGGCCATTTCCGTCTTACCCGTGCCGGGGTCCCCGAAGAGGGCGACGTGAATGTCGTAGCGCGAGGAGTGATGCGAACCACCGGCCTGCTGCAACATGAGGACCTGCTTGACTTCATCGCGGCCCTTGATGTGAGGGGCGAAGGAGCGGGTGAGTCCCTCTATGCGCTCGGTGAAGGAGAGGCCCTGAGCCCATGCGAGGACTTCGTCGCGCTCCGTTTCGCTCACCGTAATGTCAGCCTGAACCGAGTTGGACTCGATGCCGGTCACGACCATGAACACGTCTCGGTTGCGGTCCTTCTTCGTCTGCTTCCCCATCGGGCGTGAACGCACGTAGCCAACGAGGACGACCTCTTCACCAGGGCTGACGAGGTCTTCGAGCTCCTCCTGGAATTCGACCATCATGCTTGGCGTGTCAGACGACTGAACCATCGGGTCCTGGATGTGGGCGCGACGGATGGTAATGGCGCGGGACTCGGGAGGTTCGAGGACGTTCCATTCGTGGTGACTGGGGACGGTGCAGGGAATCGGGAAGAGCATTTCATCGCTGAAGGGGTGTTGTTCGACACGTGCCACATCGCCATCTTCGCAGCGAGCGCACTTGAAGGCGGCAGTGAGGAACTGCGTCTTCGACTCAGAAAGCATCGTAATCTGAGCGTGGACACGAACCAAGCGACCGAGCTCCTTTGCACGAACGGCCTGTCCGACGGTGCGGTCACGTTCTTCGGAGACACCAACGACCTGAACGGAGGGGTGGCGGTAGTGGCGGTTCTCCATGCGGTCGTGCCAGTCTGGGTCCACTTCGCGCATGTAGTCGGGGAGAAGCTCCTCAAGGAAGACGAGAATGCGGTCGAGGTCGTAGACGAGGTAGGAAGCAAGACCCCTGTAGTACGCAGTGAAAGAGGACCAGGAAGCGTAGCCACAGCCGGCTTTACCAGGGAAGCGCTCGTTGAAACGCGCCAGGACGGCGTCCTCCATTTCGATGGACATTGGGAGGTTGTAGCCCATGCGGATTCCCTCAACGTCGAAGGAAATTGGAGAGGGGGTAACCTCGGAGCCGAGCTGCGTGCAAAGCGACATCATGGCGCGCTCGCGCGTAGGGTAAGCAGAGTCCCACCGGTAGTGGCCCTCGTCCTGCATGCGCTGCGCTGAGGTAGTGGCTGCTGCATCAACCGACTCACAGGTAATGCCCCATTCGGAGAACAGGCCACCGTGGAAGCACAACCACGCATGCAGGGAGCGCTTCATCTCGTAATTGCGGTTCATGTCCGCTGCGTCGTCCTCGACTGGGATGTCGAGCTCCAACGAGAGGTCATCGAGGGTTGGTTCGTCAAAGTCGAGCATGTCAAAGTCGTCCGTCATGTCACTCCTCCTCCTGCGGGGTCTGTCCAGATTGGGTAAGGACCATGACCTTTCCGTTGTGAATGTTGTACGTGGCGTAGCGTGGGTCGGACTTCTTCTTGCTCTCCAAGACAGGCTTCACGTACTCGTCGAGCCAGGTGATGACAGCTTCTGGCGACACATCTTCGAACACAGGGGAGCCGTTTTTGATAACCTTCTGGAGTTGACCTGGGAGCTTCTCGCGGTCAGGGAAACCACGCGCCATGACCTTCGGCATGGCGAGGACTCCCTCGACGAAGAAGACTGCAGCTCGTGCCGACTCGGTGACCAGGGAGTAGGGCAAATCGTGGGACTTGAGGAAGGAGGGGGTGTAGCCGTTCACCGTGTAGACCTTCTGTCCCATTCCGCGGTGTCCGGCTGGCCGGTATCGCTTAGCGTGCACAGTGAGGTTCTCCTCGGCCACCAAGGCCTCGATGTAGCATCGCTTCCAGGTAGCGGAGTCAATGGCGGAGGGGACGAGGTCGTTCACCTTCGCGTGGTGGAGGGTGATGTAGCGCTCCCTTCGGATGAATTTCCTCACCTCCTCAACTGCGTCCGCGTGGCGAGTGACGCGGCGTGTGGGGAAGAGGGCGGAGCGGTAGGCGGCGACGTGCTTGCTCGGGAGCTTGTTCATCAAGTCAGTGAGGGACTCAAAGAGGACCAGGCGGTCGACGTGAGTCATTCCCTCGATGGCTTCTCTCACTTCATCGGTGTTCATGGGCTTGTCGAGACTGAATGAGGGTCTTAACCTTTGACCTTGAAAGTGGACTTTCAACTCTAACCCCGAGTTCAAGGCTAAATTCAAGGCTAACTTTTTCGAGGCGTTAGACTTGAAAAAACGAGCACTTTCAAGGCTAAGTGTATCAAAATGAGTACCAGAACTTGACAAAACTCTCGTCTGTATATAAACAAACGACGATTTTAGCTGCGCGAACACCCCCGCCCCCTCGAAAATAGGGTCATTTTGAGTTAGCCTTGAACAACTTCGACTTTCAAGGCTAAAGTTAGCCTTGAAAGTCTGAGAACGATGTACTGCGCCGAAGGTCATTCAAGGCTAACTTTGCCTTGAAACTCACGGATTCAACCCTAAGTTAGCCTTGAATCAATGCTTAACGATGTACTGCGAGCCTGTGAGTTAGCCTTGAAAGGGCACTTTCAACGCAACACCTTGCGCGTGCGGGGGCGCGCGAGGTTTTTCACGACTCCTTCTTCTTCTTCATGAACGACTTGTAGGACTCAGGACCTTCACCGACGAGGTAGTAGAACACCCTCATTTTGTTCACCTGATGCTTCTTGATTCCGAGGTCCTCCATCCGTGCGTAGACAGCCTTCCTATCAGCGTCACTGATGTCCACCGGAATCAGTTCGAGGCGTTTCATGTCCTGGTTGAGAACCCCACCTTCGCTGAGAATGTGTTCGTAGACGCCCATGGCGTACACAGAAATGGAATCGTCGTCATTGTAGTCAACGACATCGAGGTCGAGTTCCAGGGCCGGCGCTTCCTCCTCTTCGACTTCTGCTTCTGGGGGCGGAGCGGTGAACCCCTTCACGGAGCGCACTGGCTCATCATCGTCAGGAACGGAGAAAGTCTTCAGTGGGCGACCGAGGAGCTCCTCAGGTGAAATGAGTTCGAACACGTTCGACACTTCCTTGACCGTCTCCTCATTTGCCCCTACGCGAGTGTCCATCTCCGCAATCGTCCTTTCGAGGAGGACAACTCGGGATTGCAGCGCTTCGATTGTCCCGAGGAGTTCTTCTTGGACACGTGCCACGTGTGCACGCAGCTCGTCCACATCGTCGTTGTTCTCTACTGGAGCAGCACCCTGTCCCAGTCCTTTCCAGATGTTCCCCATCGCTTCAGCGAGGTCGGTCATGCTCCAACTACCGCTTCGCTCGGAGGAAAAGGTTATGCGAACCGCACCTCAGCACAAAACGTGCCAGTCAAGTTGTTCGCGCGGCTGGAACAAGCGGAGTCTGCGCAGGCCGTTTCCATTCTCCGGGATGCGGGAGTTGACTTCGACCTCATTGACCCGAGCGACTCCGTTCCTGGGTTCGACGTGATGTTCTCAGTTACTGGCACGCGCAAGACACCAGTTCTGTGTGTGGACGGTGTAGCCTACAGGGGGTTGGAAGGTGTACGAAGACATCTTGCCCGATGATTTCGAGTGCCTAATCGGCAACTCGGATGATGATTGCGGGGCCCTTAACGGGAAAATCCGCTACAATGCTCCCAACTACACCTGCAAGACCTGCGGCTTGCTCGTTCATGTCGAGACTGACATTGAATCGGACACCGACTCTGACTACACACCAGCCGGTGACGGGACAGACGGAGATGCTGAGGACGACGGGGAAGGGGCAGACATGGCCCCGGTTGACGGGGGAGAAAAGGAACTGAACCCGAGGGACCAGATGGCGGCAGCGGCGTACGACACCCTGCGGACAATCATTGACGAAATGCTTCAGGCCGAACGGCCAGACTACAACTCCTACGTTACGTTCCTCGCAAACAACATTGACGAGCTTGTTTCCTTCTACATGCTCTTCACGAAGTACGGACCCTATGCACTAATCGAGCGTCCACCCTCTCTCGTCGTCGCCATCATGGAATGTGCGACGGCCTTCATGATGATGGAAGACAAGCGAGTTCGCTTTGCTGCCCTCGCAGACTTCCTTGGGCTACGTGAAAAAGAGCTCCTCACGGTAGCCATCCAGTACATTGAGGTACACAAAGGGGAGGAGTACGAAAAGGGGCTTTATCTCATCGAAGTCTACTACCAAGCAATCGGTGTGCCTGAAAACTTCGTACGCCCAGCCAAGCAACTCTGGCCACGGGTCGGCCAACCCATCGGCACGCTCCTTGACCGGATAGTCTCGTACCTCGCGGCCTATGGTCGAGTCTCCGGAATCAACATCTCGATTTCAGAGCTTAATCGCTCTACTGCAATCTCTCGTGCAACCCTGGCACGTCTCGTAGAGCACTACGAAGAGGCTATCCGTAAGGCCACCGCTTGATGCCAACGCTTATCCTCAGAGCGTAGGACTTCTCGTTTCATGGACCTGACCTGGAACCAGTTCCGCCGACTCCACGACGACAAGACGCAGAAGGAGACCTCGGAGCTCTGGAAGAAGTTCAAGGCTGGGGAGTACACTCCCGAAGTTGATGAAGAAAACATCGACTGGTACGACGAGTACAACGACATTTACAACCTCCTTTACGGCGGTTTCCCACTGACCCCAGAGCAAAAGTCCGAGGGACAGAAGAAGCTCAAGGAAGCCTTGACCCACACCACTCCGGTGACGGGTTTCACTGCTTCAGCTACCGATGGCTGGACTCTCTGGCTTGGTCCTGAGCAGAATGCCCTCCTCGAAAACCACACCCAGAACGTGTGCTTCACCGTTACGCGACAGTGGTGGCAGATGTTTGGTGTCGGTGCTACCAGGGTGGACATTCAGGTCTACAACGAAACCAAGCAGCTCCACGCTCTCAAAGAGCGCTTCGCCCGCATCAAGCGCCTCATCAAGCGCTACCCCGTGCCTGGTACGGAGTTCAAGTTCTCGAACAACATCAACGACGCTCCAACTTACCAGGAGTGAACCCGGTGGACGAGCAAGACTTCATCGCGAGGCTGACCGCACTTGAAGCGGCGGCCAACGCAAAGGTGGACGTCGAGTCCTTTTACATCGTCCACGACCCCTCACACATCCGCATTTGGTGTCCCCGCACAGAGTGTCCGAACCTTGGGCGCAAGCTCATGGTCGAAACTCAGTCATTCAAGAAGTCCGAGGTCAGCGCCCTCGACGACGAAGGCAACATCATCGTTTTCGATGAAGAAGACGACGAGGTCATCGAGCAACAGGTAGTCATCGACAAAGGCCCGGATAAGTCACAACACCCACTCGGGATTGTGGCGGCTTTCAAGACTGAGCGTGAAGCCGTGCTGTGGTGCAGCAAGTACTACAAGGCCAACCAGAAGCTCTTCGAAGGAATGACTAACCCACCCGCACTCGAAATCATCGAGGTCGACCTGACCTGATGACTTAAGGACGGGGAGAACCCCCCAGTCTCATGGCGTCCGCCCCTATCCCCACTTGCCGTGGCTGTGGTGAGAAATTCACCACACGTCGCAAGAAGAACGAAACCGGCTACTGCGGTGACTGCATTTGGAATAGCAACTTCCCAGAGGAAGAGCACTGCAAGGCCCCGACCCGTTCCGGAACGCCTTGCCGCAAACTCGGCAGGGAAAAGTACGGTGGTCACTGTAGCGCGCACAGGAAGGATTAGAACAAATCCTCGATGCCGTCGAAGTCGAAGTCGTCTTCATCGGGTTCTTCGATTGCGTTGGCAATTTCAATGACTTCCTGGATGTCGTCCTCTTCAAGCAGGCCAAGTGCCTTCTTGAATTCCTGCTCAAGAATGTAGCCACGGTCCACTGCAAGTCGCGCAGCTTTCAGTCGAATCTTCTTACCATCCATTCGCGTCATGTAACGCATCATGACTGCAGTGTGCTTGTTGGCCCCCATCAACCACCACGTGAGGAACCTGACTGAGATGTGCACCATCATCGGGTATGTCAAGTCATCGCTACCCTGGTGGTTGTAGATGCGCATGCCCTTGACTTCTCTTTCCATCTGCGCGACCACTTCGCGTGGCATGTCAGAGAACATCCCAATCTTGCGCATTCGGTTCAAGAGGTCAAAGTACGCAATCGTAGTTGGGTTGACTCGAATCGTCTTGTGCTTGTAGTCGGTGTAGTCGGGGTGCACTTCCGGAATGTCCCCGTGCAAGTTTCGAAACAGAGTGACGAACTCCATCGACCGCTTCTTTTCCTGTGAAATGTACTCGCCTTTACCCCATTCGCTGTCGTCAAAATCCTCTTCTGAGTCTGTTTTGACGATGTCGTCTACTTTGTCACCTTTCCAGGCGACAAGGTTTCGGAAGCTCCGCTTGCGTCCTCTGGGCACGTGTCACATCTCCCCTGACATTTGTACGCTGTACCACGAACTTAACACTGACTCACGTTGTCAATTACCTCTCTCAGCTGTATTTTGCACTCACTTTTGTGTGTAGTCAAGTCAAAACCCATCATCTATGCACTTGTGATTTTTCTTGACTACCATGCAGTTCCTTTATCCCCAGGGCGAAGGACTCTTCCGTACATGCAGGCAACCGCAAGCATCGTCAAGGTGCGTGGACCCGATGGTGAAGTGCTGACAATCGAGAAGGCTGACGTCCTCATGGGGGACCTTGGTCTCTTCATCCGACACGACGAGGGCAAGAAGCTCGAGATGTACGTGTGGGAGAATGTTCTCTACATGATGTGGGACGACCTTGAAGCAGTCAAGTCCGTTTGGGAGGAGATGCTCGCTGAGTTGGTCATGGATGCCTTCGACGATGAAGATGAATGGGACGACGAGGAGGAGGAAACTCCTGCTACCCCTGCTACTCCGGCCCCCGAGAAGGAAGACAGTCCTTCGGCTGATGACCCCGACGTGAACCCCTACGGTAACTGAGGTGAGAACCTGGTCGAAATCATTGAACCTGGCTTGACAGCTGCGCTCGAAGAAGAGCGTCAGAAGTTTGACCAGCTCTTCAAAGCCCTCATCGGTAACCCCTACCGGGCTGATGAACACCTCAACGACATGCGTGTAGCAATCGTTCAGGTCGCCAAGGTTCTGATGGAGCACGACATTCCACTTGCGAAGCCTAAGCATGCACGTGGGGCTGGTGATGTTCTGCAAGAGGCCACTGCCGAGCTCGCGATGATGCTCGGGTCGAACGCGATGGCCAAAGGCGTCAACATGGTGAACAAAGTTCGTTCAGATTTCCAGAAGGTCCGAGATGGTGTCCCTCCAGATGCCGAAGAGATTGAAATCTACGAGGACACCGAAACTGGCGAATTTTTCTACTACGACGAAGACGGGGAAGAGGTTCTTTGCACTGAAGACGGCTTCCCACTCGACATGATGGAGGATGATGACTGATGGATGATTTCGACATGGACATGACAGCAAGTGACGGCCCACAGAGTGAGTGGGACCGACTGAGCAGTGAAGACCGGCGCGAATTGCTCCGCAACGTCTTCGATGACGAGGAGTGGTACGATGGGCCACCCTTTCACCAGGGTGGAAACTACCACCCCGCTCTTGGCGAAATTGCCTCGAAGCTCGGATGCAAGACGGACGACATCAAGATGTACTACGCGGCATGGCTGAAGGCCAAAGGCTTCACCGCTGACCAAATCAAGGATGCCCTCAGGGCTGCACCCAAGACCTCCATGTTCAGTGACGAACCACAGACCGTTGTCCCGATTCCCGAGGCTGTCAAGGTTGAGCCGTCCAATGCCTACAAGCAGCAAATGGACAGGATGCAAGCAGAGGCTTTCGACGACCCAAGTACCATTACGACTCCTGCCTTCATGCAGGTCCAACAGAAAGACAGTGGCGACCCAGTCGCCAACTCCATGGGTTCCATGATGCAGTTCATGATGGCGCAGCAACAGATTGCTGCCCGCCAGCAGCACCAGCAACAGATGATGATGATGGAGCAGCGCCGCCTTGACCAACAGCGCGAAGAATCTCTTCGACGCGAGCAACAGGCCCGCGACCAACAGTTCGCCATGCAGCAAATGGCCTTCATGCGCGAGATGCTGCGCACCAAAGACAACGACGGCTTCTTCGACTCGGACATGAAAGCCATCTTCAAGACCAAGATGGTAGAGAATCTCCTCGACGGTGGCGGCGGTAGCAACAGTGCACTCGAGAAGGTTGCCGACCGGCTTCTTCAGCCAGAAATCCTGGGAGCTGTTGCTTCCGGTGCAGGGGCAGCGATGAACCGCGCCCAAGCACCCAAGCCAGCCGGTTACGACTCACCCACTTACGACCCCTACGCCACCGCACCTCTCCCCGCTCCTGTCCAGCAGGTACCCCAGCAAGTCCCCCCAGAAATGCTGAACCCAAGCCCGGTTGCCGCGCCAATGCCCCCATCTGGTCCAGACCTCTTCTTTGGTGATGAAGAGGAAGAAGAGGCAAGCGAAGAGCTTGTGGACGCGCAACCTTCGGCCCAGGAGTACAAGGATGCAATCATGCAACCACTTCGTCAGCAGCTCGGGGCTGCTTTGGATGACCCCAAGACGCTTGAAGCAGTTCAGGCTCAGGTCGCAATCGCGGTTGATACCACGATGGTGAAGCACCCCAACCTCCCAGCGGAAGGTAAGCTCGAAGAAATGACCAAGCAGGTCATCTTGATTCGCAACCTGCGTGACATCGCCCAGGGCATCAACGCAGCAAGCGAGGAGCTGGCCAAGGGCACTCCCCCCGAGGCGGTCTACGGCTACATCGTCGGTCAGCTGAAACAGAACCCTGTTTTCTGGGACATCTTCAGTACCAACACCTACGACGAGCTCATGGGAATGATTCACCCATTCGTCGAGACCGGTGGTGTGCGCTTCGACTACAGTTTCCTTCAGAAGCCAGAAAGCGCCCAAGTCTGCAGGGAAATCATCGCTCGCATCGCAAATGCTTGAGGTGGTTAGATGGACTACCAGGCGGAAATCGAGAAAGCCGAAGAACGCAAGTGGCCCACGTGGCTTTACCTCGTTCTCTTCACGACCCCTGCCCTTGGTACGTTTAGCCTGATGGCTTACGGGCTGTCGCAGGACCTTCTGTTTTCTGCCATCACTGCGTTGGCAGTGATGAACGGCTCCATCAACTCAGTGATTGCCTACCTGACCATCCAGCTCGACACGAAGAGTTCGGAGTCACTTCAGCATCTCGAGAACATCAACAATGAGATGGACCGGCTCGAAACAGTTCTCGAAGAAGCGAACACGAAAGTCACTTCGTTCACTGGCGACCTCGATGAAGCAAAGGAACTCTTCGGCAAGGTCGGTGTGGACCTCAGGGACCTCGACTTGGATAGCGTAGCGGATGTTGTTGAGCGCCTGAAGGAGAACAAGGATGGGCTCAACCAAGTTCTCGATAACCTCCGCGATGTAGACGTAGCCGACTACATCAACCAAGCTAAGCGCATCAACTGGAAGCAATTACTCGGTGCGGCGGAAGAAATCATGGGCTTCATCCAGGCTCGAAATGAACCACCCAAGCCAGCAGTCACCATTTCTCCCACTCTCCCCACCTCAATTCCTGTCGAGGAACCAGTAGAGGAACCACTCGACCTCCCCGATGACGAAGACCTGGAGTGGACAAACTACCGAGACTCTCAGTACATTCCGGGCGACTACGACGAAGACGACGAGGAAGAAGAGGAGATGCCCAAGCGCACTCTGGTTCTCGAACGCGAGCCGCGCAAGAAGATGCCCGCGCCTACCCTCAAGAGAGATTCAGCTCCCCGGCGCTCTCTATCACGACGTTGACGTAGGGAGCTTCTCCCTGAGCAACGATGATTTTGTCCATGACGACCTTGACGATTTCAGAGTCACGGTGGTAGACGATTCCCTCCATCGCGTCTGCTACGCCCTTGTACAGGTTGTCCAGGTCTGGGCGCTTTAGGTGGTACTGAGCCGGACGCGGAGTACGTGTTCGGTACTGAGAACGTGGGAGAGGGAAGGCAAACCGAGCACGGATGACAAGTGGACCGTCTAACGGTTCGGTTAAGCCAGCTTTTGCCATGGCCTTAGTTGCAAAGTCAGCAACGAATGCCTTCCAGTCACGGGACTTCTTCGGGTCGTACGCCCGCGCAAACCCACCACGGGCACTAATTCGAGGCCTACCCTGGGCGATAGGTTCTGCTGGGATTGAGATGTAGACTCTTACCACAGTTGATTCCAGTCACTACCCCGAGGATAAGCGTTGGGACAGGGTTAAGTCATCGTTGCTCGTGCCAGCCACATGGCCGACCGAATTCTCCGAGTCAAGTACTCGGACTCGGTTAGCCCACAGAAGCGATTTGAGTCGGTTCTGGGCTACTTGCAGCGGCTTATCGAGGATGGAATCCGCGACGAGTACGTGCGTCGGAAGGCCGTTGACATTGTCCACAAGGCAGGTGTTAGGCCCCATGATGAGCTCGGTGAAATCCGGGCAATCGTTACCTGGGTTCAGAACAATGTCCACTACATCAAGGACATCCACACTGTGGAACAGTTCCAGACAGCAAGAAGGCTTCTGAAGGACGTAGAAGAAGGGAGGAGTGCAGCTGACTGTGACGACTTCGTAATTCTTGGAGCCGCTCTCCTTGGTTCTATCGGCTACCCCAGCGGTGCATTGATTGTGGACTCAAATGCAGACGGTGTGTTTAACCACGTAATGCTCCTTACTCGCACTACAGCCCCCACTAAGGAATTCGGTACCAAGTGGATTCCAGCTGAATTGATTTTCCCGACTTTCAAGCTCGGTAAGTCAGTACCAATTTCAAAGGTCTACCCACTCCTTGCTGACCCAAACAGTACTCGCATCCCAGTAATGCAACAACAGGTAAATGGTCTTGGACGAGGTCCGATGCATTCATCAGTACAACCCTCCTCAGAGCTTTTGGGCGCGTTGACCCCACGACCCCTGGTTTGGGCACAAAGATGGCTTGGGAGGCGATAAAGTGCACAAGCCGTTCATGGGTGTAGCAGAATCGGCCGATGATGGTCCGATTTTTGTAGACACTCTTTCTGGCTCTGGAGATGGAAAAATGGTTTCCAACTTTGGGAACTCTGACATGAAAGACTTCAGAACAGGTGACCATGCTATGGACATGGTGAACTCTGCTTCTGTTAAGTCAGAATTTGGGCTTGGTAGTGCAAGTACTCACTCTCATGCCCCCATCCCCACCCCTATCCCCGCCGTGCGCAGCAAGCGCATGGGAGACCTGAACGCGAAGACCGGTGAATTCTGGGGACTCGCGGGATTGGCCTTTGCAGCGGGGGTACTCGGGAAGACTTTGTTCGACCGCTACTACAAGTGAAGTGATTACCATGCGCACAACCCATGAGCTCGCACGAATGAAAGCCCACTCGCTTGGGTCTGTTGCTTTGTACGGCAACGCAGGACAGTCTCGAGAAGGTGGCATCTTTTCCAAGATGAACACCTTTGGCAACCTCGGTGCCCCAAGGGCCGTTAAGGTCCAGCGAGCGCGCAACACGCAGTCGACTGCACTGGTGGCTAAGGCTGACCAGTTTGAGGATGACTTCTACCTGCCAGACGAAGCCCCAGCTGAAGAGGAAAGCTTGTCGCCTCCTCACCTCAACAAGGAGCAAGCCATGTTGATGGGGCTCGGTAACGTCGCCTACTTTGGGTCTGACCCAAGCTTCGTGCGCCGAGAAGGTGGGGTCATGGCTTCTTCTACAACTTTCGGAAACTTCGCCGGCCCCCCTGCAAGCATCCCCCACAGTCGCTACGTTGCCGGAGGTTCTATCGGAACCCTGGCTGCCCTCGTGGTTGCCTACTACGGCGCGAAGAAGCTGAAGCTCCTCTGAGGTGAGCTTTGTGCTCGGTCAGCAGGGTGGACAGGCCCCGAACCCCGGGGAGCAAGAGGTCGATTACCAGGCCCTTGCTGCCGAGCTTAAGGCCCAGCTCGCCACTGCTAACCTTCGAATCAAGGCACTCAACGATGACAAGAAGAGGCTGATTGCGGCTGGTGCGAAAACCCTCGTCGAGCTTCAAGAAAAGAAGGCGAAACTCACCAGGATTGAGCAAGAACTTGATTTGCGTAGCAAGGCCTACAAAAGCCTCCAGCGACAGTACGCACAAATTCGACAAGAGTGCGCAGCTATGCAAGGTCAGCTTGAAGCCGAGCAAAGGCGACTTATCAAGGAACTTAGTGAGTCGAAAGCCGAACTCGAAAAGATGCGAGTCATCCAAGAGGTTAGGCAACCAGGTCCCATGAGCGAACTTTTGTCGCTACAGACCAGGACATTGAAAAGTGTCGGCTTCGGTGGCATGACTAACACGCAGTCCATGGGCCTCGGAGGTCTTGCAGTTGTACTCGGTATTTTGGGAATTGTTGGGAGGGTTGACTGATGCTTGGTTTTTCCAATGGCGGGTCCCCAAGCGGAGTGAACGACGTTCGCTTTCTGCTCAAGACAGTTCAGAAAACTGATGCAGTGATTGCCAAGATGCGCCTTGACATCGCTAACGGTGTTGTGGCTAACGAAGGTAAAGCCATGCAGCAAGTGCGACTGTTGGAGCGCGAAAACAACCAACGTAAGGCATGGCTCCACCAACACGGTGTTGCCATCAAGGCACTCGAAAGGCAAGCAGGTCCAATTACGCCTATGCGAGATTCGTTCATGACCCCTGACGGTCCAAGGCACCGTGGAAACCGTCGCGCCCCGATTACATCGATTGTCGACCTTCAGCGCCAGCGCGGCGGCTACGCCCCACAGGTAACGCCACCCACTCCCAAGGTTGACCCTGCAAAGGCAATCGGCAAGAAAGCCGCAGTCCCTCCCTCCTTCAAGCTCGACAAAACCACTGATGCGATTACTCTCGCTACTCAGATTGCAGCTGAGAAGAACGCAAACATGGTGAAGCAGTCAGAGTACATGAAGCTCGAGCAGCAGTACCTTCGCCAAGGCAAGGCCCTTCAAGCCCAGCGTGTGCGAAACAAGCGCCTGCAAGAGCAACAAAAGGCGCACCTCGAAGCTGACAAGAAGTGGAAGCAGAAGCAGATGGCCCAAGTTACTCAAGCCCGCGCCAATGCTGAGAAAGCCCGCGAAATGGCCAAGCGCCGAGCCCAGCAGCTGACTGCAGCTCGTCTGTCTCACAAGGCTGAGCTCGAAAAACTCCGTAAGAAGCCGGCCACTGTTGTTGCCCAGAAGACAGAAACTCGCGTACAGGACGTACGTACTCCCACCAAGACCGCAGTTAAGGTAGCGCCAAACGAAGCCCCCGGCGGCAAGCAAATCACGGACGACCGTGGACGTGCAGCCCGCGAAGCCTTCTGGGTCAAGCTCCAAAAGGAGGAGATGGAGCCAGAGTGGTCGTACCTGAAGAGGAACGCAAGCCTTTCACCCAACCAATTCGTCAAAGAAAACGGCTCTGGTTGGGAGTCCAGGGACCTCCTCCTCTCCCTCCAAGGCCTTACCAAGAAGCTCGTTATGGACGTGAACAACCTCGCAGCTCGGTGGGTCAATGGCTCTATTTCGATGACTTCCGCAGAATTCAAGGCCGCCCTTGGTAAGCTCTACCAGGACTTCCAAGCAGAAGCCCGTCGCCTGATGGAAAGTGCGTTGGCAGTCGAGAAAGCCAACTCTCAGCCTAAGACGGTCGTTCAATCGAAGCCTGGAGACATCAACGTCCCACAACGTACTGTTAAGGCCGCACAGGCAGCTGACAAGAGAGTCACCAAGAACCAAAGGCGCAACCAGCTCAGGAACCAGCGGCAGTTCAAGGCTATGGGTCAGTCCACCGAAAACCTGGGTGCCGCTTTCCCTGCGCTGCGTGCCAGCATGCAGGGAGTGTTGCGGAAATGAACCCTGCTCTTCTCCACCGCCGGAGGTCCCCCTTTTCCTCCGCTCTCGGCTCTATCGAGTCTGCCCCCGAGATTCGCGAAGTTCGATTGGTTCAGACGAAGGGACACGAGGGAAAGGTCATTGTGAAGGACGGCTACATGCCGAAAACTTCCTTCCCTATCTCCCCCGGTCGTACTGTTTCCTTCCGAGCCAAGCTGAAGGGTGTCGGATATTTTTGGGCATGTGTCACTGTTGATGGAAGGAAGCACCTCCTGTTTGTCACGCCCGCTTCTGAGTACGTCGAGAAGGAACTCTTCTTGGAAGTCCCCCTCCAAGAGCTCCAGTTCCACATTTCTCAGTCCATCCCCTCCAACTTTTCCACCCGCGCCCTCGACCCAGCTTCTCGTAAGTTCCTTCGTGAGAACCCGGACTCTTACCAAACTCTGGGCTTCATTCCCCAAGAGCCAGCCATCGATGTAGGCGACTCTTCCAACGCTTGGAATGGGCGTCTTCCTGACCACTCTTGGAAGTACGGCTACACTGGCACTCAGAAGAAAGTCAGTGGCAAGCAAACCCCTTGGCAACCAAACTTCAATGGTGCTTGGGCTGGTACGTCTTCACTTTACCAGTACACACCCGATGGTTGGAAGTTGGTAGCTGGAAACTCCAACTACATGCCTGTGGGAACTCCTCTTTGTCTTGTAGGACAAATCGCCGCTTACAGGGACACCTTCGGACTCGGTGGCAAGTGGTACATGTACGGTACAGAAGATTCTCAGTACGACGCTACGAAAGTCCCCGGACGTACGGTTCGCCTTGTTGAGCAAAAAGCCGCAAACCAGGCCTTTTTTACGAGCCCAAACCCGTACTCCAGGCGAGTCCCACCCATCGAAAAGGGAAAGCGTCAGAGTGGTGGACACATCTCAGGTTGGGCCCCTGTTCTTCCAGAAGGGCGTTTCCCCGAGGAATCGTTACTCAAGTACTGCGCGAGAGTTGAGTGGTGGAATCCCGACACAGGCGAGTGGAGTGCGCCAAAAGTCCATCCGCCATTCGACCTTCCATTGAATGAGCACGGTCGGTTTGCTGCCTACTTCCGCCTACCCCGTCAGTTGCATGAGAATGACGAGTTCTACGACCAGACGCCACAATGGCAGTGGCGTAAGACGAGGGACTCCTATCCGCTTCTCAACCTTCAAGGTGGAACCAAGGAGGGGGAAGAAAAGCTCCTGTACGCAAAGATTGGCTCACCAAAGACTGCTGATGGGGGTAACGTCGTTGTAGAGAACTACATCGCCACTCGAGATAGTCCACTCTACTATCCGATGTTTCTTCCACCACGTAAGAATGACAAAGACAAGTCACCATTCCATAAAGACGGACGAGACGACGAAGAGGAATTCCTGTTCTTTGCTGGTTCCAACTACACCATCGGCGCAGTTGACGCCCAGCGCTTCAGCTACACGGACAACCCAGACATCCTGAAGGCCTTTTGGGAAGCTGGTCAGTTCAAGCCTGGAGGAAAAATTCTCCTCATCGGCAAGGCCATGGACATGATGCCCACTATGTGGGTCTCTTCCAAGGAGCTGGACCCAGACAAGGGCGGGACCAGTCCGTTCATGCTCGTAGGTGCTGAGATTGATGAGAACGTAGTCCGAGACCCTACCAAGTACCCACCAAACTCTCGGATTGCTGACCGGTTGAACTTCACTACCTTCAAGTCTACTGACGTTACCGGGAATCGCCAAAATGAGTTCAAGGCGAAGTGGGCAGAAGTTTTCCCAAAGACGCCCTGTACAGAGAGCATCATTTCACTCATGCTCCGAGGGGACAAGCTGCCAGAGCTTGAAGGAATCAACAATGAGAAACTCCCAGGGTTCTTGGATGACGACCCCCTGCGCTACGAGACAACTTACGAGGGTGTCAAGTTCCGCCATGCCTACACCTTTGCTTTCGCCAAGATTCCAGAAGCATGGTATGGGCCAACACTTGAATTTGCAGAAGACGGTACTCCAACTACGGATTTGCAAAAAGTCTGGATTGGAGGGGCGAACGTCTACATGTACGTTAAGGCCGAACAGGTGAAGCTGAAAGAGGAAATCGAGTACCAGAGGATGCTCATCGCCAAAGGCTACACTGCGGCTGAATCTGCGGCTGGTAGCGACCTTGACCTGCCCACGACAGACATCACGGACGCAGCCTACCGCCAAGTTCAGGACCACAACAATGCCCCCGATTCTGGTGCCAATGAAAAAGAGCCATGGTGGAAGTGGCTTGGGAAGCGGGAGGAAGTTGTGAAGCGTCCTCAGAGAATCCTCTTTGCCGGCCTTGGTGAAGTCGGTACAATTACAGACGTAACGAGCAGGTACAGTGCAGACCACATCACCTCCCTCGATGGTCTGACCTCCCGCAACGTCCAGCAGTACGGGTTCAATGACCTGTTCATTGTGAATGGAATGGGTGATGGCCCTACGATGGTGGTTACCCCTCCCAAAGAACCAACTTCCTCTTCCCCTGCCTCCATCAACACCTCCGAGCACTTCGGCTCCTCTTCCAAGCACGCTCTTATGGCACGTGCACAGAAGCGTGGAAACCCGATGAAGTACTCTACAGAGTCTTCACTTGGTAGCATCGGTGTTGGGTTTGGCGCGCTTGGGGAAGCCGATTCTGGCGATGGTACGCTTTTGTCTCAAATTGCCGACAAGCCGAAAATTGACATCGCCCTCGGAGACGGTACTGCCGAAGGTCTGAAGAATGCGGCTCTCATCGCTGGGTTGGCTCTCGGTGCCGCCGTCTTCCTCCGCCCCTCCAACCTTGCTGGTTTTGTGACCAAAGTCTTCGACATGGATGCTGCCCGACATCGTGCAAGAGAAGCGAAGAAGAGGGCAGACAGCGTTTGAGGTGACTACATGCTGGAAAAACCGACATTTGACCGTGAAGTGAATGCCTACCTGTTGGAAGTAGACGGGGTTCTGAAGAGCCGTGGCCTCATGTCCATGAAAGGTACAAGTGCGCTTGATGAAGTGCAAAAGGAAGTAGAGCTGACCCTCAGCAAGATGCGAGAAGCACAGGCAGCTGGAAAAGCGAGCATGGCTTCTCTGCGTACGATGGCTAACGACAGCTCACGTCGTGTTACCGTCTACGCCGACCGCATTCGGTTCAACCAAACCTCTGGTCTTTCAGGCATCAATGACACGAGTGACGATTTGCTTTCTGACCCAGAATGGAAAGCTGCGTTCACTCAAGTCGCGGCCCGTGTCTCCGACTTTACCAACCGCTACTCCCGCCTTATTTCCAACATGGAGCCGGTTTCCCGTGGCAACGTAGACAAGGCCCTGGCAGCAATCATTGACAACGCTACCACCTCCTACAAGCAATCACCCACGTCTGAAGCGGCCAAGTCCTACGTGCAGTTGTCAATGCGACAACTTGCGGCCCTTGACCAGCAGTTGGCCTCTCAGCTGACTCAGTCGAGTGCTGCAGAACTCACTGTTCTCGTCCGTCAAAAGGACCAGGAGCGGGTGAGAATCCTGTCCAACGCTAAGCTCGTCGAGGGCCAAGCATCCGCTGCCCAGATGAGCGTTATCAACGACGCCAACCGAAGGGCGATGGAAACCCTCGAAGAAATCCTGGGCAACCAGTCCTCGTACGACGCAGGTATTCGTCAGAAGAAGTTCCGACTTGTCGATGGCGACCTCGACATGATGAGGAAGGCAGTCGAATCAATCCGCTTCGGTGGAAAGCTCGGTCAAACAAGGTACAGTGACAACTCACTGAGGGGGCTGAGTAGTCCACGTTTTCGGGACGCCTCCGCTGACTCGCTCGGCGGAGGCGCTTTTCGCTTCACGAAGGTTGACCTGAATACGGCGTCGCAGAAGGACATTTCTCATGCTGCACGCAAGAACCTCTCCTATCTTCGTCTTGCCCGACACCTTTCCCCAGAAGAAAAGCTTGAGCTGAGTCGCCAAATTAACGCTCTCACGCCTGAGGCTTTTGGGGGTCGCCAGCTTCAGCTCGACAAGTTTCGCAAGTACGCGAGCAGCCTACTGGAAGAAAGTGACAAGAAGTACGGCTCTGAGCTTGGAGGCTTTTTGACCTATGACACACCACAGAAGGCTTGGCCTAACTGGGCTCGCTTAGGGATGTCACTTGCCGTTTATCCAACCATGGCTTTGGCCCTTGGGTACGGCGCCAAGCTCTATCTCGAAGAGAGAGGGAACAGGGGCGAGTACGTTAAGGGAACCTACAAGAAGCGAGAACGAGGAAAGGTCGATACCGTACTTTTCGCAACAGCCGCAGGTGCTACCGCTTGGGCTGTCATTACGAAGACCGACAAGTCCTTCCTCGAAGAAGTCGACACCACCAAGTTGCTCCTCACGTCTGCTGTAACTGCTGCCCCAGCGCTTGTGGTGTGGGGACTTTTTTCCGGGAGGCTCGCCAAATCCTTTGACTACCTCAACGACAACCTCAAGGCGAAGCATTTCTGGCTCACTTTGGGCGCACTCGCTGCAGTCGGAACCACTGGTGGGGCCCATTGGCTCGTTAATAGGAAACAATGAGCAACGCCACCGTTAAAGCAAGTTACGTCATGCGAACGACAGAGGGGATGAAGAATGGTTCTGGGAACAAGCTCTGACGTCCTCGGAGAGGGCATGCAAGAAGACGCCGACTACCTCGGCGCACTCTACAATGATGAAGGCCCTGACAATGACCACGCAGACTTCATGGCCGCTACCGGCCAAATCATGCAAAACCCCCGAGTCACCTCTATCTTCGCCTCCCCCCGTGGATGGCGAGCCCTCCGCCTCCCTGGAGCGCGCGGCTCTGAGAGGCAAGGACTTCTCAACTTCATGTCGCAACTCATTCCCTTTTGGAAAGGCGACACGATTCGTGACTCGCCTTTCGCTACGATGGTCCCCGCCCGCATGTGGAACGACTACATCAACAACATGACCGCCACAGACGACGCGGTCGAGCTTGCTGCACCCCACTCGCAGGCCGAAGAACTTTCTCTCATGCTCTTCTGCGAAGAGTGGGCCAACGACCCAGGCCACACGGCCTTCCGCCGTCGCTTGATTCAGCACCCAATGGTTACTGCAAGTGACGCAGTGATGAAGGGTAACCTCATCTACAACCTGGCCGTCGGTGAACTGCGTCTCCGCAGCGTCCCCCTCAATGCTCCAAACAAACTCCCTTACCGGCTGATGCTCGACATCCTCAAGTCGATTCCCTTTGACTCGTACTCTTACTACGAACTGAACAATGTTCACACCGATGAGGGCCTCCAGGTCTACACAGATTTCCTCAACCGCTACACACCACTTACGGCCACAGAGGTGGCCATGGTAGAAGAACTGCGTCGAGGCACGCAAGGTGCTGGCCGTTCTTTCGCCTCCATGACGACCAACGTCAACGGCGACCCTGTAGAGGCATACGCGATTATGCTTCACACCGTCGAAGCCTACGAAGTGGGCGACACGATGAGTGTCCGCGCCAACATCAACACTCTGATGTCCCCTCCCTACAACTACCGCTCTACCGCCGCTCAAGTCAACATCACTGGTCCAGCCGGAGGTAACTACGTTGCCACAGACGAAATCATCTACCTCAAATTCAAGCCCGAAGCAGAACCGCTTACTGCGAAGTTCCACCCGGGTGCCGAAGGAAAGGACGGCAGCCCACAGGTTATGCTTCGCACTTTTATGCGTCCTGACGGCACCCGTGGTCGCTTTGAAAGCAAGGGCGACCTCAAAAAGGAAGGATTTGCCGGGTACTACCTCCAGCTTTCTACCAATGGCTTGTTCGTAGAAAACGTCTGGGAGAACCTGTCCTACGGTAGTGGTAACGACAAGTGGGTCTGGCGAAAAATCGACGAAGACAACTACGGTTCAAAACTGGCTTCCTTCCGCCAATCAGTAGAAAGTGGTACCGCTGCTTCTGACCGCAGACAAGATGACCGCCGAGAGCGTCGGGGAGGCGACGAGGGTACTCCTCGGCGCGGACGTGACCGAATCCGTAGGAACCCCGATGTCAGGGAAAACTTCGGGAAGCCCAAGTTCACCTTCGATGGACCAGGGAAGGTCATCACCGCAGTTGCTGATACCGCTACGCTTGACCCAAGGGACATGCTGCTTTACTCTCTCGTGTTCGCTTCTTCTACCAAGACTCTCCCCTGGCTCAAAAAGCACAAGGATGACCTCCTGAATGAACTGATGGCTGATGGTAGCATTACCTTCGACCTGAGCAAGGGTGTCACTAAGGCACTCAAGAAGGGTGGAAAACAAGTGGAGGCCATGATGGATGCGCTGGTCGGAGCAGGTTACAAACTCCAGGAGTACTTCAGCAGTGCAAGATTCATGCTTTTCTCCCACAAGGGTACCATCATGAACAAGGACGACATGCAAAAGATGTGGAAAGAAGGTGTTGAGAAACTCGACAAGGTCTACCCCCGTAGCAACCCCTACAAGGCAAGTAAGCTCGTTTTCGATAAGACCTACGAAAACCCAAGTGGGCGCTTCGGGGCCGGCTCCACCCTTGGTCGTGGCAAATACTTCTACATCCAAATCCTCCCTGAGTCTCGTGTTGAATTCAAGGGCAAGGCCAAGACCGGAAAGGGCAAGCGTGCAGACTCCAAGCAGAAGAAAGGCGGCACTCGTGTCACCGACCCGACTGGCTTCGGCAAGGTCCTTCCTGGCTCTATTGGTAAGGGGTACTACATCAAGACCGGAATCCACAAGCGGACCGGTACTGAAGAGCCCTGGCTGATTGCCCTCCCCCGCGAGCACTTCAAGACCTTCACTGACTCTACCAAGGGTGGGTCCAAGGGTCTGCGAACCGTCAAGCCATTCAAGGCAAGTGAATCGGTCAAGAAGGCATGGAAGAAGTTCACCAAGTACTACGGGCACCCTGTTTTCGCTGGTACGGAAGGCAACCCCAACTTCTTCCGCATCCACCGTGACCACAAGGGCGAGTACTACGACAAGCTGAGGAGCAAGCCCACGAAGAAGGAGTGATTAGATGGGATTCCTGGACGACAAGAACCAACGCAAGGTCTTCTTCACTGGTGCTGCCGTTGGCGCGGCGGCTTTCATGGGTGGTTTTGGTCGTTGGGTTGACTCCCGCGTCCCTGGCTACAAGGCATCTAAGTCAAAGGACCCCTACTACCTCGTGGTTCGTGGAGCCCTCATTGGTGGCCTCTTGGCTGTCCCCGGAGCCGCTTACCTCGTGAACAAGGGTGTGAACCTGAATGTCCTTGGCGCGGCTGCCCCTTCCCAGCGCCCAAGGTGGCATGATTTCACTGTCCCACAGTCAAGCACGCCCGAAGGTTCCATGTCGTTCACGAACGACATCGATGGAACGACTTATTTCTTGCCGACCCCTCCGAAGAACAACTGAGGGGTGACGCGACGTGTTGGTCTCAATTCCACGTGAGCTGCGGGGAGCCTCTCTCGGGGCTGCGCACGCTTGGGTACGAGAGCAAATGGCGTACTCAAACCCGCGTCGTACGATGGGGGATTACACCCTCCGCGACTCTTCTGGAAAGCGCGTTTCTCTGTCCGCTCTCGTAAAGGGGGAACTTAGCGAAGTTGACATCGTCGGGGCAGACGAGCTTGATGCGGTGCGAGCAAACCCCGCCCACCCCATGAGCCTCATGTCCACTTCTCCTCTCCCAGCCATCATGTACCAGCAGAACCTTCCTCGGGTTTTCGGTGGCGTGATTACCCCAGCACTTTGGACGCGCACCAAGGAAGAGTACGGCCTGTTTGGTGCAGCCCAGCGTCTTTCCATCCTTCTTTCTCGTCCTTCTCCTCTTGAAGGCCACAACAACTACTCCCCACGTACTCTCGCACTCCTCGATGCTCGTCTTGGGACTTCCGAGCAACCGATGCACCGCTTTGTCCGCTCGAACCCAACCTCAAACGAAGTTCGCCAAGCAGTTGATTCGCTTGGCCTTGGAAGCTACAGCCGGGCAACTAACGTGATGAACCGGACAAACATGCTCGGGGCAGAGTCTACGCGAAACATCGAGCTCGTGCGCCGACTTGTCGATGACTTCCTCGACGTGGCAGAAACAAAGCTTCCAGGTGAGCAAGAGGGGCGTCTCATCAGCATGGCTCAGAAGATGAGCCTCCAGTTCGAGAACAGCAAGGCTCTTTTCGACAACTTTGCCAAGAACGTCCTTGCCCCTTACCTGATTGGCTCCACTGCTAACGTCTACGCGCTCGAATACATCAACGAGTACATTCTGCCAGCCTCGAGGCTGATTATCGAGAACACGGGCAAGAGCAACCGAGACGTTCTCTTGCGCAAGTTGGACTCCTACTACAAGCACTTGGTCAAGTCCCTCGCTACGTCACCTGGTGACTTCTACGCTGGGAAGGAAATGGCTCTGATTGCCCACCCTGCATTTTTGTTCAAGCGTGCAGGCTTGGTCCTCCTCCCCGTACCAAGGTCTCGTAAGGACCGTGGCTTCTACGCCATGCCCGAAGTGGGAACCCCACTTACCTACACCGAAAGTGGCTTTGTTGTGAGGAGCTCGATGCCTAAGGCGATGAACCCAATCGTGCGCGTTCTCGGTAAGGACGAACTCAGGCAAATGCGCTCGCCCCTGAAGGACTTCAAGCGTGAAGGGGGCATTGGGACCGCTACGTACTTGACAAAGGCCACTCTCGACACCATCTACAAGGCCGTCGATTCCCTGCGTGAAAGCGTAGAACTTAGTGGCCCAGGTGAAACAAGCGCCTACAACTTGCTGGTCAGTGAAACGCGCCGCATGGGCCAAAAGAAAATCGAGGAACTGTACAAGGACATCGAAGGGATGCCGGCCTTCTTCTACATGGACCTCCCCGGCATTCGTCCGATTCCTACCAACTGGCCCCAGCCGTTGATTTACGCCATGATGGAAGTGCTTGCATCCTACCGCGACCGTCTTACCGGCCTGCGGAAGGAAGGCAGTTTCGACACCGCGGAATTCCTCACCCCCTCTGGGATTCACTTGGATATTGTCTCCAGCGACAGGGCTTCAGAGGTCGTTGTCTTGGAGAACGCTATTGGCAAGTACACTGAAAACGACAAGAAAGAAAATGCTGACGCTGTCTTGAAAGCCGCTCGAGCCCTTGGCGAGAAATATGGGTATGCTGCTGGGCTCACTGCAGCGAGTGTGAAAGTGGGCAGTAATGTCAAGGAATCGAAAAAGAATGCGACCAGCGTCATCGTGGCCCTGGACCAGTGGTTGGAAGTCCTTCGCAGCAAGGGAGTTCTTGGAGGCCTCGAGGCTGCCAAGGTGGCTACCAAGGACTACGGTGACACTCCCTCCATCTACAAGATTGTCGTTGAGATGGTTGAGCGCTCGATTACGTACTACAACTACGAGCCCACTCGTGATGAAGTTTGGTTCACGATTACCCTCCTCTACTACTCCCTGCGTCACATGGGCCTGGACTCGGAAATGTCCATGTCATTCTTCGGTAGCTTGACCAAGGTTGTCAGGGAAGCCCGAGAAGCAGGATTTGGTGAATGGCTTGGACAAGTCCAAGAATTCGCTGCGGCTCCGGCAGACGCCGAAGCGCTGAACGAAGACTTCCTTGCAAAGTACGTCGCGCTGAAGACGTTCCGTAAAGCACTGGATGACCCGAAGAGCAAGGAGTTCCTTGCGCTCTTTGGCGAGCGAGGCACTAAGATGCTGATGAAGAAAGATGGTGATGTTGTCCGTGCCAACCCTGGTACCTTTAGTGCAAGTGAGCTTGAGAAGACGAAGACAACCCTCGATGAAAGCATCAAGGCCTATGAGCTTGCCATGTCTCAAAAGTACAAGGGCTCTGCTGCTGCTCAGTCACTTGCGTACCTTCAGGAGCTCTTCAACAAAGAGCTGCTTAAAGTAGCAGCAGCCGCAGAGCAGCCACTTGCTACCTATGTAGGTGGGGACATCGAAACTTCCACTGGAAACGCTGAGGCCCACATGGACAAGCTTTACCAGGGCATGAAGGACAACCTGGAGAAAACTTTCGAAGCTGCCAAGAAACTCTCCTCGAGCATGGAGCCTGACAAGTCAATGCAAGACGTCCATGATGCACTTGTCACCTTCAACCATTCTCTGGAAATGGTTGACATGATTCTGGAACAAGAACAGAGTCTCGGTGGTTTCCTTGAATTTATCCCAACGAGCGAGTATTCGTCTCTGGCAAAAAAAGCAAGGAAGCTCACTGACTTCTTCCGATTAGTTCGAGCCGATTTCACCGAAATCGGCCTGGGAGAAGGGAGTGAATCAATTTTTGCTACAGAACTGAAAGACATGAAGGCCCTGGGCAAGGACCTTTCTAAGCTCACAGGAGACAAGTACTACTTCCCTTCCCGACTTAACAGCAACCTTACCGACTTCCTTCTGAGCATCAAGGATGTTGTAGATGCGACGACTTCAACCACCTTACCGCCTCTCTTCAAGGATGCACTAATCGCTGTTACTCGGGCCAAATATAGCGCTTTGGGCTGGGAATACAGCGAGATGTTCGAACGAGCCTTAGAAAAGGCTGCCAAGCTGGCAAAAATGTCCCCAGACGAGTTCAAGAGCATCGTGGATGTTACGGACTATGACGACAAAATCAGGGACGTCTACTCGGACGTATCTACACAGAGTGAGCTATTGGGCGCCGTGTTCAGGCAAGACCCTTACGTGGGACCACGTGAAATGCTTCGGCTCAAGGGGACCTTGGTTACCACCATCAGGAGGGACCTCACGGAGGAATACCTACGTGTCGCTTCAGATTCCAAGCGCGAAGCGCGTAAGGAAAAGCGGGGCGACATCGCTAAGCTCTTGTTGGAGACTGCTCCGAAGAAGGGCTTAGGAGCGGCAAAGGCTGCTGCCAAGGCCCCGTTCCAGGCTATCGGTGCAGCAGCTGGTGCAGTTGCTGGTGGCTTCACGGTTGGGTTTGGAGCTTACAACGTGGCCGTGCAAGAGGTACTGGACCTGACTTTCCGCTCCATCCAGCGCTCTGCTTCTCTTACCACGGATGTAATTGAACAGCACAAGTGGTTCCAAAAAGCCATGACCTTGGGCATTGGTCACGTCGCTACTGTAGCCATCGCAGCTGGTCTTGGTGCAGGAGCGGGCCTCGGTATCTTGGGCGCACTCACTGCGGCACAGGCTGCTGCTACCGTCGAAGTAGCACAATCAGGCCTCATGAGGTCTGTTGAAGGCAGGGAAGAGCGAAAAGACGAGGAGGCACGGCGCGATATTGTGAGGAAATCAGACCTATTCGAAACGGAGTCACTTGACCTCTTCCTCGCAGAAGTCGAGGCAGACATCGCAAAGTTCGAGGCACAAGCACAAAGTGACCAGTACGTGGCTTCCTTACTCAGCCTGGAAGAGGTCAAGGTAGAAAACGAACTGATTGTAGAACTTCTCGAAGGTAGGAAGCTTGAAGCTGAATTGCGGGAAAGGATGCGTTCAGAAGAGTTGGCAGAGGCAGAACACGCTTTCTTGCAAGCAGAACTCAACAAGCAAACTGCAGAAAATGACGCCCGCACTTTGGAGCTTGAAGCCATCATCGAGAAAATCCAGCAAGAAATGGCGAAGGAAATTGCACAATCCGAACTTGAGCAGGCCCGCTTGAGCACCGCTACGGATATGGCGAACCTGTACAACAGGTTCGAAGCACAGTACGAAATTGTCGTGCGAGACATGCGGAAACTGTTTGACGCCTATGGTGGCAAGACGCGTTTCTTGGAAGGTCACTGCAGCCCAGCAGCCAAAGACAAGTACCACCGTCTCAACCTGGAGCGCCTTACCATCTTGGAAAAGATGCGCGGCCTGCGACCCGAAGGACGTGACCCTGTTGACACAGACTTCCCCCGTGACCCGCCAGCGTGGGAGCAGTGAGAGTAATGACGTGCCCACACTGCGACTACACAGGCAACCCAGCCTACGCGACTACTTGCATGCAGTGTAGGCTTGAGCTCCCCCGCTCCAACCCCCAGCCCGTTTCTACCCTCCCTCAGTACAAGCAAAAACAGAAGATGGCTGTCTTCGACCTGGACAAGACGTTGTTTGACTTGACTCGTCGAGAACGCGTCGCTAAGCGAGCTGGTCACAACCTCGACACGCCTGCCGCATGGGCTGAGATGAACAAGCCTCAGCACATCTCAAAGGACGAGCCAATCGCAGGTACGGTTCAGTTTGTCAACGACTTGGCCAAAGACGGCTACGTCATCGCTTACCTCTCTGGTAGGCCGAACAACCTCATGGGTCCTACGCGGGAACACCTTCAGCGTAGTGGCTACCCCGTGCACAAGGGAACCGACAGTGACTTCATTTTCCTCGCACCAGTTCCTGGCCGATATGACCCAAATATCCACTTCCAACGAATCGTTTCGTACAAGAAAGACATTTTGACACGTCTCAGCTCGCAGTACGACCTGACTTTCTACTTTGATGACAGCCAAGAATTCCGCAACGCTGCCATGTCCATTCGCCCCCGCATCCCCGCAGTGTACGCTTCTGTTGCCGATTACACTGGAAACCGCGCATATGCGCCGCGCGCGGACCGGGAGGAAAAATCCCCAGTTTCGAATCCCGCCAGGTCTGACGAGGTTTTCCACCTACCAGCTATTCCTACTCTCAGCAAGGCGGAGTCTTCCCGCCTTACTTCCGCCGCGAAGCAGGCCTACAAGACGATGAAGGTCGAGATGAAAGCCTTCCAAATGGACGTACCCGGTGACGACTGGAGCAAGCTTTCCGACGCTGAGCTTCCTGACACCAACCCACGTAAGACCGGGGCCAGTGCGACCCGTGCCATTGAGTTCAAAGACATGATTGAGCACAAGATTGACGCCCCGGACCACCGCACCTTGGAACCCTTCGGCTACTCGATGAACCTCATCAAGCGAATCAAGTCCTACAACCATGAAGGACGGGAATACATGGGCCTCCTGGATGCCAAGACGAAGAAGCTTCACGTTGGGACTGGGTTTGGCGTTGGTTCCGTAGGACCCGCGGACAGCGTCATCAACTACGTCTACGACAATGACGTTCCTGTGATGTTCCACACTCACCCCACCCGCCGGAATGATTTCGGCTGGATTAAGGGATTTGACTGGTTCACTCCATCCCTCCCTGACCACGGTTTTACCATGTGGATGTACCTCTTCGGAGGCGTCGGCACCCACATTGTTTCCCAGAAGAAAGGCGTTCACTTCCTTCGCCCCTACATTCGTCCTCGCTCCAAGCTTGCTACTCTTCTCAAGAAGAAGAAACTGACTAAGAAGGAGAAAGAGGAAGTGGTCAAGCTCCTCAAGGCCGACTTTACCGCCATCTCCAAGCTTTACCGGACCTTCTGGAAGCGAATGGTTGAGACCGGAATGGGAGACGCCCAAATGATGGACTTGGAGCAAGCCGGCGACATCACTACGGCAATTGTCAACTCGGACCTGAAATCGATGAAGTTCCAGCACGATTACTTCACCTACCCCCTTATGGCAGTTCAGTACAAAGGTACTGGAGACGGTTGGGAGGGTGAATACAAGGGGATTCGCTCCAACCCCGTCTCCCGTCCTCGCAAAAAGCGAGCTTCAGACGGCAACATGAAGCGCGAGCCAGCCAAGCAGTACTTTGACCGACTTATGTCGGAGCTACACAAGGAGTTCCCAGACAACTCCCAGCGTGCAGCAGTGGCGCTTTCCTACGTCGAGAAAGAGTACGGTCAGAGGGGCGTCAACTCAGTCACAAAGACCTGGGCAAAGAACAACCCTGGTGAAGGTGAAAAGGTCAACCTCCTCCCTATCTACAGTGGCACCCCAACTCAAACCTACAAGTCCCTTGGGATGGTAACGTCAGTTGTTCAGGTGGGACGTAACGTAATCAAAGACATCAAGGAAGGAATCCAAGACATCTACCGTGGCTTGGTCGGTGGTCGTCAGAGCTTGACGGAAAAGCGCATGATGATGTCGGTCTTGCTCATGCACGCGGACCTTTCTGAAGCCACCTTGGCACTGGGTGGAAACGCCATCTGCAACCTCAAAATCGACTACGAGATTCCCTCTTATCAGGGCAGCTCCAGAATGGACATCACGCTCATCGCTACCGCTGATGCGATTAAGATGGGTAGGGGCACCGTCAAGAGCAACCCAGGTGGGACGACGGTTGAGCAGGCGAAGAAGATGTACAAGCAGTTCCACCAAACCGAGCCTAACAGCGTCACCAAGAAGAAGGTCGATTTCGGGGACACGTGGGTTGGTCTCGGCAAGGCATGGTCTATTGGCTACCGTTCTCCCAAGGAAACAGGCTCCAAGGAGCAGAAGTACATTCACCACTTTGGGAAGGACGAGGACACCGGAAAGACGTACAAGGAACCTGAGCTGTACTACGTCGAAAACAAGGACGGCACCAAGATGATGGTCATCATGGGCGGCGACTGGTACATCGACGTAGACTCCGACGGAGAGGTTTCCTGGATTTACATCTGAGGTGATTAGGTGCTCGGTGAGGTAGAGAATCCCCCTCAGAAGTTCTGGGGACTCACGAAGCGCCAATGGGACGTTATCGAACTTAGCTCCGCTGCGATTGCGGTTCTCGCCACTGTTCGTGAGGCCATGGACTCCGTAGGAAGTAACGGCATCGCCGGTCACTTCAAGAGTAAGGGCCTCGTCCGACTGTCCAGGCTTGGGCTCGAAAGAGAGACGTGGACGACGATGAACACCATTGGTGCCGTCTTCGCTGCGTTCACTCTGACACGTGCGACATACGAGAACTACAAGGACAAGGGTGTTTTCAAAGGGAACTCGTGGAAAGCGATGAGCGTTCTGAGGAGGAAATGAAATGACCAAAGTCTGGGATGCCGCCTCCGGTCGCTACATCGAGCGTAGCGAAAAGATGGTCAGAACCGCCGTCTTCATGTTCATCGGCTACAAAATCATCCAATCCTTTGACAAGTCTCAAGCATTGAAGCCCGCTACTGACTTGGTTTCTGAGGTCAAGCTCACCCACTACTCCCCTGTTGGGGCTATTGGCATCCAAACCGTCCCCGTGAAGAACAACCAGACCATCAAGGGTTCAATCGACGACCTCATCATCCGCTACAAGGTCACTGGTGGGTCTGCTACGACCAACACTGTCGTTCGTTTGAACGGCGTGGACTTCCAGACAATGGTCAACCCAAATGGTGCTGAGGTCACTGTCACTATCCCGCGAACCAAGGTTGAGTCCGAGATGGGAGCAACCGGCGACCTGCAAGTTGAAATCCAGGTACTTCCTGCCCCAGAGCAGAGCGGCTTTAGGTACAACAGCCTGAAGTTCCGCTACGCGAGGGCTTGAAGATGAAGAAGGGGGCATTTGCTAAGGTTCTGGCCCCTATCGTTGGGAAGCCGAGCCAAGCAGCAAAAGACTTCGCGAACAGGGCGACGGATGCTCTCAAGCCCTGGCTCGAGGAGCACTACCGCCTCCTGACGCTTGATGAAGCAAATTTCACTCACGAGCGCTTGCTTGAGTACCACTTGCGCGGCGACCACTACATCGGACTTTCTACTTCCCTACCCACTCGAATGGGACCAGACCCCCCTCCCCCACGCCCCATTCTTGCGAATGTCCCCGCTCATCCCTTGGGTACGCTCTTTCGAGCATTTACAGATGAAGCCGCTCTTCGCGCCCACTTGGCCAGCGGCCCCACTTTTCCTCGTTCTTACACCCAGCAGACCCAGTTTTGCATTTATCCTGCCGTGGCAGACGAAGCCACCCCAAGTGCACAGGATTTCCTCCCAAAGGAAGTCGCTCGTGGGAGCTCGCTTCTTTTCTTCACCCTCCAAGAACTCGCTTCTATGACTTTTGCACTGCTCCCTTACGCTGGGACAAAGGTGTACGAAGAAACCATGGCCTACATCGACCAGTTCTGCTGGGACATTTTGAGTAATGAAAAAATCATGAAAAACGGGTCAACTACGCATGTGGCGTTCCAGCGCAATCGTAGTGGAGGCGCGTTTCAGCAGCTTGCAGACCAATTAGGTCTCGACCACAATGACCTCAGCCTGACTAACAGCCCTACGGATTTTGCCAACCCAGCTCTCTTCACTTTCCCCTGCTCTTTGCCACTTTACCTCGTAGATGCTGTTGTCTCTGAACTGCGTGCCACTGGCGTTGCAGAACTATATGGTCCTGGAGCTACGCCATTTGACACCGACCTCGTAGAGCGCCTACAAGCACTGTATATCGCAGCCTACGAGGCCTGTGTGCAAATGAGTAGAAACGACCGCATTGAAAACAGGGGCGACCATGTTTCCTACCGGAAAAACCGCGACGACTTCACCGCTATTTTCACGCGGAACAAAAATGGAACCGCCTTCTTGCAAACTTACTTTGACCTCGTCTTGTCGAAGTACCAGGAAGGGACCGTCGTTCAGCTCGTTGACCCATTCTCGGGTGACGGAGCTAAGGTTGTCAGCTCAATTGTCAAGGCAGCCGTAGCCGCAGGAGAAGATGAAACAACAGCAAGGAACGCTATTTCTCGCCAGAACGAGTTCGTAATTTCACGTACCGTCATTGAAAGGAAGAACAAGAAGCTGAAGCAACGCTACCATCTTCGCCCGACCGACTCAACGTACAACCCATACGAGTCCTCGCGTTACGGAGACACAATGGGCCAGAACAGCGACCCACTGTTTATCCTCAGCAGTGACCCAGACCAGCGCCGAAGTTCCGAGATTTCAACTCCCATTGGAATCATCGGGCGCGCGATGTTGAGTGAGGTAATCCACATGACTCACATCGCATCCTACCACACCTACAAGCGAGATTTCCGGAAACTTACTTCGGTGGAGCCTCCGGGAAATTACACCCCTCTTCCAACCCCAGGGACTACCAATGCTCCATTCAAGAAAGACGAGCAGAAAAAATCCAACCAGGGTCTCATTGACTACTACGTTCACTGCCGACTGGAGTTCATGGCTTCCTACTTGGCTGGTCTGTACGAGGCGGTCCCGCAACCCATGCGAGAGCAACTTACTACCTTCTACACAAGCGACATGTTCGCGAATGAGTTCGCGTACTATGCCGCAGCGGTGAGCAACTACATTTCGACCCAATCAGGAACCGACGAGCACATTGAACCCATTTCCGGTAGGATGTCAGTCTACAAGGAGCCGGAAGGGGAGAAGAGGTCTCGCCGTGGCCGGTACTCAAAGAGTCGCTTCACCTACATGCAGGCGGTTGCACCTGAGTCGGTCTACTACAAGCTCGAAAGTCCTATGCTTCGACTGATTTACCGCGAGTACGTTCAACAATTCTACACCTGGTATGTGGGTGTTGCTCGTGATTTGGATAGGGGTCGCCGTACCATTACTCCTGGAGGTATTTCGCGTGAGGGCACTTACTCAAGCATCGCCTCCGAGCTTGAAATTAAGACGGGGAAGAAAAGCAAAGACGCGGACAAGAAGAGGCTCCAGTCAACGCAAGCCATCCTCAAGCAAATGTGGCCCCTTCTGAAAGCTCGTGCAGTGGAAGCAGTGAACGATGGGCGTGCTACCTCACATGCTATGATGCGGGAACTTGCACAGGCGGCTCGGCTGCAGCGTGAGCGACTTAGCATGGTGACCCCAATGGTACCATTCTCTACTACCTTCATTGACTTCGGCGCGCTCCTTTCAGACCCACGTAAGTACAACCTTCCCCCTTCACTTGACTCAACGGCTGTCTCGGACTTTATCACGTATCTCGAATCAGTCTACTTCACAAGCTACGACATGGTGGGAGCTTTGGCTACCACCATTGAAATCATCCAAACAAGCATGCTTGGGCGGGATGAACTTATCAGTGAGTTTGAAAAGAAGTACGCGTCTTTCCGTAAAACCAAGGTCGCAAACCGCTTTACCTGGCCTGCTACCGCACACCTCATCAACCTTTTCCGCCAATTCTGCAGCATGCCAGCAACCCTTCGAGCCGACCTTGCTGCTGAAGAAGCAGAAGCCGCTCTGGTATCTACGACAGAAACGCCACGCCGAGAAGAAGACGTAGGCGCTGCGCGCATCGCCCCTGCTCGTACTACTCCCATTCCACTTGCTATCAGGGAGGAGCCCTGATGAAGCTCGGTCCACTGCTTGAGCAGTTCAACTCCTACGCCTTGGTCGCGTACAAGGCAGGTCTGAAGCTCACTGAAGACGACATTGAGTTGTTCGTTCGTGAGTTTCTCACCAAGAGGACATTCAAGCTCCTGGGGGCGTTGTTCTACGGGGCCTCATCAAAAATCGACGGAGAGCCCCGCTTCATTTTCGATGAGAGTCTCACGACAGAGGAGCACGTTGCGTTACTGATGCCGACTCTGATTGAAGCCTACACCAAGGCGTACGGTGCGCCGGTTGGCTCTTCCTTTACGCAAGAGTGGCCGGCGGCTCCCTTCGTTGCCGACACACCAGAAGGAAAGGCCCGAGCAGAGAAAATCAAGGAGCGCATCCTTGAGTACAACCGGGTCACTATGCCCTTTCGTGTTCGCAAGACAATGCACCACCAAATCCACACCATCGGCTACTCCTACAGCGGTGGGCGGGTTATCAGCAAGCAGTCGCCCGATGCCAACCCTATCATCATCAGTGACTACGAGCAAGCCAATGAGTTGCTCGAAGACACGGACACCTACAGGGACACGATTTACGGAGGACTGAATCCAGCTCTCCGTGACTTGTGGTTTCAGTACACAACTGAAACAGGAGACAACCCCAAGTTTGGTGTCTTTGACCTTGACAACCCAGCGCAGTTGCCCGAAGAAGACCACAAGCGAGTGGTTCGAGAAATCTCCAAGCAGCTGAAAGACTCTGGTCGCCCACACATCATCATGTTCACCGGAAACAACTACCAGATTTGGTTCGCTCCACGAGAAGACGAGCGATTTGACCACATCAACAACGTCTCGAAGATTGCTGAAGGAATGGCGTTCAAGGCAGGATGCATTGTCGGCGGCTCGAAGACCTACCGTGACAAGGCAGTCATTGAGCAGAAAATCTGGCTCGATACCAGCGTGTTCTCACGCAAGCAGAAGCTCGGATTTTTCTTCGGCCTCCATTACAAGCCAAGGGCAGACCTGGAGTCGAGTACGGGTCTGGCACGTGTACCAGTGCGCCGTGAAGAGTTGAGCAAATTCCAGCCCCTTGTTGACGCCCACCCCGAGGCCGTCTTGCGCAACTTCGATGCGCTCAAGGCGCGAGTGGACGCTTTCTGTCAACTTGTTGAGCTCGGTGATGGCTTCCCCTTCAGCGACTCTGGTTTTCCCTGCTACCGCACTCCTCGCGACAAGCCCGACAAGGACAACAAACTCGCAGTCGAGCTCAACAACTGGAAGTACAAGCCCCGCTTTGTTGAACTGAGCAAGGACGTGGTTGGTGAAGAGGCCCTCATGAATGACGAGATTCTTGTCACACCTAAGCTCGATGGTTGGGTTGGCCTGATGTCCTACGACCGCATGGGCGGCTTCAAGGTCAATGGAAAGCCCCTCGACGGGACGCAAAAGCGTGAGGGAATCAACAACAAGATGGAAGCCGAGCGTCAGAGGGCGGTTCTGTGCACTAAAGGTGGGATGTTTGCATGGGACAACTACCTGACCCATGAGTTTGAGCGAGCATGTAGGAGCCTCAACCTTTCACAGGCTACGGTCATTGGGGAGCTTGTGACCTTCAACTCCGAAGGCAGAGTTGCCGGCGTTGGCTCTGTCGGCTCTGTGCTTGCCCGCCAGGAAGGTGACCCACCTGCCCACGACAACCGTGACTTCCGCCGCCTGAAGTTCATCATCACGGACGTCCTGAGCGTTGATGGAGTCTCCACCAATGACCTTCCCATCAAGCAGCGGCTCGACTTGATGAACGGCATTGACCTTGACCGAATCAAGACGGTCAATTACCAGGTAATCACCGACGAACATCAGGACATGTTTGATGCCTTCTGGCAGAGAGAAGTCAATGAGCGTGGAAACGAGGGTGTCATCATCTACGGTGGAGGTCGGCGCTACAAGGTCAAGAATTACTACACTCTTGATGCCGCAATCATCGGTATCGACACAAGCTCGAAGGTCTGGCAAGACAAGAAGCGGACACTGCCTACTGTTATCATCGCGGTTTCGAAAATGACCGCCAAAGGTCCTGTGTACGTCGCCTTCCAGCGCATCGGTTCGTTCATGCTGAACAAGCAAGAGCGGGAGGACCTGTTCAATCGAGTAATGGGTGAAGACGACGGGGACTGGAACTTCGAGAATGTCATTACGTCTCTCAAGATTCCGGCAGCAGAAGACATTCTGTGGCTCGAGCCGACTACAGTCATTGAAGTTCGCTACACTGGACTCGGGTCGGAAACGAAGGTCGCTTACGGGCTACGCAAGCAGCAGTCGAAAGGCGCATCTGGCACTCGCTCTTTCCGCTTGATTGGAGAAAGCACGTATGGTGCACGCCGCCTCCTCGGCACTCCTACTCTTACTCGCGTTCGATTTGACAAGAGCGTAGACAACCCAGAAGACATCTCCGAAAAGCAGGCAGAAGGCGCTGGCGGTCTCATGATTGGCAAGCGCAAGAAAGTCATCGTAGACGAGGGCATCGAAAACCCGCAAATGCCGACTGTGACACGTGTCCGAACGAACCCACTCTACGGCTACGACGCTGGACCACGTTGGGTTGCCGGTGGTGGGCCTGACAGTGGCTGGGGTAAGTACGGCCCTGGCCACCCGGCCGCCTCCGATTCTCGCCTCACAATGGAAAGGGAATTCACCGGAGAAGCTTGGCAAGGGAAGTCGAAGTGGCAGCCTCACTACCGCCCGGGAGTGTGGCGTGAAGCTCGTCAGGCGCCTGGCGGAGGTGGAAACTACTACCCAGAACTGAGCGGCTTCCCAGCAAGCCTGTCAGACGCCATCTACGATGAGCGTGGGCCGATTATCTCGACCAGGGGAGAAAGCCCAGTGGACAAGTACGACAAGTTCCGCAGCCTACTCACGGAAGAGTACCACGAAAACCCCGAACAGCTCGCTGTAGACGCTGAGTTTGCTCTTGGCCTCGCTATCGACGACGGGGATTCGGACGAGCGTCGGGCTTACGTACGCAAGACGATGCAAGCGCGTAGTGCCGAGTTCAGTGCAAGTCGCGGCAAGCCGGAGCAACTTCTGCAAAAACACCCTCGTCCCTTCCCCGATGTTCTCTCCAACCCAGCCTCCTCGAACCAAAATTGGAACAAGCGATTGGAAGACTACCGGAAGATGCATGCCGAATGGAGCAAGAAGCCCCAGCCGAAGCCAGATTGGGAGGCCACGGCTTCTGGGACCTTTTCCTCATGGGAGCTTCCTTTGCTTGAGAAGGGGCGTCTTTTCCTCGAAGCTGAAGAAGCCTACAAGTACAGCGAAGCAGAAGAAGCCATAATCGGGAGTCGTCTGCCATCA
>Ga0181577_10000165_pt1 | contig 49980 bp, 42 predicted proteins | sample 101ome_21_FD_132468 | JGI IMG/M metagenome (GOLD analysis project Ga0181577, IMG submission 132468) | Coastal salt marsh microbial communities from the Groves Creek Marsh, Skidaway Island, Georgia - 101413BT metaG (megahit assembly) | ecosystem: Environmental > Aquatic > Marine > Intertidal...
ATGACGAGCTAAATAGGAAGAGCCAAAGCCCCCATCAAAGCTGCCAACCTTAGGACCTGTTTGACCAAAAATAGCATTCTCACTGGCAATGGTCAAATCGCAAACCACATGCAAAACGTGTCCACCACCAATGGCATATCCATTCACCATAGCAATAACAGGTTTGGGTAATTCGCGAATGCGTTTATGAAGGTCTAATACATTCAAACGGGGCACTCCATCTTCCCCGACATAACCTCCAATTCCTTTCACATTTTGATCTCCACCACTACAAAAGGCTTTGTCGCCAATTCCGGTAAAAACCACTACATCGATATCATTGCGCTCTCTACAAATTTCCATAGCCTCAAGCATTTGAATATTGGTTTCAGGGCGAAAGGCATTGTAAACTTCCGGACGGTTGATGGTGATTTTTGCTACTCCTTCACAAAATTCAAAAAGGATGTCACTGTATGTGGCAATAGTTTCCCAATTTCTCATGTCGAATTTTTTGTAAAAATACTGATTTCTTCTCGGCTTTTAACTACAAATTAGAAAAGAGAACCCTTCGTTAAACACGCTTTTTAAAGCTAGAGCATCGCTTTAAAATAGTCTAACAATACCTTGTCATTTTGTTGTCTTGGCGTTTGCACTTCTAAAATTGTGGGGCGCTTGGAGGACTTCATAAATCGAGAGAACTTGCGTTTTAAACTCCACATAGAGGAGGCTTTGAGATATCTAAATCCAAAGGCTTTAGCAACATCTTTGGCCTCTCTTTGGTGAATGGTTTCAAAATAGCGATCATAGTGGGGGGTGTCTTTTTGCCCCGGTAAGATTCTAAAAATACCTCCGCCCTGGTTGTTAACTAATAAAATTTTAAAGCTAGGAGGAATGTAGTTATTCCAGAGACCGTTTATATCATAGAAAAAACTTAAGTCACCCGTAATGAATACAGTGGGAACTTTTGCCATAAGTGCAGCCCCAATAGCAGTTGCTGTACTGCCGTCTATGCCACTTGTGCCTCGATTACAGAAAAACTGAAGGTTTAGCGACCAGTCCATCAATTGCACGTAGCGAATGGCAGAACTGTTGGCAATTTGCAATTGGGTTTTGCTTTTGAGCTGTTGTGCTAAAAAATCAAAAACTTTTAAGTCGCTAAAAGGAATTTTATTGAGATAAGAACGTCCTTTTGTTTTATAGGCTGAATATAATCCTCTTACCTCCTCTTGAAAACGACTTACAGAAGGGGCCTGCCTTGGATACAGTCCATGGAGAAAATCATTTGGCGTGCTTTTAATATGCTCAGACAAACAATAGTAGGTATTGTAGGCCTTTTTCACATCTACATGCCAATGTTTTTCAGGAGCCTGTTTCCTTAAAAACTGTTTGATTTTTTTGGACACGACCATTCCTCCAAGGGTCAATAACAGTTGGGGTTTAATCGAGTTGGCTACTTGTTCTTCAGCAAGTTCAAGAGGTGCCATGAGGGTGTCAATGGATCTAATCAGGTTGGGGTGGTGACAGTTTGATGTAGTTTCAGTAAACACCACTACAGATGGATCTTCACAAAGCTGAGCCAATAAAGAGGAGGAAATAGTATCAGGTGCCATAACCCCTATTATCACCCATTTTTTGGTTGCTTGATGCCATTCTTTTGCAAGCTGGTTCAGATTCTTTATCTCCTTTTTGGGAACTACTTTTTTAGGAGGCAGGGAAAGAGGTATGGCATTTTCAGTCATGCCATAGAGGGGCTCTTCTAGGGGAATATTGATATGAACCGGGCCTTTTCTTTCCTGGGCCAAGCTCAATACACGCGCCATTTCCTTGGTGTTGTGATTTTGATTGTCCTTTTGAATTTGTGCTATTTCTTCTTGTGAAGGATTTGGCGGCAAGAGCTTTTGCATGGGATTTTGCAAAAGGGTATGGGTCGCATGACTCACATCAGGTTTCACATTGGACGCCCCTTCGAGGTGAGGTTCAAAAACACCCGTTTGTCGAATGGTTTGGCCATCACCAATATCAATGCGGTGTGGCATTCTGTCGGCAGAAAGCACAACTAAGGGAATGTCACTGTAGAAAGCTTCTGCCACAGCAGGATAAAAATTTAAGAGGGCCGAGCCAGAAGTACAAACCAAGGCAACCACCTGCCCTAATTGCTGCGCCATACCTAAGGCGAAAAAGGCAGCGGCTCGCTCGTCAACAATACTATAGGTCTCAAAATATGGGTTACCTAAAAAACCATTGGTTAAAGGAGCATTTCGAGAGCCTGCGCAAATCACAATGTGTTTCACCTCAAAGTGCGCACAAAGTCTAACGGTGAGTTGCGCTATGGGAATGCTAGGATATGTTAGGGGAAGGTTCACTCCTTTCTTTTTCATTTTATGCCCTACAAAACTACAAAGTCTTCAGCAACAATTCACAAAGCAGCTTGAAGTGTTTGGGCTTTGTGTTGGGTTTCTTCCCATTCCTTTTGGGGATTGCTCTCTGAGGTAATCCCTGCTCCAACAAAAAGGGTTAAGGCTTTTTCTTGATAAGAGGCGCAGCGTAGGTTGACAAAAAGCTGAGTGCTATGGGAAGAAAATGGTCCCAAAAACCCCGTATAATATGTTCTTGCATAGCCTTCTTCTTGCTGAATAAACTGAATGGCCTTGTCTTTAGGAATTCCTCCCACTGCAGGTGTTGGGTGTAATACATCTACCACCTTGCGCAAGGACATGCTAGCTTGTTCTCCCATAAGATCTGTACACAAATGGACTAAATTTCCCGCTTCCTTCGTATAGGGTTTTGATACCTTGAGCTGAGAAACTGAAAAATAGAGACTTAAATCTTCTTTAATTTGAGTGGTGACTAGGGCTTGTTCTTTAATTTCTTTAGCGGACCATTTGTATTGACCGGTTTCGTTTTTGGGTTGTGTGGCTGCCAATGCCATGGTGTGAAATGTAGTTCCTTTTTGCGTTAACAACATTTCAGGAGAAGCCCCTAACCAGACACCTACTTTTGGATGATTCCACAAATAGACTAGAGCGTTGGGATAAAGATCTATTAGTCTTAAAAAAACCGAAGCAAAACTTCCGCCAAAAGGGATAGTAACAGGACGGGAAACAACCAGTTTTGAAACCTTTTCGTTTTTGATGACTTTTTGGGCTCGCTCCACCAAGTCAATAAAATGCAATTGATCGGCTTCGGGTTCCTCTAAATTTTGCACTCTAGAAGACGCTTGAAAACTAGGGATTAAATAGTCGGCTTTGTGCTTAGCTGGGATATAGGCTAAATATTCTTTTTTCTCAAAAGGGGCAAAAACAAACCCCGCTTCTGTTAAGTCTTTTGTCAAATGTAAAACCTTATCTTCTTGATAATACAAATGAATTTTATCGGCATTGGGTAATCGAAAAAACACAAAAGGCTTTTCCTGCTGCCACAATTCATCCAAAGCTGAGGCAATCGTTTCCAACAATTAGCTGTTTTTAGATTTTGTTAAGGTAGTTAACTTACTCAATGAAATGAGTTGACCCTCCTCATCTTCAACTCTAATTTCCCAAAGTTGAATGGTTTTTCCCCAATGCACAGGGCGAGCCGTTGCAGTCACGGTTCCTGAAGCTACACTTTTAAGATGATTGGCTGTTATTTCTATTCCTCTAACCTTAAGTTCTGCATTGCGCGACAGTAAAAATACAGCGGCACTACCCACACTCTCTGCTAAAGCAGCCGTAGCACCGCCATGAAGCAATCCATCTGGTTGATGCACTTTTGGGGTTACGGGCATTTGAGCCGTTAAAAAATCTTCTCCAATATCGGTAAATTGGATAGCCAATGTTTCCATAAGCGTATTTTTACAAATCCCATTGGCCAATTGAAGCAATTCTTTCTTTTCCATTTTTTATGCAAATAAGAAAACCTTTTGTGCTAGCACAAAAGGTTTTCGTTGTTAAACACAATTAGTTGTTATTTAACCTCTTCAAAATCTACATCTTGAACATCGTCTTCCCCCTTGGCAGCTGCTGGCTCCTCTTTTCCTTCTGGGGGAGTTGTTCCACCTGCCTCTGCTTGGGCTTTATACATTTCTTCCGAGGCGTTTTTCCAAGCCTCATTTATTTTTTCTAAAGCGCTATCTATTTGGGCTAGATCTTTGCTTTCATGTGCTTTTTTGAGCTCTTCCAAAGCCGTTTCAATGGGCTTTTTCTTATCTTCAGAAAGCTTGTCTCCAAATTCCTGAAGTTGTTTTTCCGTTTGGAAGATCATTTGATCTGCACTATTGACCTTGTCTGCCTCCTCTTTCGCTTTTTTGTCGGCATCGGCATTGGCTTCAGCTTCTTTTTTCATTTTTTCGATTTCCTCTTCAGTCAATCCTGACGAAGCTTCAATTCGAATATCTTGCGATTTATTGGTGGCTTTGTCTAAGGCACTCACTTTAATGATTCCGTTGGCGTCTATATCAAAAGTTACTTCAATTTGTGGGGTGCCTCGCTGAGCCGGTGGAATGCCGTCAAGATGGAAACGTCCAATGGTTTTGTTATCTGTAGCCATAGATCGTTCTCCTTGCAAAACGTGAATTTCTACCGAAGGTTGATTGTCTGCTGCTGTTGAAAAAACTTGTGATTTCTTGGTTGGAATGGTGGTGTTAGACTCAATTAGTTTGGTCATCACCCCTCCCATAGTTTCAATGCCAAGAGATAAAGGGGTTACGTCTAAAAGTAATACATCTTTCACGTCTCCAGAAAGAACCCCTCCTTGAATGGCAGCACCAATGGCAACAACCTCATCAGGGTTTACCCCTTTGGATGGTTTCTTTCCAAAAAACTTTTCTACTTCGGTTTGAATAATTGGAATTCGGGTTGATCCCCCTACCAAAATCACTTCGTCTACATCAGAAGTTGACAAACCAGCATCGTCTAGGGCTTTTTTTACTGGACTCATGGAGCGTTTTACTAATTCATCGGCTAATTTTTCAAAGTTAGCACGAGTCAAGGAAGTAACTAAGTGTTTAGGTCCTCCATCAGTGGCCGTAACATAAGGCAAGTTGATTTCAGTTTGGGTTGAAGAAGACAATTCTATTTTGGCTTTTTCGGCAGCTTCTTTTAATCGTTGCAAAGCCATTGGATCTTTTCTTAAATCAATTCCTTCGTCTTGAATAAATTTTTCTGCCAAGAAATCTATAATTACTTGATCAAAATCATCTCCTCCTAAATGTGTATCTCCATTGGTAGAAAGCACTTCAAACACCCCATCTCCTAATTCAAGGATTGAAATATCAAAGGTTCCTCCTCCCAAGTCATAAACGGCAATTTTCTTATCTGCTCCTCCTTTGTCTAGACCATAAGCCAAGGCAGCCGCCGTAGGCTCATTGATAATACGCTGTACTTTGAGACCGGCAATTTCACCAGCCTCTTTAGTAGCTTGACGCTGAGAATCATTAAAATAAGCGGGTACCGTTATCACAGCCTCTGAAACATCTTGTCCAAGATAATCTTCTGCTGTTTTTTTCATTTTTTGCAGGGTCATGGCAGAAAGCTCTTGGGGCGTATATAATCTTCCATCAATATCTACACGGGGTGTGTCATTATCTCCTTTTACAACTTTGTAGGCAACATTTTTGGTTTCTTTTTGAGATTCCGAAAATTTGTTCCCCATAAATCGTTTAATGGAAGCAATGGTTTTGGTTGGATTGGTTACTGCTTGTCTCTTTGCAGGGTCTCCAACTTTTATTTCTCCGCCCTCAACAAAGGCAATTACTGAGGGGGTGGTTCTTTTTCCTTCTGAATTGGGAATTACAACAGGTTCGTTTCCCTCCATTACGGATACACACGAGTTTGTAGTTCCTAAATCAATTCCTATAATTTTACTCATAACTATTAAAATTTGGCAGAATATTGTCAAGCATCATGCCACCTTAAACCAAACTGACACCTTGGCAGCCCAGTTGTGTTTTTACCCGTTAAAAGGGCATGCGGATGACATTTTTTTAAAATTCGTGAAGTCACAATGACGAAACCTTTTATTTTTGAAAAAAACAAGCATGACAACCTCTAAAAAATATGCACGTATAACCACCAAAACGCTTTCAGAAATGAAAGAAAATGGTGAAAAAATTGCTATGCTCACGGCTTATGACTTCACCTTAGCTGGCATTGTAGATCAGGCAGGTGTAGATATCATTTTAGTAGGTGATTCTGCATCAAACGTAATGGCGGGTCATGAAACCACCTTGCCCATTACCCTAGATCAAATGATCTATCATGCCAGCAGCGTGGTTCGAGCGGTTAAAAGAGCCTTAGTGGTGGTAGACCTCCCTTTTGGAACCTATCAAGCCGATTCCAAAGAAGCTCTACGTTCGGCTATTAGAATCATGAAAGAATCGGGAGCTCATGCCGTTAAATTGGAAGGAGGCAAAGAAATAAAAGATTCCATAGCACGGATCCTCCAAGCCGGTATTCCCGTTATGGGACATTTGGGACTCACCCCGCAATCCATTTATAAATTTGGCACCTACACGGTTAGGGCTCAAAAAAAAGCAGAAGCTGAACAATTGAGGGCTGATGCTAAGATGCTCGAAACCCTTGGTTGCTTTGGAATTGTGCTTGAAAAAATCCCTGCCACATTGGCTGGACAAGTGGCTCAAGAAATAAAAGTTCCCATAATTGGCATTGGCGCTGGGGCAGAAGTAGATGGTCAGGTTTTGGTCTTGCATGATATGCTCGGCATGGATCAAACTTTTAGTCCTCGCTTTTTGCGACGCTATTTAAATCTAAATGAACAAATCACAACTGCTGTAGTCAACTATACTCAAGATGTGAAGCAAAAGCGGTTTCCTAATGCCAAAGAAAAATATTGATGGCTACACAAGCCTTATCTGTTCTCTATGAGGACAATCATCTTTTGGTGGTGAACAAACCCGCCGGTGTTCTCACCCAAGGCGATCAAACCGGTGATGAACCATTGGTTGAGCAAGGCAAGGCCTACATTAAAAAAAAATACAACAAACCGGGAGCTGTTTTTTTAGGGGTTGTGCATCGGCTAGATAGACCCACCAGCGGTGTAATTGTTTTGGCTCGCACCTCCAAGGCGTTAGCCCGGCTTAATGAGCAATTCAAACAAAGAACCGTTACTAAACAATATTGGGCCCTTGTGGGGAAAGATTTTAATCCGCCAAGCAACACCCTCACCCATTGGTTGGTGCGAAATGCTGCAAAAAATAAGTCAACGGCCTACCAAAAAGAGATGCCTTTGAGCAAAAAAGGCGTTTTACATTTTACTGTTAAGCAAGAATTAGAGCATTATTTACTACTAGAAATTGAGCTCGAAACAGGAAGGCACCATCAAATTAGAGCGCAATTTAGTGCTTTAGGTTTTCCCCTGCTGGGCGATTTAAAATATGGAGCCAAACGCAGTGCGCCCCATGGAGCAATAGGGCTTCATGCACGCTTGCTGGCCTTGAATCATCCGGTGACTCAAGAAAGAATGGTTTTTGAAGCCCCTCCCGCTAAACAGGGGATATGGAAGGCCGTTCTTTGCGATTAAATTGTTTGGCTTTTTGCTGAATAATTTCGGTAATGGGGCGATTTTCAATTTTGCTTTCCAACCAAGACAAAACATCTAGATAGAGAAAAGCCCGTCGCTCATAAGGATCATTTTCATAGACTTTCAACTCGGTGTAGAGTTCCTGGAAAGCCGCCTTTAATTCATGAGGATAAATGTTGCCCAAACGCCGCACAAAACGAATCATGGCTTTTTGAACAGCATAGAGATCATTCATTTTAATTAAAAACTTGTAGGTTTCTCGTAGTTGCGTTTCGAGGTGATAATCAAATCCGGCTTCATAGTGAGCAAAAAGACTGAGTACACGAGTAAAACACAACAAATCTTCACGCATTTTTAAGTCTTTATTGCTTATGATTTTTTCCAAATAGAAAATACATTTTTCATAATCCGATTCCCCAAAATAAAGACACGCAATTTTATAATAGAAAAGCATCACATGGTGGGGGTCAATTTGATTGTGAAAGGTGTCAATGCCTTCTATGATTTGAGGCACTATAGCTACTCCCTCATCAAAGGCTCCTTCCATAAAGCATAAATTGAGTCTATTGCTATAGTAGAATTGAAAATTTAAAGCCTTTAAATTGTCGTTTTTTGGAAACTCTTCAGAAGATGTCCTGAAATGCAATTGATTAAGAACCGATTTGAATTTAGTTGGATATTTAAGCAAGGTTAAACTCTCCATTAGATAATTGTTGCCTTTTAAATAAAAAACCGGATGCAAAGCAATCATTTGAGGATTTTCTTCAAACATTTCGACCCATTTTGCGGCATAGCGATAGGCAGCCAAAAAATCTTGGGTTAAAAAGCCATACCAAACATGTGCTTTACAATACCAAAGGTTTTCTCGAAAGCCCAGCTTTTCTAACTCAATATCGGGCATGTTTTTGTAAAAAAAGTGCGTGATTTCTTTATACTCTGCATCGTTTTTGGCATAGCCTGCTTTGATGAGCTTTTGATAGAGTTGCAAAGACAAATTAGACAATTGGGTGGTCACATTGTTTTGCTTACTCAAAAAGGCGGCTTCGGCAATGAGATGATCGGCTCTATTGCTTAAACTTCTTGTAATGTATTGTGATTCAATAATTTTTTCCAACTCAACCACGTCGTAGGCAATATATTTTTCTTCGTGCTTAAGCGCTAAATGCTTTGCTTTTTCTAAAATTTTAAGACTTTGTTTATAAAGCCCTTTTTGGTATAAAATGGTAGCAAAATCGAGCTGTTCACGGATCGAAATCCGAATGTTTTTATGGGCGGGATTCATCCGCAAGCTAATGAGTATCTGTTTGTATAAATGCGCCTTTAAATTGGAAAGTTGTTGTTTGGTAACAATGCCTTTTTCCAGTATGACTTTTTCTTGGTAATGAGGCATTTTATCCATCACATTAAAGAGGCTTAAAAATTTTGAATCTTCATTAGAACCCATACGTCCCACATAAAGCTTAAATTGCCTTTTTTCTGACTTAGTTAACGACTTAATCAGAACAAATAAATTATCTTTAAGGACATTTGTCATTGTAATAAAATAGGGATTAAAACATTGGTAATGAATTGCTTAATATCACATCATGAACAGCGAATATTGTAATTCAAAGATACAATTTTTCTCGAATCTAAACTATTCTTTAATTTAGCCTAATTGTTTTAAAACAAACTAGACAGCGGTCACTAAAATGGATTATGTAGAGATTTTTGATACCACCCTACGCGACGGCGAGCAAGTGCCCGGCTGCAAACTCGATTCCAAAACCAAGTTGGTCATTGCCGAGCAATTGGATTTACTAGGGGTTGACGTGCTAGAAGCTGGATTTCCCATTTCTAGTCCGGGCGACTTTAAAGCGGTGGAAGACATCTCTAAATTGGTTAAAAATGCAACCGTTTGTGGTCTCACTCGAGCAGTAAAAAAAGATATTGATGTGGCGGCTGAAGCACTAAAATCGGCCAAAAGAGCCCGTATTCATACAGGCATTGGCACTTCAGAAAGCCATATTAAATATAAATTCAACGCCACTCCCGAGCAAATTTTAGAGCGGGCCGTTGCGGCTGTAAAGCATGCCAAATCCTATGTAGAAGATGTTGAGTTTTATGCCGAGGATGCTGGTAGAACAGCAAATCCATTTCTCGCACAAGTGTGTGAAGCTGTTGTGAAAGCAGGGGCTACTGTTTTGAATATTCCCGATACCACAGGCTATTGCCTTCCAGAAGAATATGGAGCCAAAATGAAATACCTTAAAGAAAATGTAAAAGGGATTCACAAAGCTCGCTTGTCTTGTCATTGTCATAACGATTTAGGATTGGCCACAGCAAATTCAATTGCCGGCGTACAACATGGAGCTCGACAAATAGAATGTACCATTAACGGAATTGGTGAACGAGCCGGAAACACTTCGCTAGAAGAAGTGGTGATGATTTTAAGACAGCACGCACATTTGAATTTAGACACCAGAATAAACGCTAAAATGCTACATGGCATTAGCAATTTGGTTTCAGAAAGTATGGGTATGCCTGTGCAACCTAATAAAGCTATAGTGGGTGCCAATGCCTTTGCCCACAGCTCTGGCATTCACCAAGATGGAGTCATAAAGAAAAGAGAAACCTATGAAATTATTGACCCCAAAGATGTGGGTGTCACTGAGTCTGCCATTGTGCTTACAGCCAGAAGCGGTCGTGCAGCTTTGGCTTATCGAGCCAAAAACATAGGTTTTGAATTAGACAAGCTCCAATTAGACAAAGTATACGAACAATTTTTAATTGTTGCCGATAGACAAAAAGAAGTGGGAGATGAAGATCTTCCCAAGATTATAGAATCAAGCAATATTTAACGTTTCATTGAATCTGAAGCATGAAGAAAACACTTTTTGATAAAGTTTGGGACAGCCATGTGGTGCAATCTATAGAAAATGGACCCGATGTTCTTTTTATAGATCGTCATATGGTGCATGAGGTAACGAGTCCGGTTGCCTTTTTAGGATTAAAAAATAGAGGCATAAAAGTGCGCTATCCCGAGCGAACTTTTGCCACAGCAGATCACAATACCCCTACGCTCAACCAACACTTGCCAGTTGCCGATCCTCTTTCAGCTAAACAATTGGCTGCCTTAGAAGAAAATGCGAAAGCCAATGGTATTTCCTATTGGGGATTGGGGCATGAAAAAAACGGTATTGTACATGTAGTGGGGCCCGAATATGGCATAACCCAACCCGGAGCCACTATTGTTTGTGGCGATTCACACACCTCTACGCACGGGGCGTTTGGTGCCATTGCCTTTGGCATTGGAACCTCTGAAGTAGAAATGGTTTTGGCAACCCAATGCATTATGCAGCCCAAACCCAAAAAAATGCGTATCACCATCAACGGCAAATTGAGCCACGGTGTAACCCCTAAAGATGTGGCGTTGTTTATCATCTCTCAACTCACCACCTCTGGTGCCACTGGCTATTTTGTGGAATATGCTGGAGAAGTTTTTGAGAGCTTGAGCATGGAAGGACGCATGACAGTTTGCAACCTAAGTATTGAAATGGGAGCCCGAGGGGGATTGATTGCCCCCGATCAAAAAACATTTGACTATCTAAAAGACAGAGAATTTACACCAAAGGGAGCCGAATGGACAAAAGCCATGACCTATTGGGAAACACTCTATACCGATCAAGGGGCTGAATTTGATAAAGAATATCATTTTGACGGTGCCGAAATTGAACCGATGATCACTTATGGAACCAACCCCGGTATGGGCATGGGCATTTCCAAGTCTATCCCAACGGTAGAAGAGGGGTCAAATGGTGCAGCCACTTATAAAAAATCACTTGATTATATGGGCTATGCAGAAGGCGATCAAATGCTGGGCAAACCCATTGATTTTGTCTTTTTAGGAAGTTGTACCAATGGAAGAATTGAAGACTTTAGAGCTTTTGCCTCCATTGTGAAAGGACGAAAAAAAGCTGAAAATGTGACCGCTTGGTTAGTGCCAGGCTCACACAATGTATTGAAATCAATCCAAGAAGAAGGTCTTTTAGACATTTTAGAAAGCTCCGGATTTGAATTAAGAGAACCCGGTTGTTCAGCTTGTTTAGCAATGAATGACGATAAAATTCCTGCTGGCAAATATGCTGTGAGCACCTCCAATCGAAATTTTGAAGGAAGACAAGGGCCTGGCGCTAGAACCCTATTAGCTAGCCCCATTGTTGCAGCAGCAGCAGCAGTAACAGGAAAAGTAACAGATCCACGAACCTTATTGTAATACGATGGCATACGAACCCTTTAAAATTTTAAAAAGTACTGCAGTACCATTACCCATAGAAAATGTTGATACCGATCAAATCATTCCGGCGCGCTTTTTAAAAGCCACCGAAAGAAAAGGCTTTGGCGATAATCTTTTTAGAGATTGGCGCTACCATCAAGATGGTAGTCCTAAACCTTCATTTGTTTTAAACGACACAACCTACACCGGAAAAATTTTAGTTGGTGGCAAAAACTTTGGGTCTGGATCTTCTAGAGAACATGCGGCTTGGGCCATCTATGATTATGGATTTCGCTGTGTGGTGTCCAGTTTTTTTGCCGATATTTTTAAAAACAATTGTTTAAATATTGGCGTTTTGCCCGTTCAAGTTAGTGAGGCCTTTCTCGCTGAAATTTTTGACGCTATAGAAGCCAACCCAAATACAGAATTAGAGGTAAATCTTTCAGAACAAACCTTGACTTTGTCCAGCAACGGAAAGCAAGAATCGTTTGCTATCAATGCCTACAAAAAAGACAATCTTTCCAATGGCTTTGACGATATTGACTATCTCTACAACATTCGAGAAAACATTGATCAATTTGCCGAAAACCTACCACTCTAGTTTAAATTAATTTCAAATGGCTCAACGTCTCCTCGAAATTATGGACACCACCCTAAGAGATGGGGAGCAAACCTCTGGGGTCTCCTTCTCGGCTGCTGAAAAACTCACGCTGGCCAAACTCTTGTTGGAAGAACTCCATGTAGACCGTATTGAAGTGGCCTCTGCTCGGGTATCAAAAGGAGAATTTGAAGCAGTTAAGGCCATCACCCAATGGGCCAAAGAAAAAAACTATTTAGACCGAATTGAAATTCTAACCTTTGTAGATAATGGCATTTCATTAGATTGGATGCTAGAAGCCGGAGCTACAGTACAAAATTTGCTCACCAAAGGATCCCTTAACCATTTGGAGCACCAACTCAAGCAAACCCCAAAAATGCACTTTGAGGCCGTTGGAAATGCTATCAAAAAAGCAGCTGAGCAAGGCATTAAAACCAATATCTATTTAGAAGATTGGAGTAATGGAATGCGCAACTCTCCTGACTATGTGTTGGAGTATCTCGACTTTTTAGTAGAACAAAAGGTTGAACGAGTCTTATTGCCTGATACCCTTGGTGTGCTCACTCCAAATGAGGTGAGTGGCTTTTTGACAACACTCTTGGATCGCTATCCCAACACACGATTTGATTTTCATGGACACAATGATTATGACCTCAGTGTGGCCAATGTTTTAGAAGCGGTCAAACAAAATATAAACGGCGTTCATCTAACCATTAACGGAATGGGCGAACGGGCAGGAAATGCCCCATTGGCAAGTGTGGTTGCCGTTATCAACGACTTTTTGCCAGAAGTCAAAATCAATATCAATGAAGATGCGCTTTTCAAGGTAAGTAAATTGGTAGCCACCCTCACCGGATTTCCAATTCCGGCCAATAAACCCATAGTAGGGGCTAATGTCTTTACCCAAACAGCAGGTATTCATGCCGATGGTGACCATAAGAAAAACTTGTATTTTAACAACCTATTACCGGAACGCTTTGGGCGAAAAAGAAAATATGCCTTAGGAAAAACCTCCGGGAAAGCCAATATTCAAAAAAATCTTCAAGAATTGGGCATGTCGCTGAATGAGCAAGAACTCAAGCAGGTTACCCAAAGAATTATTGAATTAGGCGACAAAAAACAAAAAGTGACAGCAGAAGATCTGCCCTTTATCATTTCAGATGTGTTGGGTAGTGTTTCTCAGCCCAAAGTAATCATAGAGTCTTATGTGCTCACCCACTCCAAAGGCCTTCGTCCCACCACCGCTGTAGCCATTAAAATTGAAGATAAAATTTATGAAGAAAATGCCTCAGGAGATGGTCAATATGATGCGTTTTGGAATGCCCTCCAAAAAATTTACAGCACCCAATCCTATGCGCTGCCAGATTTGGTAGACTATGCCGTTCGGATTCCTCCAGGAAGTAATTCAGATGCTTTATGTGAAACAAGTATCACGTGGAATAATGGAGATTCTGAATTTGTTACGCGAGGATTGGATTCTGACCAAACCGTATCGGCTATCAAAGCCACAGAAAAAATGTTAAATATTATTTCGAATTAAAGAATATGAAAAAATCGATAGCCCTATTGGCCGGAGACGGAATTGGACCGGAAGTTATAGAACAAGCCGTGAAAGTGTGTGATGCCGTTGCGCAAAAATTCAATCATGAAATTACATGGATGCCTGCCCTAACAGGAGCAGCAGCCATTGAGGCTGTAGGAGATCCCTATCCGGACGAAACCCATGAAACTTGTTTAGCAGCCGATGCTGTATTGTTTGGTGCCATTGGGCATCCGCGTTTTGATAATGATCCCTCCGCAAAAGTACGTCCTGAACAAGGCCTTCTAAAAATGCGACAAAAATTGGGTCTATTTGCCAATGTACGTCCCACTTTTACGTTCCCCTCTCTTTTGGATAAATCGCCCTTAAAAAAAGAGCGAATAGAGGGCACAGATTTGGTTTTCTTACGAGAACTCACCGGTGGAATTTATTTTGGCGAACGTGGTAGAAAAGATAACGGCAACACTGCCTTTGACACTTGCACCTACACACGAGAAGAAATTAAACGTTTGGCCAAAAAGGGCTTTGAATTGGCCATGAGTCGATCTAAAAAATTATGCTGTGTAGACAAAGCCAATGTGCTCGAAAGTTCTCGCTTATGGCGTGAAACTGTGCAAGCAATGGAAAAAGACTATCCTGAAGTGGAAGTCTCCTATGAGTTTGTAGATGCAGTTGCTATGCGCCTGGTGCAGTGGCCCAACAGCTATGATGTGCTCATCACTGAAAACCTTTTTGGTGATATACTAACGGATGAGGCTTCTGTTATTTCAGGGTCTATGGGCCTAATGCCTTCCGCTTCCGTGGGTGAAAAAACTAGTTTATTTGAGCCTATTCACGGTTCTTTTCCACAAGCAGCCGGAAAAGACATTGCCAATCCGCTTGCCACAGTGCTCTCTGCCGCCATGCTTTTTGAAATGGCTTTTGGTTTAAAAGAAGAAGCCGATTGCATTCGCAAGGTGGTAGATCTATCTTTAGCCCAAGGTGTGGTTACTGAAGACTTAGCTGAAGAAGGCAAGGCCTATAAAACCTCCGAAGTGGGAGACTTTTTAGCAGAGCATATTTAAATCCTTATTTCGCTTAAATCCTTAGAGAAGATATTCTGTAGTAACAAAATTAGACTCCTTAGAATTAAGTAAGGTTTCTAATATTTCATTGTTATAAGGATTGTCTTTAGACGCTACAAAAGTGCGTATGGAAAAAGAGCGCAAAGCATCATAAACACTTAAGGTGCTTACCGCCGAATTTTTTCTTCCGGTGAAAGGATAGACATCTGGACCGCGTTGACAAGCTGAATTTAGATTAACACGACAAACAAGGTTGGCCAATGCATCAATAAGCGGACCAATTTTTCTTACATCACGTCCAAATAAACTTACCTGTTGCCCATAATCCGAGGCTGCCATAGCGGCTAAAGGCTCTTCAATATCACTATAAGAAATGATGGGAATAATAGGACCAAACTGCTCTTCATGATAAATATTCATACTCTCATTAACCGGATATAGTACGGCAGGAAAAGAATAGTTTTCGCTTAATTCTCCTCCTCTTTTATTGATGACCTCAGCCCCTTTTTGGACTGCATCCTCAATTAACTCTTGAATATAAGCCGGCTTGTTGGGTTCAGGAAGTGGGGTTAAAAAACTCCCTTCTTCCCAGGGCAACCCAAATTGCAATTGATCTACCGCTTGAGAAAAGCGTGTATTAAATTCGTCTATGAGAGATTCGTGAACATATAACACTTTAAGGGCTGTACACCGTTGACCGTTATAGGACAGGGTGCCCGAAATACATTCCTTAATGGTTAAGTCAAGGTCGGCATCGGGTAGAATAATGCCTGGGTTTTTAGCTTCAAGCCCAAGAACCAATCGAAGACGATTTTTATTGGGGTGTTCGTCTTGAAGAGATACGGCTGATGAACTATGACCAATCAAGGCCAAAACATCAATTTTCCCAGTTTGCATGATGGGTGTAGCTATTTTTCTACCCCGCCCAAAAAGAATATTTACCACACCTGGAGGGAAACTTTCTTGGAATGCTTTTAACAGAGGAGCAATTAAAAGCACCCCATGTTTGGCTGGTTTAAAAATGGCTGTATTTCCCATAATGATGGCCGGAATCAACAAGCAAAAAGTTTCATTGAGGGGATAATTATAGGGGCCTAAACACAAGACAACCCCCAGGGGGCCACGCCGAATATGGGCGTGAATATCGCCCTGTTTATCAAATTTAGCTCCTTTTCGGTCTAAGTTTTTATAGGCCTCTATGGTATCGTAGATATAGTCTACAGTTCGGTCAAATTCTTTATAGGCATCTGCTTTGTTTTTACAGATTTCCCACATCAACAATTTGACTACCTCTTCACGATGCACTTTCATTTTATCGACAAACTTGTCCATGCATTTCAATCGTTCAGATACTTTCATAGTGGGCCACAAGCCTTGTCCTCTTTGATAGGCTTTGTCGGCTGCTTCGAGAGCTTCTAATGCGGTTTCACTTTCCATATCAGGTATGGAACCTAACAAAGTAGGAGCCAGTTTACCCTGCTCATCAGGAGTTCTAATGGAAGAATACACATTGGAGCGATTGCCTGTCCAAGTGCGCAATTGCCCGTCTATTAAATATTGATCACAATCAAAAGGGGTAACTTGAAATTCAGAAGGAATTTCTAGAGTAGTAGTTGACATAAAATTCTTTTTCTTTAGCAAGGTTATTCAAAATTGAACAACCAAATATAAAATTACAACTATTCATTGGAATAACAAAAAAATGAGAGCTTAGCAAGCTAATTTAACCTCCCATTCATGTTCTTTTAACGCAATGATAGCAGATAGAATCTAATTCTTTTAAACGATTTTCTGCATGGCCGTCATAGAAGCGCGCAACTCATAGCCCACCATTTCAATAGGATGGTATCGTATAATTTCATTCACATCAATGAGTTTTTTATTGTCTACACCGTTCTCAGCAGGTGCATAGGCCGTTCCGATTACATCGGTAGAAATGCTTTTCATAAAATCTTTAAGTAACGGCTTGGCAGCATGATCAAACAAATAGCAACCATATTCTGCGGTATCTGAAATGACACGGTTCATTTCAAAAAGTTTTTTTCTGGCAATGGTGTTGGCAATGAGCGGTGTTTCATGCAACGACTCATAATAGGCCGATTCTTCTTTGATGCCTGCCGCTACCATAGTGTCAAAAGCTAGCTCTACCCCTGCTCGCACAAAGGCAACCATCAAGACACCATGATCAAAATATTCTTGTTCGCTGATTTCTGCTGTGGTGTTGGCTGTTTTTTCAAAAGCGGTTTCACCGGTAGCGGCTCGCCAGGTCAATAAATTTTTATCGTCATTAGCCCAATCTTCCATCATAGTTTTTGAAAAGTGGCCTGACATAATATCATCCATATGCTTTTCAAAGAGAGGTGCTAAAATTTCTTTTAACTGCTCGGAAAGTTCAAAGGCTTTAATTTTTGCCGGATTAGAAAGACGGTCCATCATATTGGTTATTCCACCGTGTTTGAGTGCCTCTGTGATGGTTTCCCATCCATATTGAATGAGTTTTGACGCATAGCCAGGTTCAATTCCGTTTTCTACCATTTTATCAAAAGACAAAATGGATCCAGTTTGCAACACCCCACATAAAATGGTTTGTTCGCCCATTAGATCAGACTTCACTTCTGCTACAAAAGAAGATTCTAATACGCCGGCACGGTGTCCGCCCGTGGCATAGGCATAGGCTTTAGCTTGCTCAAGGCCTTTACCCTCAGGGTCATTTTCGGGATGCACAGCAATGAGTGTGGGCACGCCAAAGCCGCGTTTGTATTCTTCTCTTACCTCTGAACCGGGACATTTAGGAGCCACCATAATCACGGTGAGGTCTTTTCTAATTTCCATTCCTTCTTCCACTATATTAAAACCGTGAGAGTAGGAAAGGGTAGCTCCTTTTTTCATAAGCGGCATCACCGTATTGACCGCTGTGGTATGATTTTTATCAGGGGTTAAATTGATGACTACATCGGCAGTAGGAATGAGGTCCTCAAAAGTGCCCAACTTAAAATTATGTTGCGTTGCATTTTGGTAGGAAGCTCTTTTTTCTTCAATGGCTGCAGGGCGCAATGCATAGGCAATATCCAACCCCGAGTCGCGCATGTTAAGTCCTTGATTTAAGCCCTGTGCACCGCAGCCCACAATCACTATTTTTTTTCCTTCAAGGGCGGCAATGCCTTGTTCAAATTCTGAGCTTTCCATAAAACGACATTGCCCTAATTGTCGCAATTGTTCACGTAATGATAGTTGGTTGAAATAATTTGCCATAATGTTATATTGCTTATTTGGTTTTAAAAGTATGTAATATTTCGGAGATTCCCATTTTAGCTTTGGTTACAGAAATTCGCCCTGACCGCACGAATTGCAATAATCCATAGGGTTCTAAATCTTTTCTAAGTTGTTCTGTTTCTTCTCTAAATCCTGTCTTTTCAATCACAAAAAATTCAGGAGAAACAGTCACAATATTGGCATGACTCTGTTTGATTATATTTTGAATGTGACGTTCTTCAAACAAAGCACTTGACCGCACCTTATATAAGGCCGACTCTTGAAAAATAGTTTCTTCATCGGTGTGATAGAAGGCTTTGATCACATCAATTTGCTTTTCAATTTGTTGCACAATCTTAGTGATTTTTTCTGCTGTAATTTTAACCACAATCACAAATCGAAATACATTTTTAATTTCTGATTCTGACGTAGAAAAGCTTTCAATATTGATATGGCGCTTCAAAAAAATAGCTGAAATTCTGTTGAGCAATCCCACGTTGTTTTCCGTATAAACGGAGATGGTATATGTTTTTTTATCCATAACTATTCAAGTCGTATATCTGAGACACTAGCCCCTGTAGGAATCATCGGAAACACATTTTCTTCTTTAGCTACGCAAATCTCAAGAAAATAGGGTTCTTTAGAGGCTATCATTTTAGCCACAGCAGCATCTAATTCTTCTCGTTTGCTAACGCGTTCGGCTGTTATATAATAGCCTTTGGCAATGGTTACAAAATCGGGATTAACCATTTCTGTGGAAGCATAGCGCTTATCAAAAAACAACTGTTGCCACTGGCGAACCATTCCTAAAAAGTCATTGTTTAAGACCACGATTTTTACGGCCACTTTAGATTGAAAAATGGTGCCCAATTCTTGTATGGTCATTTGATAGCCCCCATCACCAATAATGGCCACCACTTCACGTTCGGGGGCTCCCATTTTAGCACCAATAGCAGCAGGCAGCGCAAAGCCCATAGTGCCCAATCCACCTGAGGTTATATTGCTTTTAGAATGGTTAAAATTGGCATAGCGACAAGTAGCCATTTGATGTTGTCCTACATCGGTCACAATCACGGCATTGCCTTGGGTGTGTTTATTAATCATTTGAATGGATTCTCCCATGGTGAGCCCCTCTTGAGTAGGGTTTAAATCATGTTGAATCACTTTTTCTTGTTCAATGGCATCCAAGCGTTCAAATTCGGCTATCCAATCGGGATAAGTAGCAGCAGAAATTCTTTCGGTGATGGCTGCTAAACTTTCTTTACAATCGGCCAATACTGTTATATCAGCAGTAACATTTTTATTGACTTCTGCCGGGTCTAGTTCTAGGTGAATAATTTTAGCTTGTTTGGCATAGGTGTTTAAATCTCCTGTAACACGATCGTCAAAACGCATTCCTACAGCGATGAGCAAATCGCATTGATTGGTTAATAAATTGGGGGCATAATTTCCATGCATTCCAACCATACCTCTGTTGGAGGGGTGTGAAGTAGGTAAAGCAGAGAGACCTAGTATGGTCCAAGCAGCGGGAATTCCCGATTTTTCTAGAAAAGCCTTAAACGTTTCTTCTGCTTCTCCAAGGATCACACCTTGTCCCCAAACTACGAGGGGCTTTTTAGCTTTTTCAATGAGAGCTACGGCGGCTTCCACCTGCTCCATTTGGAGACTGGGTTTAGGTCTATAACTTCGGATGCCTTCACAGGGTGTATAGCTAAACTCAAACTCGGCAAATTGTGCATCTTTGGTGATGTCTATCAAAACTGGACCGGGTCTTCCGGAACGAGCAATGTAGAATGCCTTGGCCATTATTTCTGGAATTTCGGCTGCTTTAGTTATTTGGTAATTCCATTTAGTGACTGGGGTTGAAATACCGATGATGTCTGTTTCCTGAAAAGCATCAGAACCTAACAAATGTGAGCCTACTTGTCCGGTGATACACACCATGGGTGTGGAATCAATCTGGGCATCGGCAATTCCGGTCACAAGGTTAGTAGCACCAGGCCCTGAGGTAGCCACTGCAACACCCACTTTTCCGGAGGTTCTGGCATAGCCTTGGGCAGCGTGAGTAGCGCCTTGTTCATGGCGGGTCAACACATGATGCAATTGGTCTTGGAATTTATACAATTCATCATAAACCGGCATTATAGCTCCACCCGGATAGCCATAAATAAGATCTACTCCCTCCGCTAGGAGGCAGCGAATTACAGCTTCTGCCCCTGTTATTTTGAGTGGCTTAGCAGTGGCTTTTGAACTTTTTGTTTTTGTTTTTGATTTTGTTTCCATAATTAGTGAGCATCTGTAACACAACCATCGCTGGCAGTGGAAACATTTTTGATGTATTTATAAAGAACACCGCTCTGAAATTTATAGGGCGGTTGTTTCCAATTTTTACGTCGGGCATCAAGGATTTCGTCAGAGAGGGCTACGCTAATGGTATTTTGTTCGGCATCAATGGTAATAACATCGCCATCTTCCACCAAACCAATTACGCCGCCTTCTTGGGCTTCAGGCACTATATGGCCCACCACAAAACCGTGGGTGCCCCCAGAAAAACGACCGTCGGTAATAAGGGCTACACTTTTGCCTAGTCCGGCACCCATAATGGCCGCTGTGGGCTTGAGCATTTCGGGCATTCCTGGACCCCCTTTAGGGCCTTCGTAACGAATAACCACCACTTCTCCGGGTTGCACTTTTCCGTTTTTAATACCGTCGTTAGCGGCATATTCTCCGTCAAACACGCGAGCCGGGCCTTCAAAACGCAGGCCTTCTTTTCCAGTAATTTTAGCTACAGAACCTCCCGCAGCTAAATTTCCTTTTAGGATGCGCAGGTGACCGGTAGCTTTAATGGGATCGCTTAAGGGTTTAATGATTTTTTGTCCCTCTTTTAGGGGTTGAACATTTGCTAGGTTTTCGGCTAAAGTTTTTCCGGTCACGGTGAGGCAATCACCATGGAGCATCCCTTCTTCCAACATATATTTCAATACGGCCGGAACACCACCCACCTCATGCAAATCATTCATTAAATAGCGGCCACTAGGTTTGAGGTCAGCTAAAAAGGGAGTGGTATCGCTAATATGTTGAAAATCGTCTAGGGTTAGGTCAATTTCAGCCGCCTTAGCTATGGCTAAAAAATGGAGAACAGCATTGGTAGAACCGCCCAAAACGGCAATAATACGGAGGGCGTTTTCCAAGGCTTTTTTTGTTACAATGTCTTTTGGCTTAATGTCTTGTTCGATCAAGTGACGCAAATGTGCGCCTAACATTCCACATTCATCTTGTTTATCTTGACTCACGGCTGGGTTAGAGGAATTGTAGGGCAATGCCATTCCACAGGCTTCAATGGCAGAAGCCATGGTATTGGCCGTATACATACCCCCGCAAGCTCCAGCTCCGGGGCAAGCATTGCGAATCACGTTTTTATATTCTGTTTCGTCTATGCTGCCTGCTACTTTTTCACCCCAAGCCTCAAAAGCAGAAACAACATCTAATTTTTTGTCATTATGACAGCCTGGAGCAATGGTGCCTCCATAAACTAAGATACTAGGACGATTGAGACGCAACATAGCCATGAGTGCACCCGGCATATTTTTATCGCATCCCACTACCGTCACAACGCCGTCATAGGACATGGCCTGCACAACGGTTTCAACAGAGTCGGCAATAATATCCCTAGAAGGCAGTGAAAAGCGCATTCCAGGGGTTCCCATAGAAATGCCATCGCTAACCCCAATGGTGTTAAACACCAAGCCCACTAAATTTTGTGCATTGACACCCTGCTTGATTTGCTGAGCTAATTCGTTGAGGTGCATATTGCAAGGGTTACCTTCATAACCAGTAGAAGCAATTCCAATGAGCGGCTTTTGAAAGTCTTCATCGGTCATGCCAATGGCGTGCAACATGGCTTGTGCAGCGGGTTGCGTTGGATCTTGGGTAACTGCTTTGCTGTATTTATTCAGTGCCATAATTCATTTTGTTTAACGAAAATAAGAAGTTCCACCTTTGAAAAATTAAACCTTCTTAAAAGGGTACTATATCCAAGGGGGTCAATTTTAATTTAAAATGCTGTTATTCAATTTTTTAACTTAATTTTTTGGGCATATTCAGGCATACTAGAAAGTATAGGCCAAATTTTTGATTTATATTAGCTTCAAAATTAAAAAAAGAAAATTGCAAACTGCTATCGCTCCAATAAAAGAGGCACAATCGGCTTTTTTTCAAGCCGGGCATACTCGCTCACTTCAAGAACGCAAAAAATACCTCAAGGCCTTTGACCGGTCTATAAAGGCCAACGAATCCCAAATTTTCGAAGCCCTAACAGCTGATTTAGGCAAAACGGCTTTTGAGTCCTTTACCAGCGAAGTGATGTTGGTGCAAAAAGAAATTAGAATGCAACTCAAGCATTTAAAACGTTGGGCTGCCCCACAACGAGTGCCTGGGAGTTGGGTTAATTTTCCCTCACGGGACTATCTTCTCCCTGAGCCCTATGGACAAGTGTTGATGATTTCGCCTTGGAACTATCCCTTTCAATTGGCACTCACCCCACTAGTAGGAGCTGTAGCAGCAGGAAATACAGTGGTATTAAAACCCTCAGAATTAGCCCCTAAAACCAGTACCATAGTAAATCACATCATTAGCGAATCTTTTCCTAAAGAATGGGTCACGGTGCTGGAAGGAGGTGTGGCGGAAGCCCAAGCCCTTTTAGCACAAGCTTGGGATTATATTTTTTATACAGGGAGCACGCATGTGGGTAAAATTATTGCCCAAGCTGCCGCTCAAAATCTCACGCCCACAACCCTAGAATTAGGCGGAAAAAGTCCCTGTATTGTTCACGAAAGTGCCCCTTTGCAAACCACTGCAAAACGCATTGTATGGGGTAAATTTTTAAACTGCGGACAAACTTGTATAGCCCCCGATTATGTGCTGGTTCCACCGCAACAAAAACAAGCTTTATTGGCAGCCCTTCAAACCGAAATTAGGAAAGCTTTTGGCCAAGAAGCAGCAAACTCAAAAGACTATGGTCGTATAATTAACGAGTCTCATTTAAACCGCCTGCAAGGTTATTTGAAAAATCAAAAAGTAGTATATGGCGGGCAAACCGAAACCTCCACTCGCTTTATGGAGCCCACCTTAGTAGACAGTCCCGCCTTAGATTCTCCTATCATGAAAGAGGAGATTTTTGGACCCATATTACCCGTTTTAACCTATGCAAATAGGACAGAATTGGAGCAAATAATTTTTGGGTTAGACAAGCCCCTTGCTTTTTATGTGTTTAGCAAAAACAACAAATTTATTCGCTATTGTGAAACCCGCTTTTCTTTTGGTGGAGGGGTTGTGAACGATACGCTTTTGCACTTCACCAATGACAACCTACCCTTTGGTGGGGTGGGTGCCAGTGGCATGGGAGCTTATCACGGAGCCTTTAGCTTTAGCACCTTCACACATGTAAAACCCATCGTAAAAAAAGGTTTTTGGTTTGACTTGCCCCAACGCTATGCCCCCTATCCCAAATTGAGCAACCTACTAAAATGGCTATTGAAAAAGATATGAAAGAAAAAACCGTTTCAGCAGCATTAAAACATCGACGATCTGTTCGTGTTTTTGATGACACTAAACCACTTGAAGTGGAAACTGTTAAAGAAGCAATTGCACAAGCCACCTTGGCTCCCAACAGCAGCAATTTACAATTGTGGGAATTTTATCATGTGCACAATACGGAGTTATTAAAAGAAATAGCAACTGCCTGTTTCAATCAACCCGCTGCCAAAACCGCCCAACAATTCGTAATTCCCGTGGTGCGCCTAGACCTTTGGCGCAAACGCACCCAAGCCAATGCAGCTTTTATCAAGAATAAACTTTCTGAAGAGGTTAAAAATGATCCCAAAAAGGTAAAAGGAGCACTGCACTATTACACTTCCATTTTACCCAAACTCTATAAAGGCCAAGACCCCCTAAGAGGTTTTGTTGCCAAACTTATGACCTATTTCAGAGGTCTTTCTAAGATAACCTATCGAGAAGTGGGCGCCGGAGATTTGCGTGTGGTAGGGCACAAAAGTTGTGCTTTAGCGGCCCAAACTTTTATGTTGAGCATGGCCGCTCAAGGACTCGATACCTGTCCGATGGAAGGGTTTGATTCCCAACGCGTAAAAAAAATACTCAAACTTCCCGCCGAAGCGCAAATTAGTATGATTATTAGCTGTGGTATTCGAAAACTTGAAGGGGTCTATGGCGAACGCTTTAGAATTCCTTTTGAGGAGGTGTATAGGGAGGTTTAACACCCCCTTTTATAGACTTCAATATCCAATATTACCCTACCCATCCCCTATAATAGGGCATGAAATACAGTGTTTTTTCCATTATTGATTTTCTATTGCTTTAATGCGATCACTCAAGACCTGAATCATTTTTTGCTGTTGTTCCAACTGATTTTGGTAGTTTGTATTCTCTATTATTAAGCCTTCAACTTTTTCTTTGAGGGTCTCCACTTTTTCAATGAGTGCCTGAACTCCTTTTAGAGCTACTCCAGAAACATCTATTGCTCCCAAGTGGGAGGTATCGGTTCCATTTCCTACGCCAAATGCTTCAATAAACTCTTCTGAAGTTGGTCCTATATGCGTTTCGTTCGTGTTTTTATAGTCCCACTTTTTAACACTAATAGAATTTATCTTATTTAGAGTCCATTCGTTATCTAAATCGATAAAATTGGTTTTAAAAAGGAGGCTCGAAGCGTTAGTCCATACTCCCGCAGAGGTTAATGAAGCTCCATTTCCATTGGTTGCATCATCCCCTACTTGAATTGCATTTCCCGAATCGGTTGTAGGTAAACCAAAAGCCCATTTATAAACATTTTCATCTCCCATGACAAAGGTATGGCTTGTACTTACAATTGCACTAGCTCCGATGGCAGTTGAATTACTAATTAAAGTACCAGAGATTGTGTCTGCTTTATAGCCAATAAATGTATTATAATTACTAGTACTCATATTAAGATTACCTCCCGCATCACTGCCTAGACCGAACCTTCTTTACGCATATCGGCTGGGGCCATGTTGATGGTGATTTTTTTTCCAGGCAGTTTGTAGTGGCTATTTTGTAAGGCTGCTGCAATACGAAAATTGCTTTCCTTAATGGCATTGTCAGGCAAACCCACCAAGTGGTAGCCAATGCCTTGGTCTACATTAATTTCTAAAGTTATTTTATGGGCTTCCACACCAAAAACGGCGCTGCCATAGAGTTGTACCAGCATAAGATTAGGTCATTTAGGCGGATAACAAGATAAAAAAACCTTCCTTTTTTTGACACCTCGTTTGTATTTCCAAAAAATATTGTTTGAATGACTATCTTTAAAATACTATTTTATTATTTATGTGTTTTCATTTTCAGCAGCAAAAGGGAGCTGCTGCCTTTCAACAAAGGGGGCTTTCTGGAACCCCTATTAGGGGTACTTTCACTGGATTTTCACATCCCCAAGTCTGTGTGCTCACGGCGGCACATCCCACTCAACTTGACCCCTTTCAATGGGGGCTCATACCCCACTGGGCCAAAACGAGAGACATTCAAAAATATACGCTCAATGCCAAATGGGAAACCCTGCAAGAAAAACCCTCTTTTAGAAAAGCAAAAAGATGTTTGGTGCCAGCCGATGGCTTTTTTGAATGGCAATGGCAAGACCCTAAAGGCAAACAGAAACAAAAGTTTAAAGTTGGACTTGCCGCCGAGGAACTATTTATGTTTGCCGGACTTTGGGATACATGGCTCGATCGAGAAACTGGAGAAATTATGAATTCTTTTGCCCTAGTAACAACAGCAGCTGCTGGCATTATGAGAGAAATTCACAACAGCAAACTCCGCATGCCTTTGGTCTTAACCCCCAATGAAGAAGCAGCTTGGCTAGCGGGTGAACTGGTGAATCCTTTCAAAAATTTTGAAGCCAGGCCGGTGTAGCCACTTTCGGTATTTTTTCAAAGGCTTCTAAGCCTTGTTCTAACCACGCCAAATAGGTAGGGGCATCGGTATATTGAATAGGAGCGTTAAGCAAGGTGCCGTCTGGATGGAGCAATACATAAAAAGGTTGTGAAGCCGCATTGAAATTAACACTTTGAAAAGTGGCCCATTGCTGTCCAACCGTTTTGATGGTGCGTCTGCGCCCGTCTGGAAATTCAAAATTAAATTGTTGGTCTTCTCCCAAAGGAGAACGATCGTCTACATAGAGTGAAACCAACACTATTTTTTCGGTGAGCAAATCATAAACATCAGGTTGAACCCAAACCTTTTCTTCCATTCTTCGACAATTGACACAGGCCCATCCAGTGAAATCAATCAAAATAGGTTTATTTTGCGCCAGAGCCACTTCTTGTCCCGCATCAAAAGATTTGTAACAATCAAGACCCAACGGACATTCTGACTCTTGGGCATAGAGACTATAAAAAGTGGGAGGAGGAAAACCACTCAATAGACTTAATTTATTTTCTTGCGAAAACAGTCCATTGACTAAATAGCCCGTAAAGAGAAACATCAAAACAGCACTTCCCAGTCGAATTGCAGAAAGCTTTGGCTTTCCCTCATGGGGGAAACGAAAAACACCAAAAAGATAGAGTGCCACTGCAAGCGACAACAGGGTCCAAATGCCTAAAAACACTTCTCGCTTTAGCAATCCCCAATGAGAAACCAAATCGGCATTTGATAAGAATTTTAAGGCTAACCCCAGCTCTAAAAAGCCTAAAACCACTTTAACCGTGTTCAACCAACCGCCCGATTTAGGCAATACTTTTAGGGCATTGGGAAAAAGGGCAAAAAGCGCAAAGGGCAACGCTAAAGCCACTCCAAAACCGGCCATGCCAGCAGTGAGTTGCTGGGCTCCTCCCTCGGCTGTGAGAGAGCCCGCCAATAAAGAACCTAAAATAGGCCCAGTGCACGAAAAGGAAACTATGGCCAAAGTGAGGGCCATAAAAAAGATTCCCAGGCCTCCACGAACTCCTGACTTTTGGTCTGTAGCACTACCCCAATGGGCCGGAAGGGTTACTTCATAAAAACCAAAAAAGGAAAAAGCGAAAAACACAAAAACAGCAAAAAAGACCAGGTTGAGAATAACATTGGTGGCTATGGTATTTAAAATTTCAGGATTAAGCGCATCTAAGAAATGAAAAGGCAAACTCAACAACAGGTAGATGAGCACTATAAAAAAGCCATAAAGAAAAGCTTGCCAAATACCGGCACGAAGGGAATTGCCTTGCTTTAAAAAATAAGAAACCGTGAGGGGAATCATCGGAAACACACAGGGGGTTAAAAGGGCTAAAAGTCCTCCGAAAAAACCAAGAAGAAATAAATTAAAAAGGGAGTTGTTAGCAGTTTGGTTAAACTGTTCTTCCAACTGAGCTGTATTTTTTAAGACTAAAGTGAGCTGTGCAGTTCGTTCTTGATCTGCGGCACTCAAAGGGAGCTCGGCTTGTGGGGTGGTGCTGCCATCCAATCGAATTTGAAAAGGCTCTGTTCTAAAAATACACACTTTATCATCACAAGCTTGATAGCTTATTTCACCCTCAATCTGAATAAGCCCTTCGTCCAGAAGTTTAATTTTCTGAGAAAACTGAGCCTCCTTATCAAAATAGGGCAACTCAATTTGAAAAATGGCATCATAAGAACTTTTGGGGAGAGAGGTTTCGAAATCGCCATCTAACTCAAAACGAAGCGAATTTGTGCTAAAGATCAACTCCGTGGGCAGTGGTCCATCTTCAAATGTTGCCGGGGTGTATAAATGCCAATTTTCTGCTATTTGAGCATCAAATTGTAAAATGACTTCGGTAGGTGAAACACGATCAAAAGAGGTTTGCCAAGTGACAGGTTCTTGGGCATTAAGAGCCAAAAAGAACAGACTTAACCAAAAAAGAAATCTTATTTTCATTGGGTTTGAAGAATCAGGGGATTTTGGGTTTCGGCTGAGGCGGCATATCGTTCATCCAAGCGTTTGCCAATAACCCAAACAATATGCTCTTGCGAACATAAGAGCCATTGGTTCTCTTTCTCTAACAAAGAAAACTTTTCATCTTTAAAAAACTTGCTGAGTTTCTTTTTCCCTTTCATGCCTTGTGGGTAAAAATAGTCACCTCTTTTGTATTTGCGAAGTTTTAAAGGCATTTTTAAGTGTGTTGGATTTAACACCGCACAGTTAGGCCCGGCTCCTTTTTGGGTCACTGATTTCAATGAAATAGGATGGGTTAAGGGAGTTTTTAAATCCCAAGAATAAATCTCTTGTTCCTTTTGAGAAGAGATATTTTCAACCAAAAGCAAGAATTCTCGGTTGCGAATCAAACGGTGATTAGCACTCTTAAGCTCACTGCCGGTTTGGGCTACCAAAAGCTTTTCCACTTCTTTGGGGTGAAATCCCATAGGAGCAAACCAAGCATGGAGACAAAAGGCCAAATTGGGTAAACTTTGCAATTGTTTGATATTAATTTTAATGTAATCTTCACAAGAAACAAACAGCCTTTGCTGGAGTACTTCTAACTGTGTATTTACAAATGTTTGTGTATCTCTTAAGTTGTTGAGTGTGGTTTGAAAATTATCCAGAAATTGAGGATGAGAAGCCAACAAGGGTTTTACCACCTCATGCCGAAGGGCATTGCGCCAATAAACGGTGGAGGCATTAGAGGCATCTTCACGCCATTGAATTTTATGGTTGATAGCATAGTCCATCAAAGTTTCTTTAGGAAACGAAAGCAAAGGTCTAAAAAGGCGGTTGTGGGAAGGAATGCCCAACAAACCCGATAGTCCCGTGCCGCGTCCAGTATGCATTAAGAAGGTTTCCAATTGGTCGTTGAGATGATGTGCCGTGAGCAGCAAATCAAAGGAATATACATCTAGCAGTTCATAAAACCACGTATATCGAAATGTTCGGGCTTTTAGTTGAATACTCCCCTCGCCTTGAGGCAACACAAAACGCATGGAGAAAAAAGGAATGTCATTTTTGGCACACCAATTTTTAACCATGGCGCAGTCTTGCTCACTGGCCTCGCCCCGCAATTGAAAATTGCAATGGGCTACAGCAAAATCGAGCGAAAGGCGCTTTAGTAAATGAGCCAAAACGCTACTGTCTACGCCCCCACTATGGGCCAGAAGCAACTTTTTTTCTCGCCAGTGCGGAATTTCTTGTTCAAAAACAGTCTGAATGGCCTTTTTCACAGAGCAAATTTACAAAGAACTGGCGGAGTATCGCCCTCCCCTAAAGGTGCAAAAACTAATACATATATTTTGCGGTTAAAAAAAAATAGCTCAATTTTGCACCTTATGAGTACAAAAGGATTTTTTTTAACCTTTCCCGCCGGAAACCTTTTCCCAGTGCTACGCCCGTATCGTCGCCCCTTTGGGGTAGAATAAGTATTATGGAGGCTGGTGCGCCCAACTCCCTTTCGGACACACTCATAAACATCAACAACTATTTTTTATTTTTCAATGATGGAAATCGCAATAGCGAAAGCAAAACACATAAAATATGCCAAAGAAATTAGCCTTTGCATAGATGAATCGGCTAAAATAAGAGGCACTGGCATTGCCCGACGTACCCCCGAATATATCACCAGTAAAATGGAAAAAGGAAATGCCGTTATAGCCCTAGACGGTGAACAATTTGCCGGATTTTGTTATATCGAAATTTGGGGTCATGGCAAATATGTGGCCCACTCTGGACTTATTGTAGCCCCTGCCTACAGAGGAAAAGGACTGGCTAAAAAAATTAAAAAAACAGTATTTGATTTGTCTTTAGAAAAATTTCCTGAAGCCAAAGTTTTTGGAATTACCACCGGAATGGCCGTGATGAAAATCAACTATGAATTGGGTTATAAACCCGTCCATTTTTCGGAACTCACTGACGATCCTGAGTTTTGGAAAGGCTGTCAAACCTGTAAGAATTTTGATGTGCTGACCCGAACAGATCAAAAAATGTGTTTGTGCACAGGCATGCTCTATGAACCCAAAAAAAAACAAAACTCCGCTAAAAAATATAACCGTGCTGTAGGCGAACGCTTAAAAAAAATTAAGGAAGCCCTACTGCTTAAAAAGAAAAAATCATGAAAAAAACCCCTTTAGTTTTAGCCTATAGCGGTGGTTTAGACACCTCCTATTGCCTCAAAAAGCTTTCGTCAGAAGGGTATGAAGTACACGCCATTAGTGTTAATACCGGTGGCTTTTCAGCAACCGAAATAAACACCATAGAAAAAAAGGCCTATCAAATGGGGGCGCACGTTTATCAAAACATAGATGCGCTTAGCTCTTTTTACCAACAAATTGTAAAATATTTGATTTTTGGGAATGTATTGAAAAACAATACCTACCCCCTTTCGGTGAGTGCCGAACGAATCATTCAAGCGGTAGAAATTGTTCGCTATGCACAAAAAATTGGGGCGCACCACATTGCGCATGGAAGCACCGGAGCTGGTAACGATCAAGTGCGTTTTGATTTAATTTTTCAGGTGATGGCACCCGAAATTGAGATCATTACCCTAATTCGTGACCAACAACTTTCACGAGAAGATGAAATTGCCTACCTGCAATCGCAGGGCATTGAAATGTCTTGGGACAAGGCACAATATTCCATCAATCAAGGGTTGTGGGGCACCAGTGTGGGCGGCAGCGAAACGCTAACGTCTGATCTGCCACTACCCGATCAAGCCTACCCTAGTGCCTTAAAAAAGGAAGATTCTTCTGAAATTAGCCTCACCTTTGAAAAAGGAGAGCTCAGTGCTATCGATGGAGCAACCGGAGATCCTGTTACGCTCATTCAAAAACTGCAAGAGGTGGCCAAAAGCTATGCCATTGGAAGAGATATTCATGTGGGCGATACCATTATTGGAATTAAAGGCAGAGTTGGCTTTGAAGCGGCAGCACCACTAATTATTATTAAAGCGCACCATTTATTAGAAAAACACACCCTCACCAAATGGCAATTGTTTCAAAAAGAACAATTAGGTAATTTTTATGGTATGTTATTGCATGAAGGTCAATATTTAGACCCAGTGATGCGCAACATAGAAGCCTTTTTAAAAGACAGCCAAGTCAATGTGAGCGGAACGGTTAAGATTGCGCTGCATCCTTATCGCTTTGAACTTTTAGGCGTTCAATCAGAACACGACCTTATGCAAGCCCAATTTGGCAGCTATGGCGAAATGAACAAAGGGTGGACAGCCACAGAGGCCAAAGGTTTTATAAAAATTTCGGCTAATGCGCATAAGATTTATAAAAGTGTCAATAAAAACATATGAAAACAGTAGGAATAATTGGAGGTTCAGGCTATACAGGGGGAGAGTTAATTCGATTGCTGGCACAGCACCCCAAACTCTCCATTGCCTTTGTTTATAGCACTACCCGAGCCGGCAAACCTCTCACTGAGGCCCACCCCGATTTATTGGGTACCCTCGATATGAATTTTACCGGCACCATAGATCCAAATGTAGAAGTCGTTTTTCTTTGTTTGGGTCATGGCCATTCGGAACGTTTTTTGGCCGAACACACTTTTAGTGACACTACCGTTATTATTGATTTAGGCAACGATTTTCGTTTAAAAGCCAATCGGAAATGGAACGATAAAGACTTTGTTTATGGCCTTCCCGAATTTCAGCGAGAAGCCATTCAAAAAGCCAAAGCAATCGCCAATCCGGGTTGTTTTGCCACTGCCATCCAATTGGCTTTATTGCCCCTAGCAAAAGAAGGAGGCTTGACCAATGAAATTCATATTAATGCCACTACGGGCAGCACGGGAGCAGGGGTTGGCTTAAGTGCCACTTCGCACTTTAGCTGGCGCAACAACAACCTGTCGTGGTATAAACCCTTTACCCATCAACATTTGGGTGAAATTGAAGAAACGCTACGTTCCTTGGGAACAGTAAATACACTTCATTTTTTACCCCAAAGAGGTGCCTTTACACGGGGTATTTTTGCCACTGCTTATACGGCCTTTGAAGGGAGCCTAGAGGAAGCCTATGCACGCTATGAAACCTACTATGCCTCGCATCCTTTTACACAGGTGAGTAAAACCCCTTTGAGTTTAAAACAAGTGGTGAACTCTAACTTTTGTTTTTTACACCTACATAAACACGAAAACACATTGCTAATTACCAGCATTATAGATAACCTCATTAAAGGGGCATCGGGTCAAGCCATCCAAAATCTCAACCTCCTCATGGGGTGGGAAGAAGATTTAGGCTTGCGACTTAAAGCCTCAACTTTTTAAAATTGAATTATGAAAATAGCCATCATCGGAACCGGAAATTTAGGGCTTAGCATTGCCAAAGGCCTTGTGATAAACAACACCTATACGGCTTTGTATTTAACCAAACGCAATATTGACTCCTTAGGCAAATGGAAAGAATACGATCAGGTCTTTGTTACACAAGACAATCAAAAAGCTGTGGCCGCATCAGACATCATCATTTTTGCTGTGCAGCCCAGTCAAATGGAAGGAATTTTAGCTGAAATTAAACCTCATTTGACCGAGAAACATATTTTGGTGTCTACCATTACTGGATTTTCTATTGCCCGCATTGAAGCCCTTGTAGGTGAAAATATTCCAGTCATTCGGTCTATGCCCAATACCGCTATTTCAGTGGGAAGCTCCATGACCTGCCTTTGCTCTAATGCCATTGGTCAAAAACGAATTGCTATTGCCGAAGCCATTTTTAATGGATTAGGCACTTCCATTATTATTGAAGAAAGACACATGCAAGCAGCCACCGTGCTTTGTGCTAGTGGCATTGCCTTTTGGATGCGCCTCATTAGAGCCACCACCCAAGGGGGTGTGCAAATGGGATTTGATGCCGATGTTGCTCTCAAAATGTCTATGCACACCGCTTTAGGGGCAGCCAATTTGTTGATTCAGTCGGATACACATCCCGAAAATGAAATTGACAAAGTAACTACCCCACGGGGTTGTACCATAACCGGTTTGAATGAAATGGAACACCAAGGCTTAAGCTCTTCTTTGATAAGAGGGCTTATGGCCTCATTTGAAAAAATTCATGAAATTGCCAAACAGTAAAATCTAATGAAGCTTTTTGATGTTTATCCTCTTTATGACGTAACCCCCACAAGGGCAAAAGATGTTTATGTATATGACGCTCAAGGCACCCAATATCTCGATTTATATGGGGGGCACGCCGTAATTTCAATTGGTCATAGCCAAGAAGAATTTGTGTCCAACCTAACCACACAACTGGAGCAAATTGCTTTCTATTCCAATGCGGTAAAAAATCCCTTACAAGAAAAATTGGCCAATGCCCTTGCAGAACAAAGTTGTTTATATGACTATCAACTCTTTTTATGCAGCACCGGAGCCGAAGCCATAGAAAATGCCTTGAAACTAGCTTCTTTTCACACCAATAAAAAGCGGGTTATTGCCTTTAAAAATGCTTTTCACGGGAGAACTTCCGCAGCGGTTTCTGTCACCGATAATCCGGCCATTAATGCGCCTTTGAACGCCCAACATGAGGTTACTTTTTTACCCTTTAATAAAACTGATTTAGTAGCTAAAGAATTGCAAAAAGGAGATGTCTGTGCCGTTATTTTTGAAGCCATTCAAGGGGTTGGTGGTCTTGACGAACCCACGGAAGATTTTATCTATGCGCTAGAAAAACTATGCCAAGAGCACAACGCTTGCTTGATTGCCGATGAGGTGCAAGCTGGTTTTGCCCGAACAGGTACCTTTTTTGCCTTTCAAAAATATAATATTCAACCGCATATCATCACCATGGCCAAAGGCATGGGCAATGGTTTTCCGGTGGGAGGCATTTTGATTCACCCCAGCATAGAAGCCCGATATGGACTTTTAGGCACCACTTTTGGAGGCAATCATTTAGCCTGTGTGGCGGTCTTGAGTGTGTTGTCCGTTTTGAAAAAAGAGCAACTTCAAGAACGAGCAAAAATATTAGAAACCCATTTTAGAGCCCGAGCCGAACAATTACCCAGCATTCAAAAAATTAAAGGGCGAGGCTTGATGTTGGGATTGGAATTTGATTTTGAAGTGGGCCCCCTTAGAAAAGATTTAATTTTTAAACACCATATTTTCACAGGAGGTAGCAGCAATAAAAAGCTCATTCGTATCCTCCCTCCTTTAACTCTAAAAGAATCTCATTTTGACCAATTTTTTGAGGCTCTAGAAAGCGAACTAAACTCATGAAACATTTTATTACCCTAGACGATCTACCCCAGTTTGAAAAAACATTGGATCTTGCGTTAGCCCTCAAGAAAAATCCTTGGCAATTTGAAACCTTGGGCAAGCGAAAAACATTGGGTATGTTGTTTTTCAATCCAAGTTTACGCACCCGACTAAGCACCCAAAAGGCAGCCCAACAGTTGGGCATACAAGTTATGGTGATGAATTTTTCAAATGAAGCTTGGGCCCTAGAATTTCAAGATGGCACCCAAATGAGTGGTTTGCGTTCTGAACACGTTAAAGAAGCAGCCCGAGTGGTGTCGCAATATTGTGATATGGTAGCCATTAGAGCTTTTGCCTCTTTGAGTGACAAAGAAAATGATGAGGCCGAGGTGGTGTTGCGAAGTTTTGCTAAATATGCTACCATCCCTGTGATCAATATGGAAAGTGCCACGGCTCACCCATTGCAAGCCCTAGCGGATGCCATTACACTAAAAGAAAATCAAACCAAAAAGAGACCCAAGGTGGTGTTGACCTGGGCACCCCATCCCAAGGCACTGCCGCATGCAGTGGGCAATTCGTTTACACGCATGATGCACCATATGGAAGCAGATTTTGTAATTGCACAACCGGAAGGCTATGAACTCAATCCAGAAATAACCAAAGACACCCCCCTTCTATACAATCAAGAAGAAGCCTTTGAAGGAGCCGATTTTATTTATGCCAAAAACTGGTGCTCCTATTCGCAATATGGTCAAATTTTAAGGACTGACTCAGCCTGGCAAATCACAGCCGACAAAATGAAGCGAACCAATCAGGCTAAGTTTATGCATTGTTTGCCCATTAGAAGAAATATTGTGGCTAGCGATGCCGTTTTAGATGATGCTGCACACAACCTCACGATTCAACAAGCGGCTAATCGGGTTTTTTCTGCCCAAACGATATTAAAACTTTTGCTCGACCATGAATAAGATTAACCTCATCAAAATTGGAGGAAACCTCATTGACAATTCGGAGCAACTAGACTCTTTTTTAGAGGCCTTTGTAACCTTAAAGGGGCCTAAAATTTTAGTACATGGGGGAGGCAAAACGGCCACTTCTATGGCCACTAAAATGAATCTTGCTGTGCAAATGCACCAAGGAAGAAGAATTACAGATGGACCCAATTTAGAAATTATCACCATGGTCTATGGCGGGCTGATTAACAAAAAATTAGTAGCGCAATTACAAGCACTAGGTGCTGATGCTATTGGGTTAAGCGGAGCTGATGGCAATACCATTTTAGCCACCAAAAGACCTCCCGCCCCCATTGACTATGGATTTGTGGGAGATGTTAAAACAGTTAATGCTACAGGTCTAACCCAATTGATTGCCTTAAACAAAATTCCTGTTTTATGTTCCATTACGCACAATGGAAAAGGGCAATTATTGAACACCAATGCAGATACGATTGCGGCACAAGTGGCCATTGCCTTAGCCAAACAACAGGAAGTCCATTTACACTATTGTTTCGAAAAAGAAGGCGTGTTAGAAAATGTGCATGATGAGGCTTCTGTTCTTCCTAAAATTGATACTCAAAAATATGAGGCCCTAAAAGCTGCCAAACAAATTGCAGGCGGTATGCTACCCAAACTATCCAACTGTTTTGAAGCCCTTCAAAATGGGGTTAAAACCGTTCATGTAGGGGGGCCTAATATGCTCAACCAATCAACCCTTCACACTCAAATTGAATTATGAAAGCCGCCCAAGAAGCAATTGCTTTGTTGCAACAACTCATTCAAACGCCCTCCTTTTCTGAACAAGAGGAGCAAACGGCTAATTGTATTGAAAATTGGTTGCAGCAACGAAATATTACCACCCAACGACAAGACAATACGGTTTGGGCTACCAACAAGTTTTTTGATACCCAAAAACCCACTTTGCTGTTAAACTCCCATCACGATACGGTGCAACCTAACAAGGCCTACACCCGTGATCCTTTTTCAGCCGATATTATAGACGGCAAATTATATGGCTTGGGTAGCAATGATGCCGGAGGTGCTCTCGTGAGCTTAATGGCCCTTTTTCATCACTATTACGAGCACCCCAACCCAAACTACAACCTCCTTTTGGCCGCCACTGCAGAAGAAGAAACAGCAGGACCAAAAAGCTTGAGAGGGGTATTGCCTCATTTGCCAAAGGTAGACTTAGCAATTGTAGGCGAACCCACCCTTTTAGATTTAGCCGTTGCCGAAAAGGGATTGGTAGTTTTAGATGCCACCGTTAAAGGTACCCCCAGTCACGCAGCCCACCAAAATGATGATCAAGCCCTATTGAAGGTGCCAGCTATTATTCAAAAAATTAAAACCATTTCCTTCCCAAAAATTTCAGAATCTCTTGGTGAAGTAAAAGTTACCCTCACCCAAATTGAAGCCGGCAAACAACACAATGTCATTCCGGCCACCGTTAAAATGGTAATAGATGTGCGCGTAAACGACTGCTACACCAACGCAGAAGTGGAGGCTATTCTTCAAAAAGAATTAGACTGTGAGGTACAGGCGCGATCTTTGCATTTAAAAAGCTCTTCCATCCCTATTGAACACCCCTTAGTGCAAGCAGGTATCGGATTAGGTAAAAAAACCTATGGTTCTCCTACCCTTTCAGATCAAGCTGCCCTAAGCTGTCCTTCTTTAAAACTCGGACCGGGAGACTCTACACGTTCGCATACAGCAGACGAATTTATTTACACCCATGAGATTGAAGAAGGCATTGCCTTCTATATTGCGCTTTTAAAACAAATTTTATAGTTATGAAACTTTGGCAAAAAGGAAATCCCATCAATGAAAAAGTAGACGCCTTCACCGTGGGTAAAGACCGAGAATATGATTTGGTTTTAGCGCCCTACGATTGTGAGGCTTCCATGGCGCATGCCGCCATGCTGGGAAAAGTTGGCCTATTGACTAATGAGGAAGCTGAAAAATTGATAGAGGAACTCAAGGCCATTAAACAAACAACCCTTGACGGAACCTTTACCATTCCAGATTCCTTTGAAGATATGCATTCGCGGATCGAATTTTTGTTAACCGAAAAATTAGGCGCTTTAGGAAAGAAAATTCATACTGCTCGATCTCGAAACGATCAGGTTTTAGTGGCCCTTCAACTTTATATTAAAGAAGAAGTACAACAGCTAAAAAAGGCAACCTTTGCTCTTTTTGAGATATTGATGGATTTGGCAGAAAAAAATAAAAATGTTTTAATGCCCGGCTATACACATATGCAGGTGGCTATGCCTTCTTCCTTTGGTCTTTGGTTTTCGGCCTATGCAGAAAGTCTCATAGATGATGTGGTGCTGCTCAATGCGGCCCATACTCTTGCAGATCAAAATCCATTAGGCAGTGCAGCGGGCTATGGCACCTCTTTTGCCATTGATCGAGAGGCCACCACCGATAGACTTGGATTTTCAACCCTAAAATATAATGTTGTGGCCGCCCAAATGGGAAGAGGCAAAATTGAAAAAACAACCACTCAAGCCATAGGACAACTGGGTGCCACCCTTTCAAAATTGGCTATGGATGTTTGCCTGTATATGGGACAAGACTTTGATTTTATTCGTTTTCCGGAAAGTTTAACCACGGGTTCTAGCATTATGCCCCACAAAAAAAATCCAGATATTTTTGAATTAATTAGAGGCAAATGCAATTTATTGCAAGGATTGCCCCACCAATTAACTTTGTTAACTTCAAACCTACCCAGTGGCTATCATCGAGAAATGCAATTGGCTAAAGGTTTACTCATTGACGCCTTTCATGAAATGAAATCCTGTTTAGAAATGCTAGCTTATAGCTTGGCTCAGGTGGAGGTGAACCAAGACCTTTTACACCACAGCAAATATGACTATCTCTTTAGTGTAGATACCCTTAATGAATGGGTCAAAAACGGAATGCCTTTTAGAGAAGCTTATCAAAAAATGGGGCAAGAAATTACCGCAGGAAATTTTAAGCCTGAAAAAAAAGTAAACCACACCCATTTGGGTAGCATTGGCAATGTTGGGTTTGAGGAGATTCGCTCTAAAATGAAAACCCTTTTGGACTAAAAATTGCGATAGTCCCAGTTGCCTCTGTAGGCTCGGCCCAACAAGAGATTAGCGCTAGGATCGTCAACAAATTTTTCGGTCGTTGGATTCCACTCCAAGGGTCGTTGCAAGTCATAGGCAATATTGGCAATATTACATACTGTTGCTGTTCGGTGTCCAACTTCAACATCACAAATGGGTCTTGTTCTGTCTCGAATGGCTTGGAGCCAATCTAGATGATGGTTTTCACTATGGTAAACTCTTTTGGTGGCCGTGCTAGGCAAATCTTCTTTGGCTAAACTGGCATTAGGGAAAGTTTTTAAATAGGATCTACTCACTTCTAGACGCCCTTCGGTTCCAATAAACTGAATTTCATTGCACCCCTTACCCCAACGTGAATGACTCACTGTTAATCCGTCATCATAGGTAAATGTTAGGCCAATTTCTGCAGGATGGTTGGGAGGTGTAAATTGAACGGGGCCTCCGGCATCGCGGTCTAAGGCCCATTGGACAATATCAAACATATGAGCTCCCCAATCGGTAATCATTCCGCCTCCAAAGGGTTTATAATCACGCCACATACCCCAACGGTCATCGTCTATGGGACAAGCTAAATCACGGTGATAGGAACGATAAGGAGCCGGGCCAATCCAAGCGTTCCAGTCAATATTTTCAGGGGTGGGTTGGGCCGGTAATTCACACGCTTTCCAGGGCTGCCCCACGCAAACATGAACCGCTTTTATTTCTCCTATATAGCCATTGCGGATTAACTCAACTCCATGTCTAAAATTGCGCCATGAGCGCTGCATGCTCCCGGTTTGAAAGACCACGTCATATTTTCGAGCGGCATTGACCATAGCCCTACCTTCTTCCACACTACTGGAAAGTGGTTTTTCACAATAAATGTCTTTACCCACTTTAGCGCTATCTACAGCCATTTGAGCATGCCAATGGTCGGGAGAAGCAATCACAACGGCATCGATATCCGATTGGGAAAGCAGCTCGCTGTAGGTTGGAAAATGTGTAATACTACTCAGGGTTTTTCCTTTTTTGGTAGCTGTTTCTTTATAAGTCTCTTCAAACAAATCCATCTTAAGCCGATCTACATCAGAAACAGCCACTACGGCCGCTTCATCATAATTGACAAAATTCTTCATTAAGCCCCTACCTTGTCGTCCGACGCCAATGAATCCAATTTGTATTTTGTTGTTGGGAGAGGTTGTTGAAAATCCAAGTACATGACTTGGCACAATGGTAAAAGCTGCTGAAGCACCAGCCGCTTTTTGAATAAAGTTTCTTCGTTTCAAAATGTATTGTTTTGTTCTAAGATAATCAATTTTAAAAAATTGAGAACCTTTTTAACCCCGACAAAAAAAAATTGTAGCGCTAGAACACTAGAGAACTTGGAGTAGACCCTATAGAAAATCTAAACCGATTTTAAAACAAAAACGAGAATTTAGCTGTGTAAGGCTCTATTTTCTGTAGCTGCTAATGCTGCTTCTTTAACGGCTTCGGCATAGGTGGGGTGCGAATGACTCATCCGGGCAATGTCTTCTGCGGAAGCTCTAAACTCCATGGCGGTTACAGCTTCTGCAATAAGATCAGCGGCACGTGCACCTATCATATGCACACCCAAAACCTCATCTGTAGTGGCATCGGCTAAGATTTTTACAAATCCGTCAGTATCCATACTGGCTCGAGCACGACCAAGGGCTCGCATAGGAAACTGACCCGATTTATAGGCAACTCCTGCTTCCTTCAACTGCTCTTCTGTTTTTCCTACAGCAGCTACTTCTGGCCAAGTATAAATAACATTAGGAATTAAATTGTGATCAATATGGGGTTTTTGACCCGCTAGACGTTCGGCTACAGCCACCCCTTCTTCTTCTGCTTTGTGTGCCAACATGGCACCGCGAACCACGTCGCCTATGGCATATATATTGGGTGTGGCGGTTTGCAATGATTCGTTCACTTCTACTTGCCCTCTTTCGTTGAGGGTAACGCCGGCAGCTTGAGCGTTTAATCCGTCCGTATATGGTTTACGACCTACTGCTACCAAACAATAGTCTGCTTCCCATTGAACTTCGTTGCCTTTTTTGTCTTTTGCCGAAACATGCACTTGATCGCCCTTGCGTTCCACTTGATGAACCGCGTGGGATAAAAAGAAGGAAACGCCTTGTTTTTTCATCACTTTTGTAAGTTCTCTAGAAAGAGCACTGTCCATTGCGGGGGTAATGCGATCTGCATATTCTACAACGGAAACCTCAGCCCCTAAACGAGCATAAACCTGTCCAAGCTCTAAGCCAATGACACCCCCTCCGATGACCATAAGTTTTTTGGGAATTTCTTTTAAGGATAGAGCTTCTGTTGAGGTTATGATGCGTTCCTTATCTAACTTTATAAAAGGGAGTGTGGCAGGTTTAGAACCTGTGGCAATGATGGTGTTTTTGGCTTCAATGGTTTGAGCATCTTTGCCTTCTATCTTAATGTGGGTGGCGTCTTCAAAACTACCTGTGCCCCGTAAGACAGTAATTTTGTTTTTGTCCATCAAAAAATCGATTCCTTTGGTAGTTTGTTCCACCACGCTTGCTTTTCTATCGATCATTTGTTTAAAATTCAATTTCACGGTGCCGTCAATTTCAATGCCGTGAGCAGGGAAGTGTTTTAAAGCTTCTTCATAGTGGTGTGAAGAGTCTAATAATGATTTTGAAGGAATACAGCCCACGTTGAGACAAGTGCCCCCTAGGGTATCATATTTTTCAATCAATACCGTTTTAAGCCCCAATTGGGCACAACGAATAGCCGCTACATAACCTCCAGGGCCAGAACCTATAACTGCAACATCATAAACACTCATAAAATTGAACTTTTTGTTAGCTGCAAAACTACAAATGTTTCTATGGTTTTTTGTAATTTTAAGAAATTATAAGCCCCAAAAATGAAAAAACAAACCCTCAGTTTCTCTTTTTCCCTTTTACCCTTTCCTTGATTTAGCCGAATTTATTTTGATTTTGGGCCAGTGCTGTTTGCTTTAATTAATTTAAACCTCATCTTAACCATGTATTTATTTAAAATTATTTTATCCTTTTTAAAAGACAAAGAATATCGTCAGCTTTTGTGGGTTTCAGGTCTCATTGTTATCATTGGCACCCTTTGCTATCACTATATTGAAGGTTGGTCTTGGATTGATGCTGCCTATTTTTCTGTCATTACCCTGACCACCATTGGCTACGGCGATTTTTCTCCGCAAACCACCTTTGGAAAAGTTTTTACCATCTTTTATATTCTAATTGGTGTGGGGGTTGTTCTAGGATTTATTAATACCATTTATTTGCATTACAAAACGCAAAACAAAAAATAAGGTCTTCAATAAAATTCGTACTATTGTGAGAAGATCAATTGTATGCGCGAAAAATCGCCCGCTCTTAGTTTAGGTGCCGCTTTACTTCCTGTTGTAGTACTCATTCTATTATTGGGATTTAATGTGAGTGTATTTGGAGACAACGCCTTAGGGGGGTCTAATCAATTTATTCTGCTCATTGGAGCCGCAGTTGCTGCCGTGATAGGGTTTCGTAAAAAAATTGCCTACGTCGAAATGATGGAAGCCATTGGCACCAACCTAAAAGCCACCACAGGAGCCATTTTAATTTTACTTTTTGTAGGAGCCTTGGCCGGAACTTGGTTGGCTTCGGGAATTATTCCCGCCATGATTTATTATGGTTTACAACTCATTCATCCGGCTGTTTTTCTCCCGGCTTGTGTCATTATATGTGCTATCATTTCTTTAGCCACAGGAAGTAGTTGGACCACCTCTGCCACCGTGGGCATTGCTTTAATAGGAATTGGCAAAGCACTTGGTTTGCCCGTGGGCATGGTGGCAGGTGCTGTCATATCTGGCGCCTATTTTGGAGACAAACTCTCTCCTTTGAGTGACACCACTAACCTTGCCCCTGCTATGGCTGGCGGAGATCTTTTTACGCATATTCGCTACATGACCCTCACAACAGTGCCCAGCATTGTGATTACACTTGCTCTTTTTATCCTCATTAGTTTTTTTCAAACCCCCAGTGGACAAACCGATATTAATCAAATGTTGAGTGCCATAGAAGATAAATTTACCATAAATCTCTGGTTATTTTTAGTGCCCTTAACCGTCATTTTTTTAATCATCAAAAAAAGTCCTCCTCTAATAGCACTTATGATTGGCACGCTGTTGGGAGCCCTTTTCACTGTCTTGTTTCAGTCTCAGCTTCTTTTAGAATTGAGTGGGGTAGCTCATTTAAACCTCACCACGGTCTATGAAACACTTTTAAACGTGATTACTACCGAAACGGTTATTGAAACAGATAATCCTATGCTCAATGATCTTTTTACTTCTGGTGGTATGGGTGGCATGTTGGGCACCATTTGGCTCATCATTTGTGCAATGGTTTTTGGTGGCGTTATGGATGCCATTGGTGCCCTAGAACGTATTAGCCAAGCCTTGCTGCAATGGGCACAAAATACCCTACAACTGTTTGCCAGTACGGTCCTTTCTTGTGTGACTATCAATATTAGCGCCTCTGACCAATATCTATCTCTGGTCATTCCCGGAAAAATGTTTGCCAAAGCCTATAAAGATAGAGGCTTGGCACCAGAAAATCTAAGTCGCACACTTGAAGATTCTGGAACTGTTACCTCTGTGTTAATTCCATGGAATACCTGTGGTGCCTATCAATCGGGGGTGTTAGGAGTGAGTGTGAGCAGCTATTTTATTTATGCTTTTTTCAATTGGATTAGCCCTTTTATGACCCTTCTTTTTGCCGCATTCCAAATCAAAATTAAATCCTTAAAGGAAGCCTAAAAGCATCTTGATATTGCTTTTGAATTTGTATTTTTGTGGGAGAGTTCAGCATTGATGGCCACGCAACAAAAAAAATCTACCCAAACCAATTCGTCTTCAGCCAAACAAAAAAGGCAACGTTTAGTTCTTTTTGGTGCTTTTTTAATTTTAGCATCAACCTTGTTGATTATCGCTATGCTCTCTTATTTCTTGCATTGGGAAGAAGATTTTAGCTCGTTGGAAAGTTTAGGCGACCCAAGTGTTGAAAGTGTCAACGTGCTAAAAAAATTAGGTGCTTTTGTTAGTCATTTCATGGTCTATCAACTTTTTGGATTGGGGGCCTATATTTTGGCCTATCTGCTCTTGATAACCGGTTTGTTTTATTTTTTTAATTTTTCAAAAAAGAACTTGTTGAAACAATGGAGTTGGGGGGTGCTACACACCCTTTGGCTGAGCATTAGCATGGGCTTTTTTTATGAAGCCTCTCCCATTTTGAGTGGTGTGGTGGGCTATGAGATTTATCTTTGGATGGTTACCTATATTGGTGCTGTTGGTTTAGCCAGTCTTCTATTTTTTGTGCTGCTTTGCTTTTTAGTCATTGAATTAGACTGGACTCCAGAACGAATTAAAAAATGGTTTAGCAAACCAAAAACGGAAGAATTAGAGCTCGAACCAGAAGATGTCCAAGAGTCTGACCTCCCCCTTGAAGAAACTTTGGAGGAACCTGATGAATCAAACGCCATAGCCTTAACCCCAACCCCCGAAATTGATACCACAGAAAAAAAAGCGGAGGTTTTGGAACCCAAAGAAGACATTCCATTGGAAATTGAAACAGCCGAAGAAGAGGTAAATCAGCTAGCAGAAGAATTGGTTAAAAAACAAGGTTTATTTGATCCAACCCTTGCCCTAAGTAACTATAAGACTCCTAGCATTAATCTCCTTAAAGACTATGGCGACGGCTCTATTACGATTAATCAAGAAGAACTAGATCAAAATAAAAATAAAATTGTGGAAACCTTGAGCAACTATAAAATTGGCATTGCTCATATAAAAGCCACCATTGGACCTACCGTAACACTCTATGAAATTGTGCCCGATGCGGGTATCCGAATTTCAAAAATCAAAAACTTAGAAGACGATATTGCTCTATCGCTGTCTGCTCTAGGCATCCGAATTATAGCGCCCATTCCCGGCAAGGGCACCATAGGTATTGAAGTGCCCAATCAAAAACCAAGTGTGGTTTCCATGCGATCGGTATTAAGCACCACCAAATTTCAAAATGCAGAAATGGAGTTGCCCTTGGCATTGGGCAAAACCATTAGCAACGAAACCTTTGTGGTAGATCTAACCAAAATGCCCCATTTGCTTATGGCTGGAGCTACCGGGCAGGGAAAATCGGTGGGCCTCAATGCTGTGATTTCATCCCTACTCTACAAAAAACACCCCGCGGAGGTCAAGTTTGTTTTGGTTGATCCAAAAAAGGTAGAATTAAATATTTACAATAAAATTGAACGGCACTATTTAGCCAAATTGCCCGATAGTGAAGACGCCATTATTACAGACAACAGCAAAGTGATTAACACCCTCAATTCACTTTGTATAGAAATGGACAACCGCTATGAGTTGCTAAAAAATGGAATGTGCCGCAATTTAAAAGAATACAACAAGAAATTTAAGGCTAGAAAGCTCAACCCAAATGAGGGGCATAATTTCTTACCCTATATTATTTTGATTGTAGATGAATTTGCCGATTTGATTATGACGGCAGGCAAAGAAGTAGAAACACCAATTGCTCGATTGGCACAATTGGCTCGTGCTGTTGGCATTCACCTTATTATTGCCACCCAACGCCCCTCGGTAAATGTTATTACGGGCATCATCAAAGCCAATTTCCCCGCTCGAATAGCGTTTAGGGTAACCTCAAAAATTGATTCTCGCACCATCTTAGACAGTGGAGGAGCCGAACAACTCATAGGCCGTGGTGACATGCTTTACACCCAAGGCAATGAACTCACCCGAATTCAGTGTGCCTTTGTTGATACCCCCGAAGTAGAACGTATTGCCGCATTTATAGGCGCCCAAAAAGGCTATGCCGAAGCCCATCAATTGCCTGAATATGTTGGAGAAGAAAACGAAAGCACACTGGACATTGATGCCTCCGAACGCGATGCGCTTTTTAAAGAAGCTGCCGAGGTAATTGTTGTGGCTCAACAAGGTTCGGCATCACTTTTGCAACGAAAATTAAAACTAGGCTATAATCGTGCCGGACGGATTATTGATCAAATGGAAGCCGCTGGAATTGTGGGGCCATTTGAAGGGAGTAAAGCCCGCCAAGTGCTGATTCCCGATTTAGCCAGTTTAGAACGCTTTTTAAACCAAGATGCCCATGAAAATTAAATTCTTTTTGACGGTTTTTTTTCTAAGTCTATTGCCCCTAAGTGCGCAAACTTCTATGGAAGCAAAGAATATTTTAGACGCTGTGGCCGAGACTATTAGTAAACAAGAAAACCTTCAATTTAATTTCACCTATGTTTTAAACAACAGACAAGAAAACATTAGGCAAGAAGCTAAAGGCAAAGTGGTGGTGGCTGGAGAACGCTACAAATTAGACTTTATGGGAATAGAACAACTATTTGATGGCGAAAAAACCTATACCATTGTGCCCGAAAATGAAGAGATTACTATTTCTGCCGCCCAGGAAGATGATTTAGGCATTAATCCCACAGAACTCTTACGGTTTTATGTAAAAGGCTATGACTATCAAATGGATATCAAGCAAAATGTGAAAGGAAGACCCATCCAATTCATCAAATTGATTCCAAGCGAAGAAAATCCAGACATCCAATATTTGCTGCTGGGAATAGACACCAACGCCAATTCTATTTATCGGTTGATAGAAGTGGGGAGCAATGGCACTCAAACCACACTCACCTTGAACAATCAATTGGTCAATCAACCCCTTGCTGAAGACTATTTTAGGTTTAAACCCGATCAATATCCCGACTATTATATAAACGAGTAGGTTTTGAAAATCATAGATCGCTATATTTTAAAAAGTTATTTGTCTCGCTTGGTGGCCGTTTTTGCCATTTGCATGCTCATTTTTATAGTGCAAACTTTTTGGCTCTATATTGACGAATTGGCTGGAAAAGGACTCGATCTAATAATCATTTCAAAATTTCTTCTCTATTTTTCTCCCAAGTTGGTGCCCATGGTTTTACCTATGTCTGTGCTCATCGCCTCCTTGATGACCTATGGGAGCTTTGCAGAAAACTATGAATTTGCCGCCATGAAATCAACAGGAATTTCATTGCAACGAGCACTTGTAGGTTTGCTTTTGTTTCATATCGCTTTGGGGATTGGTTCATTTTATTTTTCCAATCATGTTATTCCTTATGGAGAATTAAAATCCTATAACCTCAGAAAGAATTTAAAAAAGTTAAAGCCCGAATTAGCCATTCGAGAGGGCATTTTTAATGAAGTGGGCAATATCAACATTAAGGTGGCTAAAAAATATGGCGAAAATGATCGCTTTTTGGAAGATGTTATTATTCATGAATATTATCCCGATCGGGTTAATCGCACCGTGATTAAGGCCAAAAGAGGTGAATTGCGCAGCAAAACCACAGATGACAATTTGCAGTTGGTGCTTTTTGAAGGGAATCGCTATGAGGCCATAAAAGCACAAAAAAAGAAAGACCAAGATCGGGTGCCACATGCTAAGGTCTATTTTGAAGAATATGTGATGAATATTGACTTGTCTTCTTTTAATGATGTTGATCTTGAAGCTGAGGATATTAAAAGCTCCTACCGGATGCAAAAAGCAGATCAACTAAAGATCAGTATTGATACACTAGAGCGTGATTTTATTATAGAGAGAGAAGCTTTTAGTGAAAATTTTGGAAAAACCAGCATCATTGGAGAAGTGCAACGCCGCACACTCAATGAAGTAGAAATTGACACCTTTCCGCAAAACCCCTTGCATTTTTTAGGAAAAGACATTCCTTGGAAATACAACCAAGCCCTTACAACAGGCATTGATCAACTACGCCCATATATGCGGGATTTAAACCGAAAGCGATTGTTGTATTTCTTGCAACAAAAAAATATAAATCAACATAAAATTGTTTTGGAAGATAAATATGTGCTCATTTTTGCTTCTGTTTTGCTTTTTTTGATAGGCGCTCCCTTGGGAGCTATTGTTCGAAAAGGAGGCTTGGGCCTCCCTTTGGTACTTTCTGTTGTAATTTTCTTAACCTATCATTTTATTGGTGTTTTTGGAAAAAATGCAGCAGAAGACAACAGTATTAATCCCATAATGGGGGCATGGCTTTCTACACTTCTTTTAACCCCTTTTGCTTTTCTACTCACGCAAAGAGCTTCATCAGACAAAGGTTTTGTATCCTTAGATTCTTTATTTTTGGTCTTTCAAAAAATGGGGGGGCTATTTAAAAAAAGCCTAAAAAAGAAGAAAACAGATGACTGACTATCCACTTAACACCATAGAAGAAGCTATAGCAGCCATTGCCAATGGTGAAGTGATTATTGTGGTTGATGATGCCAATAGAGAAAACGAGGGCGATTTTGTGGCTGCTGCAGAAAAGGTGACTCCAGAAATGATCAACTTTATGGCCACCCATGGGCGTGGGTTGATCTGCACGCCTATATCAGAAGCTCGTTGTGAAACTCTTTCGCTCGAAAAAATGGTGCGCAACAATACTGATCCTATGGAAACCGCTTTTACCGTTTCTGTAGATTTGAAAGGAAATGGTGTTACCACTGGAATTTCAGCTCAAGATCGAGCTAAAACCATAAAAGCGCTTCTTGATCCTAATACCCAAGCCCGAGACTTATCACGTCCCGGACATATTTTTCCCCTAATTGCCAAAGAAGGAGGGGTGCTTAGAAGAACGGGGCATACTGAAGCGGCTCTTGATTTTGCCCGTTTGGCAGGGTTGCAAGCTGCGGGTGTTATTGTTGAAATAATGAACGAAGATGGGACTATGGCCCGCTTACCTCAACTGCTCAAGGTGGCTAAAAAATTTAATTTAAAAATTGTTTCTATTGAAGATTTAGTGTCCTACAGAATGCAGCATGACAGCCTAATTGTAAAAAAAATAGACACTACTATAGAAACCTTGTTTGGAAACTTTAGGTTGCGCGCCTATGAACAAACAACCAATAAAATAATCCATTTGGCATTGACTTGTGGTCAGTGGGAGGAAGAAGAAAGTATTTTAACTCGAATTCATTCTTCCAAAATCAGCAATGATGTTTTAGGCATGCTCGTTGGAGCAGAGCACCACGGCCTAGATGCTATTTTTAAGGTCATTAAAAAAGAAGGAAAAGGGGCTGTTTTGTTTATTAATAAAGAACAAGTGCCAGAAGATTTATTAGCTCGTATTAAGGCTTTAAAAGAATTGCAAGAAAAAGGAACAGTTGGGCAAACCCCTCCCTTGACTATGGATGAAAAAGATTATGGGATTGGCGCTCAAATTTTGCACGATTTAAACATTAAAAAAATACTGGTCATAAGCAATTCTAAGCAACCACAACGGATTGGAATTACGGGCTATGGACTGACCATAGAAGGTCGGGTAGGCTATTGATCCACCCAAAGTTTTAGTGCCAACAACACAACCATCACAAATAAAAAAATCCGAATAAAACGATCTCCCCTATTCACCGACCATCTGCTGCTAAGCCAAGCTGACAAACCACTTCCTGAAGCCATCCATAAACCGGGCTCCCAAGCCACAGCACTGTGAGTTGAGAAAAAGAACAGGGCAACTACTGTATAAATTGTAACCACGCTCACCTTAACTGCATTGGCTTTGACTAAAGAGAGGTGATTCAATTGTGTTAAAATTAATAAGATCACAAATCCAATGCCGGCATTGATAAAACCACCATAGATGCCCACGAAAAAAAAGAGAAGCATGGACACATAACGATTGAATCCCGTAAGCTTGGGCAATTTGTTTGGCAGATTGTGCTGCTTTTGAAAGAGTATGAGCAGCCCTACCCCTAACATTATAAGAGCAAGAATTTTATTGAAAAGAGCCCCTTCAATTTCAAGTGCAATTTGAGCCCCCACAAGAGCACCAAGAGTGGCAGTAAAACCCAAATACCAATCAAAAGGGGCGGTTTTGACACCCTTACTTCTAAAGCCAAATGTGCCCGAAAGAGATTGCACTAAAATAACAATACGGTTGGTGCCATTGGCTATTTGAGGGGGTAGTCCTAAAAAAATTAAGACGGGAAGGGTTAACAACGAACCGCCTCCCGCCAGCGTATTGATAATGCCAGCCACAAAACCTACCCCTATTAGAAGCGCTATTTCTAAAAATGTATCCATTGGGTTTAAGATACCTCATTTTAGGCAAAAGGGAAGGCAAAGAAATGTTTTCTAATCTAAAAAACATACTATATTTGCACTTCCAAATGGAGAAATGGCAGAGTGGTCGAATGCGGCAGTCTTGAAAACTGTTGAGGGTCACACCTCCGGGGGTTCGAATCCCTCTTTCTCCGCGTTATAGTCCTGAAAACCCAGTGTTTTCGGGACTTCTTTTTTTTAGTTGCCTGAAGAGTTGCCTTTTCTATTTTTGACAGCACTGATTTTCATTATATAAATTTAGTCGTTTTTTTAATGAGTATCTTTGAGTATTCAAATAAAATTCATTCCAGTTTATAGTATTAAATAACCAGCAAGGGCATGGACCTCCTTAATCTATGCTATTGCATAAACTTAAGAGAATGAATTTATCAA
>Ga0181577_10000167_pt1 | contig 49883 bp, 49 predicted proteins | sample 101ome_21_FD_132468 | JGI IMG/M metagenome (GOLD analysis project Ga0181577, IMG submission 132468) | Coastal salt marsh microbial communities from the Groves Creek Marsh, Skidaway Island, Georgia - 101413BT metaG (megahit assembly) | ecosystem: Environmental > Aquatic > Marine > Intertidal...
CCCAGCTGATACCAATTGCAACCGCGGTTGAGGCCAGTGAAGAGCCGATCACCATAATCGTGCCAACCGGGCACCAGGCAGAGCTTCTAGGTTCGCAGCTGACCGATCTCATTCCCGATCTTGAGGTAATTCAATTCGCGTCCTGGGAGACCTTGCCGCACGAGCGCCTATCGCCCGCGCCACAAACTGTCGGAAAACGAGTGGCGGCCCTACAGCGGATGCAGCAGCTAACCCCAAATAATGGGCGCGCCGTGGTCCTAATGTCAATCAGGGCAGCACTGCAGCCGGTGGTGGCAAATCTTGCCAGCTCACCACCGCTAAAGCTATCCGCTGGTTCCGACTACCTGCTTCCTGAGCTGACTCTGAAACTCATCGAGTACGCCTACGAGCGGGTGGACCTAGTCACCAATCGCGGCGAGTTCAGTGTTCGCGGCGGTATTCTCGATGTCTTCCCCACGACCGCTGAACATGCGGTCAGAATTGAATTCTTCGGCGACACGGTGGAGGAAATTAGGGAGTTTCAGGTTGCCGATCAAAGATCGCTGGAGGGAAAGCTTGATTCAATTGAGCTTTTTCCAGCTCGTGAGATGCTCATCACTCCTACGGTCGCGCAGCGGGCGCGCGAGATGGCAGCAGAGTTTCCAAATCTGACTGAGATGCTGGAGAAGATTGGTAATGCAATTCCTGTGGCTGGGATGGAGTCGCTCGCATCGGTTCTAACTGATCAGCTCGTTCCAATCACCGAATACCTTCCCGGTGGGGCGCCGATCTTGCTGGTGGAGCCGGCTCGGCTAGAGAGCCAGGCCGACAGCCTCAAGCAAACCAACGAGGAGTTCCTGCATGCCGCCTGGGATGCGGCTCTCGACGGTTCGAGCGCGCCGATTGACATTTCCGGATCTGGGTTTTTGGACTTTAGCTCGCTGACCTCCGAACTGTCTCGCAAGCACCGACTGATTGAACTGACCAGCCTCAACGACGAGGAAGCGGTTGACCTGGGTCTTCGCGAAGTGCCGAGTTTGAGCGTTGAGGACTCGGTCGGCTGGGTGCAGGATCAGGCCAAGCAGCAAATGGCAGTCGTTGTCCTCGCGCGCGGCCACGGAACCGCTGAGCGCATCATGGAGCTATTCACCGCCGCCGATGTTCCATCGGTATTTTCTGAGACCCTGCCCAAACCCAAGCGGGGCGAGGTGACCCTCACCATGGGGTCTTTGGCCAGCGGCTTTGTATTGGCCGAGGCGAATCTGGTTGTGTTGACCGAGGACGAACTGCTGGGTAATCGCTCGAGCTATGCCACTAAGGGTCAGCGCAAGTTGGCAAAACGCCGCGGCGCTCAGGTTGATCCGCTCGAGCTGAAGACCGGGGACTATGTGGTCCATGAGATTCACGGCGTGGGCCGTTTTGTCGAGCTGGTCCAACGCGAAAATCGTGGCCAGGCAAGGGAGTATTTGCTCATTGAGTACGCACCACCGAAGCGCGGCTATCCGAATGACACCCTGTTCGTGCCGACCGATCAGCTGGATCTGCTTTCGCGCTATGTAGGGGGAGAGGCTCCCGTGCTTTCCAAGATGGGTGGCACAGACTGGGCGCGAGCCAAGGGCAATGCGCGCAAGGCAGTCAGAAAGATTGCAATTGATCTTGTGAAGCTCTATTCCGCCAGGATGAAGAGCAAGGGTCACGCCTTTGGCCCCGATACCAACTGGCAGCGAGAACTAGAAGACTCCTTCGAGTTTCAAGAGACGCCGGATCAGCTGAACACAATTGAGGAAATCAAGCGGGACATGGAGCGGCCAATCCCGATGGATCGATTGCTCGCAGGCGATGTCGGATACGGCAAGACTGAGGTTGCTGTCAGGGCTGCGTTCAAGGCAATTCAGGATGGCAAGCAGGTCGCCATGCTGGTCCCCACGACACTTTTAGTTCGCCAACATCTAGAAACCTTCCGTTCGCGCTTCGCCGGGTTTCCGGTCAACATCGCCGCGCTGTCCAGGTTCCAGACCGCTGGAGAGGCCAAGAAGGTGCTGGCCCAGTTGGAGTCAGGTGCTCTCGACATGGTCATCGGTACTCATCGCCTGCTCGGCCAGGAGGCCAAATTCCGCGATCTTGGGCTGCTTATCATCGATGAGGAGCAGCGCTTTGGGGTGGAACATAAGGAGAAGATCACAAACCTCAGGCACAACGTCGACGTGTTGGCCATGAGTGCCACCCCCATACCGCGAACCCTGGAGATGGCGGTTACAGGAATCCGCGAGATGTCCACTTTGGCAACACCGCCAGAGGAGAGGCACCCAATTCTCACCTACATCGGTGCCTACAACGATGCTCAGGTTGCCGCCGCCATAAAGCGCGAGATGATTCGCGAGGGACAGGTTTTCTTTGTTCATAACCGAGTCGCTTCTATCGATTCGGTTGCCGCGAACCTGGCAAAGCTGGTCCCCGATGCGCGAATTGCAGTAGCGCACGGGCAGATGAATGAGCACCAGCTGGAGCAAGTGGTGATCGACTTCTGGGAGCGAAAGTTTGATGTCCTGGTCTCGACCACAATCATCGAAACTGGAATTGACATACCGAATGCCAACACATTGATTGTGGACGCGGCCGAAAATTTCGGACTCTCTCAGCTTCATCAGATCCGTGGCCGCGTTGGCCGGTCAAAGGAAAGGGCGTATGCCTACTTCTTTTACAACCCTGGCAAGCCGCTAACCGAGACCGCACACGACCGACTGGCCACGATTGCAACCCACAACGAATTGGGGGCCGGGATGCAGGTTGCAATGAAGGACCTTGAGATTCGTGGCGCGGGCAATTTGCTGGGCGGGGAGCAGTCAGGCCATATCGCAGGGGTCGGCTTTGATCTCTATCTGCGCATGATCGCGGAAGCGGTGAGCGAATTCCGTGGTGAAGAGATTTCTTCGCCGGCGGAACTAAAGCTCGAACTTCCGGTCGATGCAAGAATTCCGCTCGAATATGTCGATTCCGAGCGCCTGCGGCTCGAGGCCTACCACAAGCTATCGTCCGAATCTTCCGCCAAGGGTACGGAGTCAAACCTGCAGACCATCTACGAGGAGCTCAGTGACCGTTATGGAAAGCCACCAATCTCGGTAATAAATCTGTTCGCTGTTACTCGTCTGCGCCAGCGAGCCAATCGCATGGGTCTTACAGACGTCAACCTGCTTGGAATGCAGGCGCGGGTGTCGCCAATAGAGATCACAGACAGCCAATTGGTTTCACTCAGCCACCAGCTCAACGGCCTGCGTTACCTAAAATCGGCGCAGCTGATGACGCTGAATATTCCGAAAGACGCAGACGGCGAGCCGCTGCGGGATGAGAAGGTGGTTGACTGGGTGGCAGAACTGTTCGACAAACTCGAGGTGATCATTGCAGAAGCTAGCCAGTCTGATTCAAACGGCCCAACAGCTTAGAAGGCCGGGCGGCTGTCCGTGGGATGCCGAGCAAACCCATCAGTCGCTCGTTCAATACCTGCTAGAGGAAACCTATGAGCTGATTGAGGCGCTCGAGGCCGGTGACCGCGATGAGGTTTTGGAGGAACTTGGCGATGTTCTATACCAAGTTATCTTCCACTCTGATCTGGCCAGCGAGGGCACCCTCGGCGAGCCTTTTGACCTAGAGGATGTTGCAGAATTCATGGAGCAGAAGATGCGCTCCCGCCACCCGCATGTCTTTGGCACCGAGGAGGAGTTGGAGAAATACGCGGCCGCAACCGGCGATGAGGTAATGCAGAACTGGGACGCACACAAGAAGCGCGAGAAGCCAGGCCGGGAATCGATTCTTGATGGAATTCCGCAGGCGATGCCCGCACTAGCTCTGGCGTCAAAGGTCATGGGTAAGGCCGAAAAGGCAGAAATTCTGGAACCGCTGGAAGAGCCGGTGGTCCCGATGGAATCTGAGCAAGATCTGGGAAGATTGCTTCTCGCCATTGTCGCCAGTGCGCGAAGCCTGGGGCTTGACCCAGAGCGCGCCCTCAGGGAGGCAACCCGAGAGTTGCAGGTCGAGATAAGAACCAGCGAGCTCTCCGGCGACAACGATGCCGGAATTATTGGGGTTGCCGACTAAGAGGCGAAGATTCCTTCAAACTCTGCAAAGCCGTCGTCGAGCACCTCGGAAGGCGGGCGTGGGTCATCATTCTCGGCCCACCACATCAAAATAGCCATTGAAACCGAAATCAGGGCTGATGAAATAAGTTTCGGCCTCATCGAAGAATCGGGCGAGACTCTCGCGACCGCGTCCTCGATGACTTTTCGGGCCTCCTCGAGCTGCCCGTGTCCCCAGCCATAGATTTCCGGGGATGAGGCTATGAGCTTCAGGCGCAGCCGCACAGTCTCCAATGATTCGTCGAGCAGGTGCATCGCCTGCACCCATGAGGTGTGAAGGAGCTTCACCGGGTCTGTTTCCGGGCTATTCTCCAGTCGCTCCTCGAGCTCAAGGTTGAACTCATGCATTCCGCCCCACACAACGGCCGCCTTGGATGGAAAGATCCGGAACAGGTTCGATCGAGAAATTCCAGCCTCTCGAGCCACGTCATCCATCGTGACTCGATCTATTCCATGCTCATTGAACAGGCGCAGTGCAGTGAGCCCGACGGCATTCGGGTCGGTTGTCACCGGGCGCCCTCGCCTGCGCTTATCTGTTGCCGCTGGAGCGGTGCTAACGGGCATGAGCATTACGGTACCCCCTAAATGGGACTGGGTCTAACAATAACAACAACTGGGGGACTCCGGGGATTATTCCCGCCTTGTGCCAGACTTATCGCGTGCCAGTTACACCACCCCGAGGAATGCGCGATCTTCTTCCGGCCGAAAAAGAGGCCAGGGAGCGACTGATCGGCACCATCCGCGATGTCTATTCGGCCCGGGGTTTTCAGGAAATTGAAACCCCCGCTCTGGAAGAGCTGTCCAGACTCAGCTCGGGTCAGGGTGGCGATAACGAGAAACTGGTATTCAAGGTTCAAAAGCGCGGTGAAGATTTTGAGCGCTCGCTGGCAGAGGGAAAAGAGCTAGCCGACCTCGGCCTGCGATTTGACCTAACGGTTCCGCTCACCAGGTTTTTCGCCTCAAACCACGCCAAGCTTCCCAGGGTTTTGAAGGCCATCCAGATCGGTCCGGTTTGGCGAGCAGAGCGGCCTCAGAAGGGTCGCTACCGACAGTTCTTGCAGTGCGATATAGACATCATCGGAGACGCTACAGAGCTGGCCGAGCTGGAGCTGATCTCGGCCTCCTTTGCGGCCCTGGACGCCATCGGCCTTACTGACGCAACGGTTCGCGTGAACGACCGCAGGCTGCTTGCCAAGGCACTCGAGGAGCTTGGCATCAGCGAGCGATCTGACAAGGCGCTCATTGCAATCGACAAGCTTGACAAGATTGGCGTCGACGGCGTGGTTGCCGAGCTTGAACAACTATTCGGGTCAGAGATTGCCGTTAAAGCCAGGGGTTGGTTGGAATCCACCGCGGATGCACCAATGCCGGCCGAGCTTTCGTGGACTTCTCAGTTGGGCGACTTGGCAAGCCGCTGCCGCTTTGATCCGACTTTAGTTCGCGGCATGGGCTATTACACCGGTGCCATCTTTGAGATCGAGCACCCGAGCGTCAGCTTCGCCATCGGAGGCGGCGGGCGGTATGACGAAATGGTTGGTCGCTGGTCGGGCAGTGCCGCCCCTGCAGTAGGAATTTCACTTGGAATCGAACGCATTATTGAACTGGCCAGTGAACTGCCTGCTGAGCAAAAGTCCATTGTCTTGCTGGTAAGTGATGGCCTTGCCGGAGCTTTTGACGCTCAAGCGCAATTGATTGAACAGGGCTGGCGCGTAAGGCTAGAGAGCCAGGCGAAGAACACCAAGGCACAACTGGCGGAGCTTGCCGAGGCCGGATTTGAAAACTTTGCGTTCTTTACCCAGGGCGAGGAGCTTGACATCAAGCCACTGGGCTAACGCTAAACTAACGCCGAAGCCAAAGAAGTTTTCAAAGTCACATTTCTTTACTATCTAATTCTTAGGAGCTGGCCTTGTCTATCATTACCGCAGTAGGCGCCCGTGAAATTCTTGATTCCAGAGGAAACCCAACCGTAGAGGTTGAGGTCTTGCTTGACGATGACTCATTCGGTCGGGCTGCAGTTCCTTCGGGTGCATCCACCGGAGCCTTCGAGGCTCACGAGTCCCGGGACGGAGACAAGTCCCGCTACCTGGGCAAGGGTGTCCAGAATGCGGTCAAGGCGGTAGTTGAGACCATCGACGAGACCCTCGTCGACTTTGATGCGACCGATCAGCGACTGGTAGATGCCGCCCTGATCAAGTTGGATGGCACTGACAACAAGAAAAACCTAGGTGCAAAAGCCATCCTTGGTGTTCCGCTCGCCAATGCCCGCGCAGCTGCAGAAGCCGCCGGCCTGCCGCTCTATCGCTACCTTGGTGGATCCAACGCATTTGTGTTGCCGGTGCCGCTGATGAACATAATCAACGGTGGCGCTCACGCCGACAACGGTGTTGACATCCAGGAGTTCATGATTGTCCCACACGGCGCGGAGACCTTCTCCGAGGCACTGCGCTGGGGTGTCGAGGTGTATCACGCCCTGAAGAAGATCCTCTCTGAGAAGAACCTTGCCACCGGTCTTGGCGATGAGGGTGGTTTCGCCCCTGACCTGCCAAACAACCGCGCCGCGCTTGATCTAATTGCTCAGGCCATCGAAGGTGCCGGATTCAAGCTGGGTCAGGACATTGCGCTGGCCCTGGACGTGGCGTCGACCGAGTTTTACGACGAGGCCTCGGGAACCTATGACTTTGAGGGCTCCAAGCGCTCCGCAGATGACATGGTCGCCTATTATGCAGAGCTACTAGCCGCCTACCCACTGGTATCGATCGAGGACCCGCTGGCCGAGGATGACTGGGCGGGCTGGAGCAAGATGACAGCAGAGCTGGGCGACAAGGTCCAGCTGGTCGGAGATGACCTCTACGTAACCAATCCAGAACGTTTGCAGCGCGGTATCGACGACGCTGCTGGAAATGCGATTCTGGTTAAGGTGAACCAGATCGGAACGCTGACCGAGACCATGGACGCCGTTTCACTTGCTCAGCGCCACGGCATGAAGGCCATCATCTCTCACCGCAGCGGTGAGACTGAGGACACTTTTATTGCAGATTTGGCAGTAGCAACCAACGCTGGCCAGATCAAGACAGGTGCTCCAGCCAGAAGCGAGCGCGTTGCAAAGTACAACCAGCTGCTTCGTATCGAAGAAGAGCTAGCAGACGCCGCGCAGTACGCCGGTCGCAGCGCCTTCCCTCGCTTCGCCTAGGCAATAGCGGCAATTAGCGGCTTCGCCTTTTAGACTCGGCTTGATATGTCGCAGCTGAGAGATCGCGAAGCAAAGGTTCCGGTTGCCCTAACTCAGGGCCGCCTGATGCTGCGCATGCTCAAGCTCAACAGCAGTTGGGTCAGCTTGATATTGGTGATTGTCGGCGGAACTTTTGTAATCTCTCCCGATGTTGAGGCATTTTTGAACCAGCGTCGTGAGATAACGGAGATGGAACTCAGCATTCAGCAGGCAGAAGATGCCGTCTCGGAGATGCAGGCCGAGCGTGATCGCTGGCAGGACCCGGTCTACATTCGAGCCCAGGCGCGAGATCGGCTCTACTACGTTTTGCCGGGCGAGGTTTCTTATCTTGTGATGGAGACCGACGGCATGGACTTCTCTGATGAAAGTGGAACCGTGGGTGCACTGCTTGCCGAGCAGCGCAATGCGGATGAAATAAGTGCAGAGATCGCCGCCGCTAATGACAACTGGGTAGATTCTCTGCTGGAAAGTTTTCTAAGGGCAGCGGTTGAGATTCCCGAGGTGGCAGATGGTGAGTGAAGCCGATATCGCTGAGGTCAGTCGACAGCTGGGGCGCCAGGCGCGGGGAATTGTTGAGATTGCCGCGCGCTGTGTTTGTGGGCGTCCACTTGTGGTGAAAACCGAGCCCAGGCTGCCCGACGGCACCCCATTCCCAACCCTGTATTACTTGACCCAACCAGCTGCCACGGCCGCCGTTTCGACACTAGAGGCCACCGGTCTGATGGTCACTCTGCAGGAAAAACTTGCTGAGGACTCACAGCTGCGCGAGAGATATGAGGCCGCGCACAACTCTTATCTTGCGGATAGGGATGAACTAAGCGAAGTTGAGGAAATCGCGGGAATTTCCGCGGGCGGCATGCCCGTTCGAGTGAAGTGTCTCCATGCTCTGGTTGGGCACTCCCTAGCCAAGGGCCCGGGAGTGAATCCGATAGGCGACCTGGCTCTGGCCGAGATGAGCTGGCTGGGCACGCAGTGCCGCTGCCAGTAGTGCCCCATGGGATCTGTGCGTTTAGTGGGCGGGTCGACCAGGCAACTAATTCCCTAGTGGCTTGCCAGGTACCTCGCCGGCGGTAAATCCGCTACTATCTATTGCTAGTTCCCCTATAGTCGCTGGTTTTCCAAACTGGGTGGTCATTCGGGTGATGAAGATTTCCAACGAAGAAAGCACAGAAAATCGCATGACAGTCTCGACCGCAAAGTCAAAGACACCTGCCGCCGTTTTGGAGCAGACCGTCAACCCAAAAACTCCAAAGCAGATTCTGATCATCGGTGGTGGTTATGCCGGCTTCTACACTGCCTGGAAGCTTGAGAAACTGCTCAATAAGGGGGAGGCCGAGGTTACCCTGGTAGACCCGCTGCCATACATGACCTATCAGCCGTTCTTGCCAGAGGTTGCCGCCGGCTCCATTGAGGCTAGGCACGCGATTGTTAGCCACCGCAACCACCTGAAGAAGACCAATCTCATCTCGGGCCGCATGGTCAAGGTAAATCACAAGTCCAAGAAGGCAACAATTGCGATTGAGGGCGGTCGTAACCGGGTATTGGAATATGACCAAATCGTGATGACCGCGGGTGCTGTAACTCGCACCTTCCCAATCAAGGGAATTGCCGAGGAAGCCATCGGCATGAAGACCATCGAGGAGGCCGTTGAGGTTCGCAACCGCCTGGTTGGCAACTTTGAGCGTGCCGCCGCCTTGCCAAAGTCGAGCAAGCTCCGTAAGCGACTGTTGACCACAATTGTGGTTGGCGGCGGGTTTGCCGGAATCGAAACTTTCGCCGAGCTAAGAAGCACGGCTACCTATCTGCTTCGCCAGTACCCGGAGATCGAGTTTGACGAGGTGCAGTTTCACCTGATCGAGGCCATGGGTCGCATCATGCCTGAGGTGTCCGAGAAGACCGCTCAGTGGGTGGTGGACAACCTAAACAGCCGCTCGGCGATTGTTCACCTGAATACTCAGGTGCAGTCGGCCGAAAAGGGTCTAGTCAAACTCTCCACCGGCGAGAGCATGGAATCTGATTTGATTATCTGGACCGCTGGTGTCGCTGCCGCCCCGGTTGCTAAGAACTGCGACTTCCCGCTGGATCCAAGGTTCCGCATTTCGGCCAATGCCAAGCTGCAGATTGTTGATGGCGAGAAGCCACTTGGCGACGCCTGGACCGCAGGGGACGTATCGGCCGTGCCGGATCTGTCCGGTGGCGGAGTTGGCGGCTTCTGTGTGCCAAACGCCCAGCACGCGGTGCGTCAGGCCAAGTTGCTTGCTAAGAACATCGCTGCCGATCTTCGCGGCGAGGAAATTCGCGAGTACCGCTGGAAGACCATCGGTGCCGTAGCCGGTCTCGGTCTTGGCGTCGGTGCGATGAAGGTTGGAAACTTCGGACTGACCGGCTTCTTCGCCTGGCTCGCTCACCGTGGATATCACGGACTGGCCATGCCAACCTGGGAGCGGAAGATCAGGGTGATTTCTGGCTGGATCTGGAATTGGATCTTGGGTCGCGATTTGGCCTCTATTGAGGCCGTGCGCGATCCGCGGTTATTCTTCGAGACTTGGGCGACCAAGCCTGGAAAGTAAAGCTAACCTAATTGGGCCCAGTTCTGCTGGGCCCATTTTGGTTTTTGCCCCGATAGCCCAATGGCAGAGGCAGGCGACTTAAAATCGCTACAGTGTGGGTTCGAGTCCCACTCGGGGCACTTCCTGCCTTTACTCAGCAAACTCACATCGAAGCTTCATAATGTGGGCTGTAGCTAAGCTAGGAGAGCTATGGAATTTCTAATCGTCTTACTCGCGATTGCTGCCTTGGTGGGCATCTACCTATGGGTCACCTACAACTCTCTGGTAACCCTCAAGGTTAGGGTCGATGAGGCCTGGAGTGACATCACAGTTCAGCTGAAGCGTCGAGCGGACCTGATTCCGAACCTGATTGAGACTGTCCGTGGATACGCCTCCCATGAAAAAGAAGTTTTTGAGAACGTTACGAAGGCCAGGGCGGCCACCGTATCGCCAGGCGCCCTAGAGCACCCAGCTCAGGCAGCCCAGGCCGAAGGTGCGCTACAGGGGGCCCTGAAGAGCCTGTTTGCAGTCTCCGAGGCATACCCACAACTGGTCGCGTCAAACAACTTCCTGGAGTTGCAGCGCGAGCTGACCGACACCGAGGACAAGATCATGGCCTCCAGGCGCTTCTTCAATGGTGGCGTCCGGGAGCTGAACACCAAGATTCAACAGTTCCCAAACAATATTTTTGCCAGAAACCTTGGCTTCTCGGAGCGCGAGTTCTTCGAGGTGGAAGATCCGGCAGCAATTCAGGAACCACCCCAGGTCAGCTTTTAGGGAGCTAGATGTATCGCGCCATTGCGGCCAATAAGCGCAACACAATCCTCATTGTCGGAGGTTTTGTTGCCCTGATAACAGGGCTTGCGCTGTGGTGGGGACAGTCAACCGGAAATGGATCCAGTGCCATTTTCATCATTATCTTTGCCTTCGGCTATGCCCTGATTCAATACTTCTTTGCCTCGAGGATTGCCATTTCGATGAGCGGGGCAAAGCAGATCGAGAAGCGTGACAATCCCAGGCTCTGGAACATCGTCGAGAACCTAGCAATCACCGAGGGCATGCCAATGCCCAAGGTCTACATAATTGAAGACGCGGCCCCCAATGCGTTTGCCACTGGCAGGGATCCGGAACATGCTGTGGTCGCAGCCACTACCGGCTTGCTGGACATTATGGACGATAACGAACTCCAGGGCGTCATGGCTCACGAGATGGGCCACGTGAAGAACTTCGATATTCGTGTCTCCACGATTGTTTTTGGCTTGATTTCCGCGATTGGCATCTTGGCGGACATGGCCATTCGCATGGCGTGGATGTCTTCTCATTCTCGCGGGCGCGATAACGGGCAGTTCGGCGCCTTCTTGGTGTTGATCGGAATTGTTGGCTGGATCATTGCCTGGCTCATTGGTCCTATTGTTTCCGCAGCAGTCTCGCGCCAACGGGAGTATCTGGCCGATGCCACCGGCGCGGAGATGACGCGCTATCCCGATGGGCTTGCATCGGCCCTGAAGAAGCTCGGGGAGTACGGCAAGCCAATGCGCAAAGCAAACACTGCAATGGCTCACATGTACATCAACGACCCGCTGAAGCCGGGAATGGTTGAGCGTTTGTTTTCGACCCACCCGCCAATTCCAAAGCGGATCGAGCGACTCCAAGAATTGGGCCGCGGCTTCTAATCGCTAGACTCTTCCTCACTGTCTAATTGAAGGTTTTACATGGCTCAGAGCAAACTCCCGACCCTTGAAGAGTTCTACGATGCCGCAGAGCGCATTAGCGGCACGGTGGTAAGGACACCGATCCTGGAAAGTCAGTGGCTTTCAGAAATTACTGGAGCTCCAGTTTTCTTCAAGTGTGAAAACCTGCAGCGTACTGGCGCCTATAAGGTTCGCGGCGCATTCAACCTCATGAGCCAGCTGACCGATGAGCAAAAAAAGCGCGGAGTTGTGGCGGCATCCGCTGGAAACCACGCTCAAGGCGTGGCCCTCGCCGCACAGAAGCTGGGCATAAAGGCAACCATTTTCATGCCGGTGGGCGCCTCGCTGCCTAAGTACCAGGCAACCGTGGACTATGGCGCCAATGTCGTGCTGACCGGAGCAATTTTTGACGAGACTTTGGCCGCAGCCAAAGAGTTCACCGAGTCATCCGGTGCGGTGTTCATTCCACCGTTTGACCATCTAGACATAGTTCGCGGGCAGGGCACTGTTGCCCTTGAGGTCCTCGAGGACCTTCCCGAGGTGGACAACATCGTGGTTTGCCTTGGCGGCGGCGGCCTGACCGCTGGTGTCGCGCTGGCGGCAAAGCTGAAGGCTAAGGAGTCTGGGCGCAAGGTGAAGGTATATGCCGTGCAGGCCGAACTTGCTGCCGCCTACCCACCCTCGTTAAAGGCAGGTAAGCCGACCGAGATCAAGGTTCAGCCCACGATTGCAGATGGCATTGCTGTTGCCAAGCCGGGCAAGATTCCGTTTGACATCATCAACAAGTACGTCGATCGAGTCGTTACGGTTTCCGAAGATGAGATTGCAAAGGCCATGCTCGGCGTGTTGGAGCGCGGCAAGCTGGTGGTTGAGGCCGGCGGAGCGGTAGGTGCCGCAGCGGTAGCTGCCAAGAAGATGAAGCTGAAGGGAACCACCGCCGTGATTCTCTCGGGAGGCAACATTGATCCGCTGTTGTTGCAGCGCGTAATCCGCCACGGCCTCTCGGCATCGGATCGCTACACCAACATCGCCGTGATGCTGCCAGACAGGCCAGGCCAGTTGGTTCGCACCGCAGAGGCCATTGCCGGCGCACACGCAAACGTTGTTGAGGTGCTTCACACCAGGCACGGCAACGGCCTGCAGATCAGCGAGGTGGAGCTTGACTTATCGGTCGAGACCAGGGGCAAGGAACACCGCGATGACGTGCTCGAAGCGCTCAAGAAGGCCGGACTAAAGCCACGGCTGGCGGAGAACTAAAACTCGAAGTTCTTGATTCCGGTTAGCTTGACCTTGATTTCTTTTCCAGTTGGGGTGAAGTAACTGGCCTCGTCTCCAACGCTCTTGCCAATAATGGCTTTACCAATGGGTGAGTCAGGGCTGTATACGTCAAGATCGCCATCTTCGATCTGCTCCTCAAATTCGGTGCCCTCGAAAATCTCGTGGCTGCCGAGGAAGAATTCCGAATCTGAGCCGTTGATTGTGCAGCTAACCATTAGACCCTGTTTGACGATTCCGTCTGAGGCATCCGATGAGCCAATCTCAGCGTTGGCAAGCATCTCCTCCAGGCGGTTGATCCGCGCTTCAATCTTGCCCTGCTCTTCCTTGGCGGCGTGATAGCCACCGTTTTCCTTCAGGTCGCCCTCTTCGCGAGCCTCTTGGATGCGCTTGGCTATCGCCTGGCGTTCCTCCAGGATTAGCCGCTCCAGCTCGCCCTTGAGCCGGTCGTAGGCTGCCTGGGTTAGCAAGATGCTGTCCGACATAATCCCTCCCGGGAAACTAAAAAGCTCGCCGCTGCGAGCATTTGAAAATCTTAGCGAAGCTCACAGCCTCTGACCAGTCCAGTAACCGCTTCTTCGAAGGTGTTTATTTCGATCGTGTGCGCTGTCGTGGCCTGCTCGAATGGGCCAAACTGCTCGGTGCGGAAGCCAACCTGCGCGAAGCTGTTATTCAGTGCCTCGAATTCACATTGGGCGACCGATCCGGGAGGCATTTGTACCTCAAAGTCCAACTCAGTTAGCCAAGGGCTTTGAACCCGGTAGCCGATGGTCTCAGCCGCAATCGGATTCCAGTTGGCCAGTCCGATGCCGATGGCCCCAAGAGTCAGGGCAGATACTCCAATTACTGATAGCAGCTTCACTCGCGAGCGCGAAGGGGCTCGTTTTTCGCCATAGCGCTGCGCCAAGATTTGTTGCTGATTTTGTTCCACGCCTTCAAGGCTAAGCCACAGGTGGAATACTTGTGGCATGGATTTTCTGTTTATCGCGCTTAGCGTGCTGGCCGAAACCACCACACCGGTGGCAGACGATAACTACAACTCGCCCGGCACTATCGGATTCATCATCACCTTTGCCGTGGCGGCAATGGCGGTGTTGCTGATTTTCGACATGAACCGCAGAGTGCGCAGAACCCGCTACCGCTCCGAGATTCGTCAGCGACTGGCCGAAGAAGAACTCGGGAACATGGAAATCACCAAGCCTGATAGGCCAGAACCTCCCGCTAAGCCGAAGCGAGAGAACCGGGAATAGGGTCTAGACCAATTAGCAGGGCAGCCGTCCAGTGGCAGAAGAACGCTGCCACCGTTAGGGCGTGGAAAATCTCGTGATAGCCGAAGTGTCTAGCGTTCTTTCCGGGCCATTTTGTTCCGTAGAAAACGGCGCCTAGCGAGTAGCAGAGGCCACCAATACCTACCAGCAGCATCATTACCCAGTTGGCATTCCACAGGTCTACTGAGTAGAACACGGCAATCCAGCCCATCACCAGATAGATGGGCACGTAGAGCCACCTGGGGGCATTGATCCAAAACACCCTGAAGCCAATGCCGAACAGAGCGATCAACCACACCATTATCAGCAGCACCTGGCCCTTATCGGAGCCCAATGCTCCTACTGCCATGGGGGTGTAGGTACCGGCAATGAGTAGAAAAATGTTTGCGTGGTCAATGCGCTTTAGCAGCATCTTCATTACCGGGCGCCAGCGAATCCGGTGATAGAGCGCAGAATTGCCAAACAGTAAGACCGAACTCGCAAAATAGATGGCAGCGGCAACCTTTGCCGAAACACCCTCGGAGAGAACGACAAGCACGATTCCGGCTGCTACCACAAACGGAAACACGCCCGTGTGGATCCAACCGCGCCAGGAAGGGCGGAAGTCATCCTCTGTTGGTGCCCCTTTGAGCTCATCGAATCGAAGGTGCAGCGGATCTGGGCTGGACATGCCTTCAAGGTTACGGGAAAGTGCCTCATGCTGAAACTGGGCTAGTCTTTTCCGGTGCGAAACCTGCTCTATCGCTTCTATGAGTCGAGACTTGAGGCTGAACTTCGGCCCGAAGACCTGCCCAAACACATCGGCGTGCTGGTGGACGGCAACAGAAGGTGGGCCAAAGATCAGGGCTTTGACAAGGCGATAGGACACGCTGCAGGGGCAAGCCGAATTGTTGATTTTCTGGGCTGGTGTGATGAACTCAAAATCGGGCACGTCACCCTCTACCTGCTCTCCACGGACAACCTAAGCGGCCGGGATAAGGGGGAGCTTGAAGATCTCATCGAAATCATCACATCACTCGCAGAGCACCTAGCAGAGCTAGGCCGCTGGCAGCTAAAGGTTGTCGGCGACCTGGAGGCGTTGACCGAGGATTCCAGGCACAGGCTGGCTGCGGTTGAGGAGCAGACTGCGGAAAATGCCGGCAGCCACGTAAACCTTGCCATTGCCTACGGGGGTCGCAAGGAGATTGCAGATGCAATGCGATCGATCTTGCGCGAACACTCGCAAAGCGGCTCTTCAATTGACGATCTGGCAGCCTTGATGACTCCGGAGCTGATCGCCAAGCACCTCTACACCTCAAACCAACCAGACCCCGATTTGCTGATTAGGACCTCAGGGGAGCAAAGGCTCAGCGGCTTTCTGCTTTGGCAGAGTGCGAACAGCGAGTTTTACTTCGCCGAGGCAATGTGGCCAGATTTTCGTAAGGTGGATTTCTTGCGCGCGCTCAGAGACTTTGTCGGCAGGCACAGACGTTTTGGTAGTTAAGTTTCCATTTGGTAAACGATGAATCTATGGGCGTGTTAGTCCAACACTTATGTTTTCTCAGGCGTAAATTGAGGGCAACTTCACAGTAGAGGAGCTCAGGTGCCAGCTAGCTCAAACCCCAAGTCAAAATCAAGCGCGAGCAAGACCAAGGGGGTGAGCAAGCCCGAGAAGGCAGTGAGCCTCGACACTAAAGTCCGAACCTTTATCTTGGACACCTCGGTGCTGCTCTCGGACCCACGGGCGCTTTTTAGATTCGCGGAGCACGAGGTCGTTATTCCAATCGTGGTGATTAACGAATTGGAGAAGAAGCGCAATGACTTGGAAATCGGCTTTTTTGCCCGCAAGGCTCTTAGGTTCTTGGACGATCTTCGCCAAAAGCACGAGCGTTTGGACTTCCCTGTTACTGTCGGGGACGGCGGAACGCTGCGGGTCGAGCTCAATCACATAGATCAAAGCATTCTGCCCACGGGCTTCCAGCTGGGTGACAATGACTCCAGAATCCTCGCTGTCGCTGCGAACCTGAATAATGAGGGTTTCGATGTGACCGTGGTTTCAAAAGACCTGCCAATGCGCGTCAAGGCCTCCTCGATAGGTCTTCGCGCCGAAGAGTATCTGCACGAGCTTGCCACTGACGAGTGGAACGGCATTTCCGAATTGCACCTAAGCGCCACCGAGATGGCAAATCTCTACGACACCGAGGAAATAGTCCACACCGATGTAAAGGGCATGCCGACCAATACCGGCCTGGTAATCCACTCCGAGCGCGGCAGCGCACTGGGCAGGGTTACTGACAGCGGAACGGTAAGGCTGGTTCGCGGAGATCGCGAAGTATTCGGTGTGCACGGGCGCTCCGCCGAGCAAAGACTTGCCATTGACGCCCTGCTCGACAGTGAAATTGGCATTGTCTCTCTCGGCGGGCGGGCTGGAACCGGAAAGAGCGCGCTCGCTCTGTGCGCCGGCCTTGAGGCAGTGCTCGAGCGCCGGCAGCATCGCAAGATCATGATTTTCCGACCGCTGTATGCCGTTGGCGGCCAGGAGCTCGGCTACCTGCCAGGCAGCGAAGGGGAGAAAATGAACCCTTGGGCACAGGCGGTATTCGACACCCTGGGGGCGTTGGTCTCCAAAGAGGTTATCGATGAGGTCGTCAATCGGGGCATCTTGGAGGTTCTGCCGCTGACACATATTCGCGGGCGATCACTGCACGATTCCTTCGTAATCGTCGATGAGGCGCAATCTCTTGAGCGAAATGTCCTTCTCACGATGCTCTCTCGAATTGGGCAGAAATCGCGAGTGGTGCTGACCCACGATGTTGCCCAGCGTGACAACCTACGGGTTGGCCGCCACGACGGAATCGCGTCTGTTGTGGAGACGCTGAAGGGCCAGTCGCTGTTTAGTCACATAACCCTTACTCGCAGCGAGCGGAGCGAGATAGCTGCCCTCGTTACCGATTTGCTTGACTGACTGGGGATAACCCAGGGCGAGCACCCCAAAGACTCGCTAGCGTCGGGCCATGAGCCTGCCGGTCTTTCTAGCAATCCTGAACTACGCGGCCCTGAGCGTCCCGCTTACCATCATTGATCTGCGCGAGCATCGACTGCCAAATCGCTTTACGATCAGCGCGTTGATTCTCACGATTACGCTGGTGAGCCTTGACGCGGCGCCAGACCGCATTGGCCAGCTCGCAGTCGGTTTGCTCAGCGGGCTTGCCACCTGGGTTACCGGCTACCTGCTAGCGGATCGTGATGGGATCGGAATGGGAGACGTAAAGCTGCTCACTGGTATGCACGTTCTGCTTGGGTATGCAAACCCGCTCCTGATTTTGGTCAGTCTGACCTTTTCTTCCACGCTCGCCAGCATTGCATCGGGAGTCATGCTGCTTGGCAAAAAGGCAACGCTAAAAAGTAGAGCAGCCTTCGGACCCTACCTCTTTGCAGGCTTCTTCGCAGCCTTGTTGCTAGGCGCTACTGTGGCGGCCTAGTCATTGGAAGCACATCAAGAGCCTGGTCCAACTGTTCCATTGTTAGCTTCTCACCGTCAACGTAGCCGAGCTCGATGGTGGCCTCTTTGACCGTGAGGCCCTTTGAAACCGCGTGCTTGGCGATCTTGGCCGCAGCCTCGTAGCCAATAAATCGGTTTAGCGGCGTGACAATCGACGGGCTCGACTCGGCCAGTGCCCTCGCCCGATCGGCATTCACCTCAAGGCCGGCGACCGTCTTGTCGGCCAACACTCGCATCGAGTTTGATAGCAGTCGAATCGATTCCAGCAGCGAGTTTCCCATCACCGGGATCGCAACGTTCAGCTCAAAATTGCCGGTAGCTCCAGCCCAGGTGGCTGTCGCGTCGTTGCCAATGACTCGAGCGCAGGCCATCAGCACCGCCTCTGGGATTACCGGGTTTACCTTGCCGGGCATGATTGAGCTTCCCGGCTGCAAATCTGGAATGCTCAGCTCGGCAAGACCGGTGTTGGGTCCAGAGCCCATCCAACGCAGGTCGTTATTGATCTTGGTCAGCGAGACTGCGATTACCTTGAGCACCCCAGATGCCTCGACAAGTGCATCACGGGCACCCTGGGCCTCGAAGTGATCCCTTGCCTCCGTAATTGGCAAGCCAGTCTCTGCGGCCAGAATGCGAATAACCTCCTGCGGGAAGCCCTTAGGCGTGTTTATGCCAGTCCCAGTTGCCGTTCCGCCCTGCGGCACCTCAGCGACCCTCGGCAATGCGGAATTCACGCGCTCAATGCCGTAGCGAATCTGGGCTGCATAGCCAGCAAATTCCTGGCCAAATGTGACCGGGGTGGCGTCCATTAGGTGGGTGCGGCCAGGCTTGACGTGGTCGGCCCAAAGCTTTGCCTTTTCCTCCAGCGCAGCGGCGAGGTAGTCCAGGGCAGGCAGCAGATCGTTCACCAAGGCGTTGGTCACTGCTACATGCACGCTGGTTGGAAATACGTCATTTGAGGACTGGCTCATGTTCACATGGTCGTTAGGGTGAACCTCGGCCCCGAGCTTGTTGGAGGCAAGTGTGGCCAGTACCTCGTTCATGTTCATGTTTGAGGAGGTGCCAGATCCGGTTTGAAAAACATCTACGGGGAAGTGCTCGATGTGCTCGCCCGAGCTGACCTCATCGGCCGCAGAAACAATTGCATCGGCAATCTTCGAATCAAGGATTCCCAGCTTGGAGTTTGCCATGGCTGCGGCTTTCTTGATCCGCGCCAGCGCGACGATGTGTTCTTTTTCCAGCGGGGTGCCGCTAATTGGGAAGTTCTCAACCGCACGTTGGGTCTGGGCTCGGTACAGGGCGTCCTTTGGGACCTTAACTTCGCCCATCGTGTCATGCTCAATGCGGTATTCCATCTGCTCTTCCTCTATTGAATATTTCCGGAGGTCGAGATGATCTCGACCTTGCCCTCGGCAAGTTGGTAGTGGGCGCCAACAACGGCGAGTGAGCCCGACTTAATACGCTCGGCAATCAGCTTCGAGCGAGAGACTAGCTCCTCGATTGTGTCCTTGACGTGCTCTTTGGTTATCTCGTCGTGTTCAGTAATGCCCTGCTCCAGCGAGTTAGTCACGGTTGGCAGCAGTCGCTCCACGAGGTGGTTCACGTATTCGCTATCGGAGCTCAGCTGGCCAGCGTTGGAATTGATGGCCGCGCCAGTTGCGCCGCAGCTGTCGTGGCCGAGGACCACGATAAGCGGGACGTTTAGGAACTCAACTGCGAACTCGAGAGACCCGATGATGGTTTGCGCGATGATTTGCCCGGCATTGCGAACCACGAACAGATCCCCAAGGCCGACATCAAAAATCATCTCGGCACTGAGCCTGGAATCCGAGCATCCAAATAGAGCGGCGAAAGGAGTTTGGGCAGCGGCTAGGGAGCGGCGCATATCTGCATCTTGCCTTGGGTGGGCGGGCTCTCCGGCCATGAAATTGGCATTGCCGGCTAGCAGCGCGTCCAGTGCCTCCTGAGCTGATTGTGGGCGCGTCATCTAACTACCTAACTCTTTCGCAATCTCTCGAGCCAGAATCTCGAAATCTGCCTCATCGGCCGTCCCATAGATTACAACCGTCTGCTCTCCAAATCGATGAAGCATCGCGTATTCCTTGGTGCCGGGAGGGTTGCTAGGGGTGAGTGTTGGCCACGCCTCCCACATCAGGCCGGCAATCTCAACCTCTTCCTCTAGCCAGTTGCCCTGCAGAGTGAGGGCCTCCCAAGATTCGTTTGACTCGAATGCCTGCGAAAGCCCGATGTACTGATTCTCCTCGGTCACAAATCCGACGTACCAGGACTCGACTCCGAAGTTTGTCTCTAGCCTGGCCGAATTCGACCACCAGTCCGCAGGGATCTTGGGGACGACGAGCTCCGCGTCGATGGCCGCCTCTGCCTCCTGGGCAATCTGCTCGAAGTCAACCTGAGCAATTCTGTTTGAATCATCGCGCGGAACACCAAGAACTATTAGCAACACCACCGCGAGGGTGGCAATCATCGACAGGCCAAGGTTCCTTATCGTTTGCTTGGCGCGTCGCTCCGCTGCTGAACTCACTTATCCTCGCGCTCTTGCTGGGCCTGCTCGAGCTTCTTACGGGCGCCAGTGAGGAACTCCTCACAATGCTTCGCAAGCGCCTCGCCACGCTCCCAAAGTGCCATTGAGGCCTCCAGGGTGACGTTCTGCTGCTCGAGCTCGACCACGACCTGCTGCAGCTCCTCACGAGCCTCTTCGTAGCTGAGCTTTGAAATATCTTTACTCATTGCTTCTCCTTAACACCTTGCACGGTCCCGGCAATTTCCGATTTGGCCGTCTGAATTATGATCCTGTCGCCCTTTTTTGCCTTAGTCAGCGGCTTTCCCGCATCATCGGTTACGACCGAATAGCCCCGGTCCAATGTCTTTTGCGGTGAGAGGGTGGCGACTTGCCCGGCCAGGCGGGCAAGCTCCGATTCGGCGCGGCCGACTCGGTAGTCCAAAATCTCCACGAGGCGACGTTTGCTCATGCCAACCAGTTCCTGCTGGGCGTCGACAAATCCAAATGGGCTGGCCAAAACCGGCCTTGACCGAATCGACGTGAGCAACTGTGACTGGGCGTCCAGAAAGCCCATAATCTTCCGCTGGGTCCGTTCAAGCAGCTGCGCGATACCTCTTCTTTCGTCGACGACATCGGGAACCACGCGCTTGGCGGCATCGGTTGGGGTTGACGCGCGCAGGTCGGCCACTAAATCCAGTAGTGGCTGGTCATTCTCATGGCCAATTGCGGAGATAACGGGCTTAGAAAGGCCCGCAGCGGCCCGCACTAGGCGCTCATCGGAAAATGGCAACAGATCCTGGAAGCTACCGCCACCGCGGGCGATGATGATTACATCAACCTCCGGCATTTGGTCCAGTTGTTCCATCGCCATGATGATCTCAGGGGCGGCCCTGTCTCCCTGAACCAGAGTGTTAATTACTTCAAATTCGACTTCGGGCCACCGCAGCTTTGCGTTTTGAAGCACGTCTTTTTCGGCATCCGAACCGCGCCCTGTAATGAGACCGATACGGCCTGGGAGGAACGGAAGGGTTTTCTTTCGCCCCGGGTCGGTTAGCCCTTCTGCGATCAGCTGCTGCCTTAGTTTTTCAATTCGCTCTAGTAGCTCACCGAGACCGACCTTGTGCATCTTCAGCACCCGCATGGTGATCTTGCCATTCTTGGCCCAGAACTGAGGCTGCAGCAGAGCAACGACGCGATCACCCTGGGCCAGCCCAGCCTCGATCTCGGCGCCAGTAGCATCAAAGGCATGAATTTCTACAGAATTTTCAATGCTGAGATCACGAATCGAGCCAAAGATGTTGGCCCCGCGAAGCTGCAGCTGCTGGAGCTCGCCCTCGACCCAGACTCGGCCTAATTTTTCGATCCAATCCTTGAGGCTCTTAGATAGCTGAGAGACCTGCCAAGGGGAATGTTCCGAGCTCACTTTTGATTCAGCTAAGTGATCCGCTTGGTCTTGCAATTGCTGCCTCCCGAGGCGGTTCGTAGAATTGGACGGTGACTGACATCAACAATAGCCAAAGCCCCGACAATAATTCCGGCAAAAAGGTACTGTTGGCAGCGCCTCGTGGCTACTGCGCAGGCGTAGACAGAGCCGTTATTGCCGTCGAGAAGGCGCTCGACCACTACGGCGCTCCGGTATACGTCCGGAAGCAAATCGTTCACAATAAACACGTTGTCCGCTCGTTGGAGAAGCGAGGCGCCATTTTTGTCGAAGAGGTGGAAGAGGCCCCAGAGGGTTGTGTGATGGTGTTTTCCGCTCACGGAGTTTCTCCGGCGGTGGTCGCCGCTGCCGAGGCGCGCAACCAGCGAACCATCGACGCGACCTGCCCGCTGGTGACAAAGGTTCACAAGGAGGTCCAGCGCTTTGAGCGCGAAGGCTACGACATCTTGCTGGTCGGCCACGAGGGCCACGAAGAGGTCGAGGGCACTGCTGGCGAGGCTCCCGATGCGGTTCAGCTAATTGACGGCGACGAAGACATCTCGAACGCCCAGGTCAAGGATCCAAACAAGGTTATCTGGCTATCCCAAACAACCCTGAGCGTGGACGAGACTATGGAGACGGTGGTCAAACTTCGCGAGAAGTACCCCACACTGCAGAACCCTCCAAGCGATGACATTTGTTATGCGACCCAGAACCGTCAAGTTGCAATCAAGAAGGTTGGCTCGGAATCCGATCTTGTAATCGTGGTTGGTTCAGCTAACTCCTCCAACACTGTCAGGTTGGTGGAGGTAGCCCTAGACGCAGGTGCTAAAGCTGCATATCGCGTCGACTTCGCAAGCGAAATCAAAGACGAGTGGTTTGATGGCGTGGAGACCGTAGGCGTCTCATCAGGCGCCTCCGTTCCAGAGGAGCTGGTGAGCGAGGTAATCGAAGACCTAGCTCGCCGCGGATACGGGGACTTGGAGACGGTAACCACCGCCGAGGAAGATATTCAGTTCTCCCTGCCTAAAGAACTCAGGCGCGACCTCAAGGCCGCAAACAAGATCTAACTACCAGCTGGATTTTCCAGCAGAGCCGAGCTGCGACGCTGCCTCCACTACTCGGGTTGCCATGCCAGCCTCGGCTGCCTTGCCCCAGTTGCGCGGGTCGTAGGTCTTCTTGTTTCCAACTTCGCCATCAACGCGAAGTACGCCATCGTAGTTCTTGAACATGTGGTCCACAATCGGGCGGGTGAAGGCGTACTGGGTGTCGGTGTCGATGTTCATCTTGATGACACCGAAGCTGACCGCATCGGCAATCTCTTGCGCGGTAGAGCCGGAGCCGCCGTGGAAGACGAGATCAAACGGCATCTCCTTGCCGTACTTCTTACCTACCTCGTCCTGGATTTCCTTCAGTAGCTCTGGTCGTAGCTTCACGTTGCCCGGCTTGTAGACGCCGTGCACATTTCCAAAGGTCAGTGCGGATAGGTAGCGGCCATTCTCGCCGAGGCCCAGGGCCTCAACGGTCTTGATTCCATCCGCAACTGTGGTGTAGAGGTGCTCGCCCATTTCGCCAACGACGCCGTCTTCCTCGCCACCTACGGCACCAACCTCGATTTCGAGAATGGAGCCGACGTTATGTGACTTGGCTAGCAGCTCTTTTGCGATTTCCAGGTTGCGCTCTAGTGAAATTGCAGAACCGTCCCACATGTGCGAGCTGAAGATTGGCTCACCCCCGGCCTTTACCTGCTCGGCGGATGCATCTAGCAACGGTCGCACGAAGCCATCTAGCTGATCCTCCGCACAGTGGTCGGTGTGCAGCGCAACCTTTACGTCGTAATTCTTCGCGACCTCGCGCGCAAACGCTGCGAAGCCCAGTGCACCGGAAACACGGTTCTTGACTGTTGGTCCACTCCAGTAGTCGGCGCCTCCGGTGGAAACCTGCAAAATGCCGTCACTGCCTGCCTCTTGTAGGCCAGCCAGGGCCGCGTTCAGCGTCTGTGAGCTCGAAACGTTGATAGCCGGGTAGGCGAAGCCACCCTTCTTGGCTCGATCGAGCATTTCGTGATATTCGGAAACGGAAACTACTGCCATGATTGCCCTCCTTAGGCGGTTGCTGGCTCGCCCAGCGGGCGGTCACGGTCGGGGATGAGCTCCACGAATGCTTCCACCAGGTTGTCAATTGATTTCAGGCCACTAGTTGGCTGCTGAACTTTTGCCGCTCCCCATTGAACCGCTGCCGCGATTCCTTCGGCGATGTCGAATCCGACTCCGTATGCCCCATTTTCTGCCGGCTTCGTCGCCACGGCAGATAGGAAGCCGGCGATTGTTGAGTCGCCAGCGCCAACGGTGTTGATCACCTTGACTTTGTCTGTGTAGGCATGAATGGCGTGGGTCTTGGTGACCGCGACGATACCGTCAACACCAAGGGAGGCCATAATGCAGTTGACGCCCCATTCGTTTAGCTCGCGGGCGGCATCAATAACGTCGCCAATGGTGTTTAGATCGCGCCCTACGCACTCGGCAAGCTCGTGCGCGTTGGGTTTCATGACCGTAGCGCTGCCCTTTTGAGCCCAGTGCCGAAGAGCGGGCCCTGAGGTGTCCAAAATTACGTTGATGCCCAGCGCTTCCATGCGGTCAAACAGCGGCTGCAGGTCGATAACCTCGCCCGTTTCTACGATCTCTGGGTGGGCTCCAGCAACCACGAGCCACTTCGCCTCGGAGTCCTTAATGGTCTTTTCGGTGAGCTCAATGACCGCATCCCAGTCCTTCTGCTGCAGTGGTCTTGGGTGCTCATTGATTTTGGTGGTAGGGCCATCGAGCTCAACGATTGTCGTTGACACGCGAAGGGTCCCCTCAACCCAGAGTGGGATGAGAAAGTCACTGCCAGTGCGAGTCAACACTCCGGGATCAGCATTGCCAATCGGAACGACACCGGGGGCCGCCATCTCAACGAGCTGAAGACCACGCGAGACGTTGATGCCCTTGCCGGCCAGCTCCTCGCCAACGCGCTCAGCGCGATTGACTCCACCTTCGACCAGGTTCTTTACGAAATAGGTGCGATCCAGCGTGGGTGCGGGTGTCAGAGTGACAACGGGAGAAAGCTTGCCAGCCATGAGAAACTCCTTGGATGTGATCTATAAAAAGACACTCACATCGTCGTAGGCGCCTTTCCCACTATAGCCAAATTTGCACATTTGTCAGTTCTCGTCCAATTCTTTTGCGGTGATGCTATTGGCGGCGGCATCTATCTGCTTGGGGGCGTCTATCGTGTCCACACCCAATTCGTTTTCATCAAGGTCATTGAGTTTGCGGGCCGTCACCAGCATTCTGGACTCAAACGATGAGACGAAAGAGTTGTAGCTCTTTACCGTGCTGGTGATCTTGTTCCCCAAATCCGTTGCGAGTGCAGCAATTTTTCCTACTCGCTCGTATAGCTCGCGACCAAGCTTGATCATGGCGCGCACCTGAGTCTCGTCGGCGCTCTGGCGCCAAATGTAGTTGATGGTCTTCAAAACCGAGAATAGGGAAACTGGCGAGGCGAGGGCGACGTTCTTTCGGAAGGCATACTCCATAAGGCCCGGGTCCTGGTCCAGCGCTGCCGAGAGCAGCGACTCGCTCGGCACGAAGCAAATAACAAAGTCGGGAGATGCGTCGAGGCCCTCCCAGTAAGCGCGGGATGCGAGCTCATCAATGTGGCCCTTGACTGCCTTGACGTGCTCCTGCACCAGTTTTTTGCGGCGCTCGCCCTCCTCGCCGGTAGCCAGCTCGGAAATCGCGCTCGCCTCCTGGTATTTATCGAAGGGAACTTTGGAATCAATTGCAAGCGCCTTGCCGCCCGGAAGGTTGATGACCATGTCCGCTCGTCCCGAGCGATCGGCGCTGGAAATCGTGGCCTGCTCCGCGAAATCGGCATGCTTGATCAGCCCTGCCAGCTCAACCAGCTTTCGGAGCTGCGCCTCGCCCCAAACCCCGCGCAGCGAGTTAGAGCTCATGGCCTGAGCGAGCGCCTGAGTCTGCTTTCGTAGATTCTCGTCTGTTTCGATTGCGCTCTTTAGCTGCTCGGATATCGTGCTGAACTGCTCGAGCCGTTCGCGCTCAATCCGCTGAACCACACCCTGCATCTGTTCTAGCTGCTGCTTCACGGGCGCCAGTTCTTGCAACAGCTTGTTTTCTTGCTCGCGCTCCAACTGCTGGGCCTTTGCCGCCTCGTCGGAGCGCTCTAGTTGCGCTCGCAGCTCTGCTTCAGTGGCGCTTAGGGCAGCAACCTTTGCCGAGAGATCAGTTGCCGAACCGGCGCCTCGCTTTGCAATTAGGTAGCCGGCGAGAAGGCCGATGACTATGCCCAGTAGCAGCCCCAACCAGATGCTTGCATTTTCCATGTGGGCAAGTATCGCAGCGGGGTCAGACAAATAGTGAGAGCAAACGCTGCTTGTTGCGCTCCAGCAGCTGATTCAAATCTTCCACCTCGTGGCGGGCCGCCATGTGAATCATGATTCGGGCGCAGGCATCGGAGTCGGCGAGTGCATCGTGATGCTGAAACTCCTCGTGTCCGATGGCATAGGCAACGGCGTTGAGCCGATAGCTCTCCAGGTTGTAGGTCTTTCTGGCCAGCTTCAGCGAACACGCATAGTTGAGATTTGGTAGATCAAATCCAATGTGCTCCGCCGTCTTGGTCAGAACGCCCATGTCAAAGCTGGCATTGTGGGCGATTAGCGGAAGTCCCTGGGTGAACAGCAGAAGCTCCGGTAAGACCTCTTCAAACTCTGGTGCATCTGCCACATCCTCGGGCTTGATTCCGTGCACACCTATGTTTCCGGGGTGGAACCAGTTGTGCGGTGAAGGTGGTCGAAACAGCATTGAGAGACTCTCGACAATTTGTGCGTCTTGCACCCGCACCAAACCCACGGCGCACGGCGATGCGGGCGATGAGTTTGCAGTTTCAAAATCAATTGCAACGAAGTCAAGTGCCATCACTGCAATTATGGGGCAATAGACTTTCGCGGTGGCCCTAACAATCGGAATCGTAGGACTGCCCAATGTCGGCAAGTCAACCCTGTTCAATGCGCTGACCAAGAACACTGTCTTGGCGGCAAATTATCCATTTGCAACGATCGAGCCGAACATCGGAGTTGTCAATCTCCCGGATTCGCGGCTAGAACGACTTGCCGAGATATTTGGTTCGGAAAAGATCATTCCGGCACCAGTTTCATTCGTGGACATCGCCGGCATCGTGCGCGGCGCCTCCGAGGGCGAGGGTCTGGGAAATCAGTTTTTGGCGAATATCCGCGAGGCAGATGCCATCGCACAGGTAGTGCGCGGTTTTGCCGATTCTGATGTTGTGCACGTAGATGGCAAGGTCGAGCCGCAGAGCGATATCGAAACCATCAACACGGAACTCATCCTGGCTGATCTGCAAACCCTTGAGAAGGCCCAGCCGCGCGTGGAGAAAGAAGTGAAGACCAAGCGCACCGACCCATCGGTGCTTCAGGCAATCACGGAGGCAATCGAGGTTTTGAACGCCGGCACCCCACTGTCAATGTCAAAGGTGGATATGGAGCCGGTCAGGGATCTGGGACTACTCACCTCAAAGCCGATGCTGTTTGTTTTCAACGTGGATGAGTCGGTGCTAACCGACGACGCGCGCAGGGCCGACTTGGCAGCGCTTGTTGCGCCGGCGGAAGCCGTGTTCCTGGACGCCAAGGTGGAGAGCGAATTGATCGATCTCAGCCCAGAGGATGCCAGTGAGCTGCTGGGCTCGCTCGGTCAGAGCGAGAGTGGCCTGGACCAGTTGGCGCGAATTGGATTCGAGACCCTGGGCCTGCAGACCTATTTGACTGCCGGACCAAAGGAGTCCAGAGCATGGACTATTCGCAGGGGCTGGAAGGCCCCGCAGGCCGCGGGCGTGATTCACACCGACTTTGAAAAAGGTTTTATCAAGGCTGAGACTGTGTCCTTCGCGGACCTGGATGCAGCCGGATCTATGGCGGAGGCAAAGGCCCAGGGTAAAGTCCGCATGGAGGGTAAGGACTACATCATGCAAGATGGCGATGTGGTTGAGTTCCGCTTTAACGTATAGGGAAAAACCCAAGCCTTGCCGCGATTAGACTAGAGGCATGGTTCACCATTTCATCCGCCTATCCGTGACGGATGACATCGTTGGTTGGTTTGACCAAATCGGTCCAATTTTGTTCTATGTCGCAGTCTTTGGCCTAGTTTTTGCCGGCACTGGCCTCTTTGTTGGCGCCTTCATTCCCTTTATCACCGGTGATTCGCTGGTCTTCGCGGCTGGCTTGGTCGCTGCTGCCAATCAAGATGTGATCAACATCTACGTGATGGTGATTGGCGTTGGAATTGCAGCTTGGCTGGGCGATCAGGTTGGCTACACTCTTGGTCGCCACTACGGCAGGCCCTACCTAGATAAGCGCAAGGGGGCCTGGCTGCAAAACGCGATTCAAAAGTCTGAGCTGTTCTACCTCAGATACGGCTGGTGGTCGATTGTGGTTGCTCGTTTTGTGCCTTGGGGCAGGGTCATCATTCCGGCGCTGGCCGGCATCAGCAAGATGAACTACTACAAGTTCTTCTCCGCCAACGCAGTCGGCGCATTGCTGTGGGGCTCGGGTTTGACCCTGGCCGGATTCTTGACCTACTCAATCCCTTGGGTGCGCGGAACTGTTTACGGAATCGCAATCGTGGTGATAGCAATGAGCGTGGTCGCCGGTATTCGCACATGGCGTGCAAACAGAGCTAGTTCCTAACAATCAGGTCGCACAGCTCCAAAGGCCGATTCTCGCCATAGAAGGCATCCTCTTGGGCCGCCCAAATTCCAAAGAAACCGTCGAACCTTCCCTCATCCCGCTCCGAAAAACGCGCGCGTCGGGTTTCTGTATCGCTTTCAATCCAGATGCGCAGGGTGGCCAGCTGGGAGTTCTCCCTGCTTATGGAGCCGCAACCCTCCACGATTAGCGGACTGCCCGGCTCGTGGGAGCGTATTCCATTGCCTGGCTCATTCTGCCCTCGCTCGCCCAGCTCCCAGTTCCAAAGCTGCCAGCTTGCGGGTCTTCCATCTGCCAACGGACTCAGGACCCGCTCCTGCAAATAGACAGATCCGGCTTGGAGGCCTTCCCAGCCGGGGTAGATGTCATCCATGGAGAGCATCTTGGGTAGAAATTTGTGTTCGCTGAAAAACCTCTCGGCTAGCTCTTTGGCGAATCGGGTCTTTCCGCTGCCGGCTCGACCGTCGATCAAAATGAGAGCGAATTGGCCATCAAGCTCCCGGCGATCGAGGTGGGCGTACGCGTGCGCAAGTCCCTCTTCAAAGCTGGCTGCAGACATATCTGGAATTTTAGTTGCCGCCATCTGGCGGGTTTAGCAATAAACTACTCAGGCCGATTCCGGCACCCGAACCAAGGCTGTTATGACTCAAACTAACCCGCGCCTGAGAAATCTGGCAATCGTTGCTCACGTTGACCACGGAAAGACCACGCTGGTCGACGCCATGCTGCGCCAAACCGGCTCCTTCGCTGCCCACGCCGCGGTGGATGAGCGCGTTATGGACTCAGGTGATCTGGAAAAGGAAAAGGGAATCACCATCCTGGCCAAGAACACCGCGGTGACCTACAGCGGACCGGCCTCTGAAGGCACCGAGGTGACCCTAAACGTTATTGACACTCCCGGTCACGCCGACTTCGGTGGCGAGGTCGAGCGCGGCCTATCGATGGTTGACGGAGTGGTTCTGCTTGTCGATGCATCTGAGGGGCCGCTGCCGCAAACCCGCTTCGTGCTTCGCAAGGCACTCGAGGCAAAGCTTCCCGTGATTCTGCTAGTGAACAAGACAGATCGGGCCGATGCTCGAATCGACGAGGTTGTTGAGGAGACCCACGACCTACTGCTTGGCCTGGCATCAGATCTGCACGAGAGCGTGCCCGATCTTGATGTCGATTCGATTCTTGAGCTGCCAGTGATTTACGCATCCGGTCGCGAGGGGCGCGCCTCGCTGAATCAACCGGCAAATGGCGCTTTGCCAGATTCGGAAAACCTCGAGCCACTATTTGAGGCAATTCTGAAGTACATCCCAGCACCTGTTTACGACGAGAGCATGCCGCTGCAGGCCCACGTCACCAACCTAGACGCATCGCCCTTCCTGGGACGCTTGGCACTGGTTCGCGTCCTAAACGGCAAGCTGAAAAAGGGAGGCCAGGTTGCCTGGGTTCGCCAGGATGGCACCACTCAGACCGTAAAGATCACAGAACTTCTGGGGACTCGTGCGCTTGAGCGCTTCCCGATTGATTCGGCTGGTCCGGGCGACATCGTTGCGGTTGCCGGTATAGAGGACATCACAATCGGTGATTCGCTTTGCGATCCGGAAAATGTCAAGCCGCTGCCCAAGATTACGGTTGATGACCCTGCCATCTCGATGACCGTTGGAATCAACACCTCGCCGATGGCTGGCCGCAACAAGGGCGCCAAGATCACCGCACGCTTGGTCAAGGAGCGTCTGGATCGTGAGCTGATTGGAAACGTCTCCATTCGAGTGCTGCCGACCGAGCGGCCGGATGCCTGGGAAGTTCAGGGCCGAGGCGAGTTGGCGCTTGCGATATTGGTCGAGACCATGCGACGCGAGGGTTACGAGCTGACTGTTGGAAAACCGCAGGTGGTGACCAAGAGGGTTGACGGAAAGCTCTCCGAGCCGGTTGAGGAGCTCACCGTGGACGTGCCAGAGGAGTTCATGGGCGCGGTTACGCAGCTGTTGGCAGCGCGCAAGGGTCGAATGTTGAACATGACCAACAACGGAACCGGTTGGGTTCGAGTGGTGTTCAAAGTGCCATCGCGGGGTTTGATTGGCTTCCGAACCGAATTTCTGACAATTACCAAGGGTTCCGGAATCGCCAATGCGCTATCCGCAGGCTACGAGCCTTGGTTTGGCGAAATTGTCACTAGAAAGACCGGCTCAATGGTTGCCGATCGTCCGGGTAACGCAACCCCATACGCAATGATCGCGCTGCAGGAGCGCGGCACCTTCTTCGTCGAGCCCACTACAGAGGTCTATGCCGGCATGGTCGTCGGAGAAAACTCTCGCTCCGATGATATGGAAGTGAACATCACCAAGGAAAAGCAGCTGACCAACATGCGTGCTGCCGGAGCGGATAACTTCCAGGGGCTCACGCCTCCAAAGAAGCTTTCGCTCGAGGAGGCGTTGGAGTTTGCTCGCGAGGATGAATGCGTCGAGGTCACAAACGACGCGGTCCGGATACGCAAGCTCGAACTAGATCCGAACCTTCGAGCAAGGGCTGCTGCGGCCAGAAAGCGTGCCGCTGAGAGCTAGCTCAAAGCCTCGTCTAGGCGATAGACATCGGCCGGAGCCTTGCGCTCTCTCTCAGACTCTTCTCGCTCGATAATGGCCTGCTCGTTCCCTTCCAGGTCGCCCTGGTAACCGATGGCTATCACGCACACCACCCAGTGGTCATCTGCCGCGACAATGTCTGCAATTGCCTCGTGCACGATTCCGCCCATGTAGTGAGACTTGAGACCCAGCGCCTCTGCCTGGATTACCATCTGCTGCGAGGCCAGGCCAACGTCGAAGAAGATTTCTGCCTTCTCGCGCGCGCCATCTGCTGGCTTCTCGGCAAGCACGACGGCGTAGGCGGAGCTGTTGGGAGCCCAGCTCTGATTGAACCCGGTCAACCCGGCCGATGAAATCTTGTCAAACAGTTCGGAACCCCGAGTTGCCAGCACCAGCTGCCAGGGCTGCAGATTCATTGAGCTGGGTGCCCAGCGAAATGCTTCGGCGATGCTCGCAAGCTGCTCCTCGGTCAGTTTCTGACTGGAGTCGTAAATGCGCGGGCTGAAGCGATCGGCAACCAGTGGGTGGAGTCGGGCTGGGGTTATTGCGGGCTTAGTTATTTTTGTCATACCTCACAAGTGAACACATTCATGCGCTCGATGATTCCCGGTTGAGTGTCATTGCAATTTGGGGCATTAGAGTTGGTTGGTGAGTCAAAAAGGCATTGTTTTATTCTCCCTTGCAGGGGTGTTCTGGGGGCTGCCCTACTTCTTCATCGCACTCGCCCTCGAGAGCTTTTCAACACCCTCCATCGTGTTTCTTCGCACGTTCCTCGGTGCCCTTGTCTTGATTCCATACGCCGCCGCTACCGGCGGGCTCAAGCCTGCCCTAAAGGCATGGCCTTACGTGCTGATTTTTGCTGTTGTAGAGATGGTGGGTCCATGGTTTTTGATCACCGAGGCCGAGAAGCACATCTCATCTGGCCTGGCTGGTCTGTTGATTGCAACCGTGCCGTTTTTCGCCGTCGCAATTCTTGCCATCTTCCTAAAGGACCGGAAGGCGCTTCGGCCAAGGCCACTCTCGGGCATGATTATCGGTTTTGCTGGTGTTGCCACTCTGGTCGGCATTGACACCTTCACCGGGGTCATCGAGCCGCTCTACGTGCTCATGGTGGTGCTTGCGGCTATTGGCTATTCGATTGCGCCAATCGTTGCAAACATCAAGCTGCACGAGGTGCCGTCTGCGGCCGTTATCGGCCTGAGCATGGCGTTCGTGGCGTTCATCTACTCGCCGTTTTCGCTTCCTCGCCTCCAGGGCGAGTTTGCAAGCGCAACCGGCACCAGCATCATGGCTGTGGTTGTTCTGGGGTTGGTGTGCTCGGCTACGGCCTTCGTGATCTTCTTCATGCTTATCAAGGAGGTCGGACCGGCAAAGGCAACGCTGATTACATATGTAAACACCGCGGTTGCACTCTCGCTTGGAATCGTGTTCTTGGGCGAGCCAATCACCATTGGACTGCTCGTTGGCATCCCGCTGATTACGCTCGGCCTGATTTTGGCTGGCGGCTCTCAGCGAGAGCCGGAACTAGCCAAGGCCTAGATTAGGTAGTAGTCGTCGCCGGTTAGGTTCACCAGCCGGGCATTCACGCCAACCGCCACGGTTCCGGCCGGCATATCTTTGGTCACCACGGCGTTGGCGCCAACTCTGCAGTCGTTGCCGACGGTGATATTCCCGATGAGCTTTGATCCGGCGCCCAGAATCACTCGGTCACCCACGGTCGGGTGCCGCTTTACCGGATCAAGGGTCTTTCCGCCCAGGGTGACGCCGTGGTAGATCAGGACATCGTCGCCGATAACCGCGGTCTCGCCAATAACCACACCCACGCCATGATCAATCACCAGACGCTTGCCAATCTGGGCGCCCGGGTGGATCTCGATAGCCGTCAAGAACTTGGCCCAGTTGGAGAGCACCCTGGCCAAGATGCGACGCTTCGCCTTCCACAACAAATGCGCCAGGCGATAGCACCAGATGGCGTGAAGACCCGGCGAAGTCCAAAATAGTTCGAACCCGCTGTGGGTGGCGGGGTCCTTTTCCAGCCCGGCCCGGATGTCTTCGCGAATACTCAATTCTTTTGCTGGTATTCCTCTTGCAGGTCGCGGTAGAGGGTAGAGGACACATACCGCTCTCCAAACGACGGAACTACCACAACGATGATCTGACCCTCGTGCTCCTTGCGGCTGGCAACCTCACGGGCAGCCCAGAGCGCTGCTCCGGACGAAATACCGGCCAGGATGCCTTCTTCGGCGGCAGCCCGGCGAGCAAATTCAAATGCAACCTGATTCGGTGCGCTTAGCACCTCGTCGTAGCTAGCAGTGTCAAGGATTGGTGGAATGAAGTTAGGTCCGATGCCCGCGAGTGGGTGACCGGCCGCCTCGCCACCGCTTAGAAGCGGCGATGCTGCCGGCTGGACCACGTAGCTCTTGATGTCCGGGTTCAGCTCTTTTAGCCGAAGCGATGTACCGGTGATGGTGCCGCCGGTGCCGCTTCCGGCGACCAGTGCGGCAACCTTGCCATCAGTGTCGGCCCAGATCTCTTCGGCCGTGGTCTGGCGGTGAATCCGAGGTCCGGCACCGTTTTCGAACTGGCGCACCAGAACCGCGCCTTCAATAGTCTTTCCCAACTCCTCGGCCTTTGCCACCGAACCCTTCATACCCTCCGCGGCCGGGGTGAGCACAAGCTCTGCGCCGTAGGCGCGAATCAGAATCTTTCGCTCGAGGCTCATCGATTCCGGCATCACGATTATGGTGCGGTAGCCACGCGCCGCACCAACCATAGCCAGGGAGATGCCGGTATTGCCGCTGGTGGCCTCGATGATTGTGCCACCAGGCTTCAGGTCACCGGAGGCCTCCGCCTCGTTGATCATGGCGATGCCCAGACGATCCTTAACGGAACTGGATGGGTTGTAGAACTCTAGCTTGGCGTAGACCTCTGCTTTTGCACCGTCAGTGATGCTATTCAGCCTCACCAATGGGGTGTTCCCGAACACCTCGGTAATATTGTTGTAAACGCGCAAGTTCAATCTCCAGTAAGTTTTTGTCCTCGCAAAGTGTAACTATGGGGATTCAGATTTGTTCCGCCGTTACAAAAAATTACTGACGTCCACCGCCAGCCAAAAGGAATCATGAGATCATTAACTCGCCGTGTAGCCATCCCGACATTGGCAAGCGCCGCCCTAGCTCTTGGGCTGACGGGATGCTCGATTGAGGAGGTCGCTGCTACGGCAGCAGACGCTGCCGCCTGCAAGGCATTGAGCTCGAGTCTCGATGGCGTTTCCAAGGCATACCAGGAAGGCGTAATTGACTCCGGCATGCTCGAGCAGATCGACGATTTGGTGGGGGACCAGCTGGACACTTTGCTCTCGAGCTCACTTGCCGATGATCTTTCTGGACTGCTGAAATCGCTCGCGCAGAGCGAATCGGTGGCGGGCGCACAGGAGAGCGTGGATGGCTTCTTGGTCTCGATTAGGGAGCGCTGCGCAGCTGTAGGTGTGGATCTATCGAGCTAGAGCTCGTCGTCGACCATTGCGCCCCTGCGCAGCTGTAATCCAGCCAGCAGGCTCAGTGCCGCCGTAATGAGCAATATCCAGAGGGTTGGTTCCCAGCCCCCAGTTAGCTCACGAGTGATGCCAACCGCCATCACGGCAATCGTCGCAATGGTGTAGCTAACTCCCTGTCCAAATGCGCTCACGGAGAGCACCACGTCTTGGCTTCGAGACCTGAGGTTCATGAGCGTCAGGGCAAGTGGGAACATCGTTGGGCCAAGACCGATTGCAATCACCCAAAGCCATACCGGGTCATCAAAGAGAAGCAAGCCCAGTGGGCCGGTAACGCCCATGATGGCTGATAAGTAGACAATCTTGGCTTGAAGCTTGGGAAAACGCTGCGCCAGCTGTGGCACGAGGATCGAAACAGGGAACCCCATAATCGCAAAAAGCGCCAGCAGCGATCCCGCCTGCAGTTCGCTCACTCCGTTGTGTTCGATGAGCAGAATCGGCAGCCACGCAAAAGACACATATCCGAACACGCTGGTCATCGCTTGAGCGCCGGCGATTGCTAGTGCGGTTGGAGAGCGCCAGATTGCTCGGCGCCCAGAGGCTCGAGGCGGCTTGGGCTCGGGGGAGGAGTTCTTTCGAATCGCAAGCAGCGGCACCAGGGTCAAAACAGCCAGCAGCGCCCACTGTCCAAGCGACAGGCGCCATCCGGCAGCCTGTGCCACCGGCACCGCGAAGAGGGAGCCAATTGTGGCCGACACCGATGTCATTGTTATGTACATTGCCGAGATCAGCCCGATGCGGTTGGAGAAGTATTTACGCACCAGGACTGGCAGCAGTACGTTCCCAACGCCGGTGCCCAGCAGGCTGAGCATGGAGCCAAAGAACAGTGCGGTGGAGTCCCAGGCAAGCGCTCTGATCAGGTGCCCGCCGACTATGGCCAGCACGACAAAAATAAGTGTCAGCTCGACGCCGAAGCGGCGTGCCGGCCGGTAGCTAAGCGATGTGGCCAGCGCGAAAGCAAGTGGCGCTGCGATACCCAGCAAACCAATGGTGACAATAGGAAGGTCGATGTCCTGCTGGATGAAGCTAACCACCGGCGATATCGAAGAGACCGCGGTGCGCAGGTTGAGTGCAAGCAGTGCAATCGCTGCAAGCGCGAAAATCTTCTGCAGGCGCTGACTCATGAGCCCAATGCGGCGCGCATTGCCTCGTGAATATTTCCGTTTGTAGCCAGCACCACCGAGGTCTTTTCCTCGAGTTCGCCATGGAGTCCAGTGAAGGTTCCGCCAGCCTCACGCACAATTGGAACCAGCGCGGCAATGTCGTAAATCTTCAGATCTGGCTCGCTTGCCGCATCGATAATGCCCTCCGCTACGTACATGTAGCTGAGGAAGTCGCCAAAGGCTCTGGTGCGCCAGACCTTCTCGGAAAGCTTGACGATCTGTGACCCCAGCCCGATTTGCTGCCACTGCTGGATCGAGTTGTAGGAAACGTATGAATCAGCCAGCGAGGCCACGCTGGAAACCTTCAGCTCCCGGGTTTCTCCACCAATGTCTCGGGTGAAAGACCCGCCCCCGGTCCTTGCCCACCAGCGCCTGCCCAGCGCGGGGGCGCTGACAACCGAGAGCACCAACTCGCCATCTATGCGCAGCGCGATAAGCGTGGCCCAGATGGGTATGCCACGAAGGAAGTTTGCGGTGCCATCGATTGGGTCGATGATCCATTCCCGGCTGGCTGCCACATCGTTGGCAAATTCTTCGCCAATTACGGCGTCCTGAGGGCGATGATCAGAGATCAACTCGCGCAGTCTGCGCTCAACTGCGCGATCGGCATCGGTTACCGGCGTGCGGTCAGGTTTGGTTTCAACCTCTAAATCGAGTGAACGGAATCTTGCAAGGGATAATTCATCCGCTGCATCCGCAAGCCCGAGCGCAAATTCCAGATCTTTCACGACTACGAATCTACCGAGGAAACCGAGTTGATGAGCCTGCGGAATGAATCTACGCGCAATAACTTCACTTCACCGCGTGCCGCGGCGGCATCTAGCTCGCAGTCTGGGGCATCCGCCAGGTGTGAACAGTCCCTGGGGCAACTCGCAGCGATTTCTTCGAGGTCGGAGAACCCTCGCAGCAGACCGCTAGGGCTAATTGCCTTGAGGCCAAAGCTTCGTATGCCCGGGGTGTCGATTATCCAGCCGCCCTCGAACTCAATCGCGACTGCGGAGGAAGAGGTGTGTTTACCCTTACCCGTCAACTCGTTCACATCACCGGTTGAACGCTCTTGACCTGTGATCATGTTCAAGAGTGTTGATTTGCCCACACCTGAGTGGCCAACAAAGACAGACGTTTGGCCGCTCAGCATCTCGCGCAGTCGATCAAGCTGCGGGGCATCGCTTCGGGTGCTAATAATCTCGAGGTCGACATCCTGGAACTGATCCGAAAGCCACTTCGGGTTTGCCAGGTCGCTCTTTGTGATTACAAGAACCGGATTGATGCCTGCGTTCAGGGCCGCCACCAGATAACGGTCGACCAACCTGGGCTTAGGCTCGGGATTTGCCGCGGCCATGACGATTACCATCTGATTGGCATTTGCCACAATTGTCTGCTCGCTCTCCTCGCCATCCTCGGCAGAACGAGTAAGTACGGTGCTTCTCGGTTCGATTCTCACGATCCTTGCCAACGCACCCTTTTCGCCGCTGACATCGCCATCAAGCGCTACGCGATCGCCAGTCACACAGCCGTCTTGCCGAAGCTCCTTGGCTAAGGTCGCGACAATCTCATTGCCCTCGTCGGTAAGAACTCGGTAGCGCCTGAGGTGGACCTCGATAACCATCCCCAGGGGAGCGTTTTCAAAGCTCGGACGTCGTTTAGTGCGCGGCCGCGACCCCTTGGGGTTTGGACGAATGCGAACATCGTCCTCGTCTAGATCGTGCCAGCTCAATTGCCCTCCAGCATCGACTGCCACATCGTGGGAAACTCGGGCATCGTCTTGCTAGTTACCGAAATATCTTCGACGAGCACCCCCGGCACTCGGAGCCCGATGATCGCTCCTGCGGTCGCCATTCTGTGGTCCTCGTAGGTGTGCCAGGTGCCGCCGTGAAGCTGGGCGGGCTGAATCTCGATGCCATCGGCTAGCTCGCGGGCCTTGCCGCCTAGCCCATTTATTTCGGCAACAAGAGCTGCTAGGCGATCTGTCTCGTGGCCACGAAGGTGCCCAATGCCGGTGAGTCGACTCGGGCTATCTGCCAGGGCCGCCAGTGCCGCAATGGTCGGGGTAAGCTCGCCCGCAGCCGATAGGTCTGCCGTGATCCCTCGTATCTCGCCGGTGCCCCGGAGGGTTAGCGTTCCGCCTTCAATTACTGCAGTCGCACCCATTTGGTTCATGAGCTCGGGATACATCGCTCCCACCTGTGTGGTCCGGGCGGGCCAGTTTGGAATTCTCACCTCGCCCGAAGCAACCATGGCGGCGGCTAAGAACGGCCCGGCATTTGAGAGATCGGGCTCTATCTGAACCCGCATGCCGGTGATTGGTCCCGGCTCAACTCGCCAGCTTGCAGGGCCAACCTGGTCAGCGGCCACGCCTCGATCTCTAAGGCACTGGAGCGTCATTTCGATGTGGGGCATTGAGGGCAAGTGCTCACCTTTGTGGTGCAAAGTCAGGCCGTCTCTAAATCTTGGTGCGCTCAGCAAAAGCCCCGAAACAAACTGCGAGGAGGCAGATGCGTCAATCGTCAGTTCACCGCCTGCTATTTCGCCGGTTCCGGATATCGAAAACGGCAAGGTACCAGCTTCTGACTCCACCACAACACCGAGGGCCCTAAGCGAATCGATTGTCGTCTTCATCGGCCTGCGTCTGGCCGAAGCGTCACCGTCGAACCTCACGCCGCCGCTGGCCAATGCCGCCATTGGCGGGACAAAGCGCATCACTGTTCCAGCGAGGCCGCAGTCAATAACAGCGTCCCCTCTCAGCACTCCCGGAGTCACTACTAGGGCCTCGGCTGAATTTTCAAATTTCACCCCAAGGGTCTCAAGCGCATCAATCATGAGCTGACTGTCACGCGAAACCAAGGGATCTACAAGCTTTGATGAGCCAGTTGCCAGGGCTGAGAGCAGCAGCTCCCTGTTGGTCAGTGATTTTGATCCGGGGACGACAACCTCTGCCTGGATGCCGCTAGATTGCGGGGCAGGCCACGGAGGCATTTCGACTGACACTTGTCAAAGATTATCAACTGCTCTAATTCATCAGAAGTTTCCAGTGGAAGAACCTGTCTCTGCTAATTCAACCCGAATAACCCCATAGACTCATAAGCAATGGCAAATAACAAAGCTGAAAAGCTTCAGAGCTTCGAACAGCAGGCCCTGCCGCTGATGCCCCAGCTCTATGGAGCAGCCCTTCGATGGACCAGAAACCCCTCTGACGCGGAGGATTTGGTGCAGGAGACATTCGCCAAGGCATTTGTGGCCTGGGACAAGTTCCAGCAGGGAACCAATCTCAAGGCCTGGCTGTTCCGAATAATGACCAACACCCATATAAACCTCTACAACAAGCGCAGCAAGGATCAGGCCAAGACCGCCCTTGATGATTTAGAGGACTGGCAGATCGGCGGTGGCGAATCGGTCACCGCAACCTCGAGCCGTTCAGCCGAGGCGGTTGCAATGGATAACCTGCCAGCCAAGGTAATAAAAGAGGCGATGGATCAAATTCCCGACGAGTTCCGCATGGTCGTTTACTACGCGGTAGTGGAGGGGTTACCATACGCGGAGATTGCTGAAGTGATGGATACTCCGGTGGGGACAGTCATGTCTCGTTTACACCGCGGGAAGAAATTATTGAAGAATTTGTTGCAAGATTACGCAAGGCAAGAAGGCTACGACGTGGAAGAGGTGAGCGAGAGTTGAAGCAGCTTGACTGTGAGGACGTAAAGCGTAACGTCCATGAGTTTCTGCACTCCGAGCTCCACGAGGACGAGCTAGGGGCCATCACCTCACACATTGCCAACTGCGATTCCTGCGAGCAGCACTACGACATCGAGATTGTTTTTAATCAAGTGATTCAGCGCTCCTGCGATGAAGCCCCGGCGGAAGAGCTAGCCGAGCGAGTCATGAAACGGCTGCGCGAGATTCAAGATCACGACTGATCTGATTCCACCAGCCCAAGCCATTCGAACCATCCGCGATTGAGCACCAGCCACGCAATAAGCCCATAGCCAACCTGGCCAGGCAATCTGCGAGGGTGATTGGTGACTTCTGAAACCCAGCCCTCGTGTTCCTTGAGGGGATTGAAACAGTCCACGTAGGTCAATCCTCGACGCTTCACCACATCGGCAAAACCCTCGTTCAGATGCGCAATCTCGGCATCGTATTCCGCCACCGCAGTCGGTGATGGACCAACGACTAACACCGAGACCCCCTCTCGCAGGGCGTCGTCTAGCAAGGAGGCCAGGTTGAGCCTGGAGCGCGAAATGGTGATTCCGGCCTCAATATCCTTTGAGCTTGGACAGACAACCAAGAAGTTCTCAGTGTTTTGGCTGAACCGAGGCATCGCCTCGGTGCGCCAGCGCTGGTGCAGCTCTGCGGTTGTTTCGCCAATCTGGGCGAGTGGAAAAAACGCAACATCTTCGCCCTGCGGCAGGCGGGCCTGGACCCTGCCAAACCACCCGAGCCCCTTTGGGTCGCCGGCGCCGGTGAGGAGCTCGTCCCCGAGAGCGACAACCCTGAGTGAGCGCATTAGTCGGCGAATGCTCTCGAAATCAGATCCGCCTGCTCTGCGGCGTGGCGCTTCGCCGATCCCGAGGCCGGAGAGGCGGATGCCGGACGGGCAATTACCTTGAAGTTGACGCCGTAGCGTGGCATGAACAGGCCGATGTAGGTCCATGGACCCTGGTTGGCTGGCTCATCCTGAACCCAGCGCAGCTCGGCTCCGGGGAACTGGCTGACAGCGGTCTTCATCTCTTCGACAGGGGTTGGATAGAGCTGCTCTAGTCGGACAATTGCCGTGTCCTTTGCGCCACGCTTTTGTGATTCGGCAAGCAGGTCCCAGTAGACCTTGCCCGAGCAGAACAGCACGCGCTTGACGTTCTGCGGGTCAAGCCCCTGCTGGTCATTGATCAGCGGTAGGAAGCTGCCTTGCGTGAAGTCCTCAACCGCTGAGGATGCCGCCTTCAATCGCAGCATTGACTTCGGGGTGAAAATAACAAGTGGTCGCTTTGGCTTGGTAAAAGCCTGGCGGCGCAGCAGGTGGAAGTGGTTTGCCGGCGTGGATGGCTGGGCAACCGTCATGTTGTTCTCCGCGCTCAGCGCCAGGAAGCGCTCAATTCGAGCGGAGGAGTGGTCTGGCCCCTGGCCTTCGTAGCCGTGGGGGAGCAGCAGTACCAACGATGACTGCTGCTGCCACTTCTGATCACCCGAGGATATGAATTCGTCGATGATCGTCTGTGCGCCATTGGAAAAGTCTCCGAATTGCGCCTCCCAGAGAGTTAGCGAGTCGGAATCTTCGACCGAGTAGCCATACTCGAAGCCCATCGCCGCATACTCGCTCAGCAGCGAGTTGTATACCTGAAGCTTGGCCTGCTGCTCGGAAATGTAACTCAGCGGCATCCACTCGGCGCCAGTCTCGCGGTCGAAGAAGGATGCGTGGCGCTGCACGAAAGTGCCGCGTCTGGCATCCTGGCCGGCCAGGCGAACGTTTACGCCCTCGACAAGTAGTGAGCCGAAGGCCAGTAGCTCACCGAAGCCCCAGTCGATACCGCCCTCGCGGCTCATCTCCACTCGCTTCTGGAGCAACTGTGCGAGCTTGGGGTGAACAGTGAATCCCTCGGGCTTGTTGGCGTGGGCGTTGCCGATTGCCTCGATCACCTCGCGCGGAACTGCAGTGGATCGGAGTAGGTCCTGCTTTTCGCTCGCGGTGGTTCCAATTCCAGCGGGACGCTCGAGCAGCGCAACCGGCTGGCTCATGGCCTCGTGGACGTCAACAAACGCCTTTTCCAGAGAAGACTGGAATCTTGCGTTTGCCTCATCAAACTCTTCCTGGGTGATGTCGCCACGACCAATCAGGTTCTCCATGTAGAGGGTTCGCACGCTTCGCTTGGCCTCAATCAGGTTGTACATCATCGGCTGGGTCATCGATGGGTCGTCGCCTTCGTTGTGTCCGCGGCGGCGGTAGCACACGATATCGATGACGACGTCTTTCTTGAACTCCTGGCGGTACTCGAAGGCCTGTCGTGCCACTCTTACTACTGCCTCCGGATCGTCTCCATTGACATGGAAAACCGGAGCCTGGATGCTCTTCGCGAAGTCGGTGCAGTAGGTCGATGTGCGGGAATCCTTCGGCAGGGTGGTGAACCCAACCTGGTTGTTCACCACTACGTGAACCGTTCCGCCGACCTTGTAGCCCTCGAGTTGACTCATCTGCAGGGTCTCGGGCACTACCCCCTGGCCCGCGAACGCCGCATCACCGTGAATCAGAATCGGCAACACCGGGTAGTTAGCCGGATTTCCCAGTCGATCCTGCTTAGCGCGAACGATTCCCTCGAGAACCGGGTTTACCGCCTCGAGGTGCGATGGGTTCGCCGCAAGGTAGACGTCGATGGCGTTCCCCTCCTGAGAGGTGTAGCTGCCGTAGGTTCCAAGGTGATACTTGACATCACCGGATCCCTGAACGCTCTTGGAGTCGGCCGAACCTTCGAACTCGCGGAAGACCTGGCCGTATGTCTTGCCGGCAATGTTGGTTAGCACGTTGAGTCGACCGCGGTGAGCCATTCCGATTGCGGCCTCGCTCAGACCAGCATTAGCCGCCTCCTGCAGAATCTCATCCAGGGCTGGAATAAGCGACTCGCTGCCTTCCAGCGAGAAGCGCTTTTGGCCAACGAACTTGGTCTGCAGGAAGGTTTCGAATGCCTCCGCCTCGTTTAGCTTGTTCAGAATCCTGAATTGCTCTTCCTTAGACGGCTTGCGGTAGGGCTGCTCCAGCTTCTCCTGAAACCAGCGACGCTCGGCTGGCTCTGGAATGTGCATGTATTCGATGCCAACGGTTCTGCAGTAGGTATCGCGAAGGATCCCCAAGATGTTTCGGAACTTGGCCTTGATTCTTCCGCCAAAACCACCGGTTTTGAAGGTTCGATCTAGGTCCCACAGGCTCAGCCCGTAGTTTCTGATGTCCAGGTCTGGATGGTAGCGCTGGACGTATTCCAGCGGGTCAATATCTGCAATCAGGTGACCACGAACTCGGAATGCATTTATGTACTCCTGAATCCTCGTGTTCTTGCCAGACTGGTCGGCTAGATCCCAGTGGAAGTCATTCGCCCAAACAACTGGGGCATAGGGGATGCGCATGTCGGCGAAGATCTGCTCGTAGAAGCCGCGCTCACCTAGCAGGAGCTCCTCGACTATCTTGAGGAACTCACCACTGCCAGCACCCTGAATGACGCGGTGGTCGTAGGTGGAGGTTAGGGTGATGACCTTTCCAACTCCCTGCTCGGCCAACAGCTCTTCGCTCATGCCCTTGAAGTGGGCCGGAAACTCTAGGGCTCCAACACCAATGATTGAACCCTGGCCCTTGGTCAACCTTGGCACGGAGTGAACTGTTCCGATTCCGCCCGGGTTGGTGAGCGAAATCGTGGTTCCGGCAAAATCATCGGCACCGAGCTTGTTGTCGCGAGCCTTGGCAACGAGTGCGTCGTAGGCGGAGACGAACTCGGCAAAATTCAACCTTTGGGCGCGCTTGATGTTTGGAACCAGCAGCGCCCTTGTTCCATCTGGCTTAGGGATATCGATGGCCAAGCCAATGTTGATGTTTGGCGGGGTGATGGCGGCCGGCTTGCCATCGACCTCGTCATAGAAGACGTTTTGGCTTGGAAATTCCTTGAGGGCCTGCACGATTGCGTAACCGATGATTTGGGTGAAGGACACCTTGCCACCGCGGGTTCGCTTCAGGTGCGAGTTCACCACAATTCGGTTATCGATTAGCAGCTTTGCCGGCACGCTTCGAACGCTGGTGGCGGTTGGGACGCTCAGCGAGGCATCCATGTTGGACGCCAGGGCCTTTGCCATTCCGCGCAGAATGTTGACCTCTGGCTGCTCTTCCTCGGGCTCGACCTGTGTTGCGACCGAGTCAGTCGCCGGCAAGTCTGCCGGAACCGGGGCGGTTGAAGGGGTGTCTTCGGTCGTCTTGGCGATTGGAATTGTGATGGCTTCGGTTGCCGGGGCGGCCGCATTTGGGTCGAAGTTTGAGACTACGGTCGAATCGGTGTCGATGACGGCAATCGAGCCGGTGGTCGGCTCGGATTCGCTTGCCTGTGCGGCCGGTGTTTCGGCTTGCGTTAGCTGGTAGCGCTCCAAGATTGGCAGCCAGGAGCGGTCAACACTGTCGGGGTTCTCCTGCCACTTTGCATACATCTCTGCAACCAACCATTCGTTGGCGCCAAAATCTGCCTCATTGTTTGATGATCCGGTCGAGGACAATTGTTCCCCTTATTGAAGTGAAAAGCGTATGAAAGTGCTACAAGTCTAGCTACTTCTTTGGCTATAGTGTTTGGGAAATGGACGGCGACAGACATAGATCCTTGGTGAGCGCGTGAGCGATTACCTACTTCTTCTTTTTGGCCTCTTTCTGATTCTGGGGACTGGGCTTTTCGTGGCAAGCGAGTTTGCCATCATCAATCTCGATCGCATCGATCTCGAAGCCAGGGCCGAGGCCGGTGAGAAGCGACTAGCGCTTCCAATACGTGCGGTGAAGACCACCGCTACGCAACTTTCGGCAGCCCAGCTTGGTATTACCTTGACAACATTGTTGACTGGGTTTGTCGCGGAGCCGGCTCTGACCCGGTTGCTTACCCCGTGGCTGGCCGGCCTCGGACTTGCCGAGGGGGCCATTTCCGGGCTTTCCCTGGCGCTGGCGATGCTGATCGCAACAATCGCCTCATTCTTGATCGGCGAATTGGTTCCCAAAAACATGGCGCTGAGTGAGCCCAGACGGGTGCTAAAGATTGTTGCCGGCTTCCAGCTGGCCTTTACCTGGCTGTTCAAGCCGATCATCGTGTTTTTGAACAACAACGGAAACTGGTTTGTGCGTCGATTTGGTATCGAGCCGAAAGAGGAGCTGTCGGCCGCCCGAAGCGCAGAGGAGCTCTCGTCATTGGTGCGCCGATCCGCTCACCTGGGGTCGCTCGAGACCGACACCGCGAAGCTGCTGGAAAAGACCTTGGCAATGACCGAATTGCTGGCCAGCGACATCATGACACCCAGGCCGAAGATGCACACTCTCGATCGCGCTGAGTCTGTCGCTGCACTGGTGAAGCTGGCCCGCGAAACTGGACACTCGCGTTTTCCCATCTTGGGCGAAGACTCCGACGACATCGTGGGCGTCGCACACATCAAGCATGCGGTTTCTGTTCCACTCGATCGGCGCGAGATAGTGCCCGTGAGCGCGATCATGGTTGATCCAACCAGGGTGCCAGAGACTATGCCGCTAGACCGGCTCATCTTGCAGCTTCGCGGCAAAGGCCTGCAGTTCGGTGTCGTGGTGGATGAATACGGGGGAACCGCCGGAATCGCAACCCTGGAGGATGCGGTCGAAGAGCTGGTTGGCGAGCTGGCCGATGAGCACGACCGCACCAAGGCCCATATCGTTGCCCACTCCGATGGCTCGGTTTCCTTCAGCGGACTGGCTAGGCCCTCGGAGCTAGCCGAATACGGCATAAGCATCGCTGAGGACGAGGATTACGACACGATCTCCGGATTCCTCATGAGCGAGTTGGGCAGGATTCCCGAAGACGGCGATGAGCTTTCGGTTCCTGGCGGAGCCATGCGAATAATTCGCATGGACGGCCGGCGAGTGGATCGCATCAAGTTCCATCCGGAGGTGGTCGATGAGCAGTGACGTCATGGGACTTGTCTGGCTAGTTGTGCTGCTGATCAGCAACGCATTCTTTGTCGGGTCGGAGTTTGCGGTGATTTCTGCCCGCAGGGCACAAATCGAACCTAAGGCCGAGGCTGGCAGCAAGCCCGCCAAAATCACGCTCAAGGCGATGGAGAATGTGTCGCTGATGTTGGCAACGGCTCAGCTGGGAATCACCGTTTCCTCATTGCTGATTCTGGTAATTGCCGAACCTGCAATTCATCACCTTCTAGAGGCTCCGCTCAAGGCTATGGGGCTTGAGTATGGGACCGCCTCGATCGTCAGTTTTGCCATTGCGTTGATACTGGTCACCTATCTGCACGTGGTGCTGGGCGAGATGCTGCCGAAGAACATCGCGATTTCGATTCCGACAAACGCCGCCTTGATCCTCGCGCCAATGCTCTATGGAGTCTCTCAGGTTGTGAAGCCCGTTGTCTGGCTGATGAATCAGATTTCCAACATGGTCTTGCGCATCTTTGGTTTTCGGCCCAAAGATGAGGCCAACACTGCGTTTACCTTGGAGCAGGTGGAGGGGATAGTCGAGGAGTCGCAGAAGCACGGAATGCTGGCGGATGAATCCAAGACCATCACCAACGCTTTCGAGTTCACCGAGAAGGTGGTTGGCGATGTAATTCACCCCATAGATCAGCTGATCACCATGAAGGCGGACTCAACGCCGGCGATGCTTCAGGAGGCCGTGGCCGAGCACGGCTTTAGCCGCTATCCGGTTCGCAACGGCTACGGCGATTTGATTGGTTACTGGCACATCAAGGATGCCTTGACCGATGATCCAGAGAAGTTCGTCGCCCCAATTCACACCAAGCGACTGCGCACAATGATCTCAATCGCAGAGTCTGCGGATCTGGAGGACGCCCTGGCTCAAATGCGCAGAACCGGAGCGCACATCGCAAGGAGCTTCTCGCCTGACGGAACAGTAACCGGATGTATCTTCCTCGAGGACATCATTGAGGTGCTAGTTGGCGAGATTGAGGACGCAACTAGGCGCTAGGCCAGCGGCCGCGCTCGTATTGCACGGGCCAGCTAACTTCTGCTTTTAGCTCGTGAGCAGCTCGCAACGGGAAATAGGGATCGCGCAGCAGCTGGCGGCCCATCATTACCACCTCGACATCACCTGCGGACACGATCTCCTCCGCTTGCTGTGCGGTGGTGATTAGGCCAACGGCCGATGTTGGCGCTCCGGTACCCTCGTGGGCACTTGCGCTCAGCGGAACTTGGTATCCCGGCCCCACCGGAATCTTTGCTGCGGCAACCAGTCCGCCGGATGAGATGTCAAACAAATCCGCCCCGGCCTCGTAGCACCAGGCGGCCACCTGGTTCGTCTGCATCTGGTCCCAGCCGCCGTCGATGTAATCGGTGGCGCTGAAGCGGACCAGTAGCGGGGTATTGCCAATCGCGTCACGAACCGCCTTGACGGTCTCGAGCAGCAGGCGCGCACGGTTTTCTAGGCTGCCGCCATACTCGTCTTCTCTGTTGTTCGACAGCGGTGAGAGGAACTGATGCATCAGGTAGCCGTGTGCGGCGTGAATCTCAATCACCTCGAAGCCAGCGGTAAGCGCCCGCCTTGCTGCGGCAACGAATTCCTCAACTATCTGTGGAAGCTCATCGTTGTGCAGCTTGCGTGGGGGCTCGTAGCCTTCGAATGCAATGGCCGAGGCCGATACACTCTCCCAGCCTCCCTGGTCAATTGGGACGGTGCCGCTGCCGCTCCAGGCACGGTAGGTCGATCCCTTTCGTCCGGCATGAGCGAGCTGAATGGCACTGGTAGCGCCCGTGGATTTGATAAAGCTCGTAATTCTCTGCCAGCCGGGAATTTGCTCGTCATCCCAGATGCCCGGGCACCACGGAGAGATTCGCCCCTCGGGGCTCACTCCGGTGGCCTCCGCCATGACTAAGCCAGCCCCACCGATGGCGCGCGAGCCCAAGTGGACAAGGTGCCAATCGCCGACTATTCCGTCTTGGTTCTCACAGGAATACATGCACATTGGAGACACCCACAGCCGGTTCCGAATCTCTAGGTCGCGGATCTTGATGGGGGAGAAGAGTTTGCTCATTGTTCCATTTTGCTTAGTTTTGACCAGCTTAGGGCGACAAAAAGACCCAGCACCGCTCCCCAGCCGATGGCAATGTTCAGCGGCACTGCATTGGTTAGCAGGCCGATGATTGATGGCCCAGCAAGGCCTCCGATGTAGGTAATACCCACAACTCGCGCCATGTTTCGCCCAGAGTGCGTGGCTTCTCCGATTTCCCCCGCTGCCGCAAACAGCTGCGGCACGACGCCAGAAATGCCAAGCCCGAGCAAAAACCACAGCGCCAGCGATAACTCGTAGCTTGCCGCAATCGCCTGCAGTCCGATGGCGAGGGCGGCGATTAGCGAACCCCAGGTGATGATGAAGCCTCGGCCTCTCAGTTCAACGATTCGGTCGATAAAGATACGACCGAGGATCATGCCAACGTTGAATGCCGCCAGCCCCCAGGCCGCGAGCGCGGTGCTGACCAGCTGCACGTCGCGCAGATAAAGCGCGGACCAGTCCTGCGCAACACCCTCGACGATGGCTGCCGAGGCGCTCATGAGCCCAGCCAGAATCACAAAGCCCAGCACCCTCCGGTTTGCCTTTGAGGACTGCTTCTTGTCCTCTTTGGATCCACCGACAACATTTGGCCGATTTGGCATAAGCCAGCCAGCGATAACCAGGCCGAGGGCAGAAAGCAAAAGACCGACGATCGGTAGCGTTTGTGTCTGGCTGAATCCGGCGGCAATGGTCGCAAACCCGAGGGCTGCACCGAGCAGACCACCGAGCGACCAGAACAGGTGGAAGAAGGTGAATATCGCCTTGCTGCTCGCCTTTTCTACCTGCAGCGCCGCGGCATTCATTGGCACATCTACCCCAGCAATACCAAAGCCCAAGAGCAAAATCGAAAGGCCGAGCATCCACACTGTTTGAGAGTAGGCGGGCCCCAATAGGGAAAGCCCGACCGCGACTCCGCCGATTCGAGTGGCCGTCTTCGCCCCGATATGGTCAACCAGGTAGCCAAAAAGCTGCATCGCAACAAAGCCGCCGGCACCGCTGAGCATCAGCAGAATGCCCAAGACCGAGTAATCAATACCAACGGTCTGTTCGATTAGTGGAATGTGCACAGCCCAGAGCGCGAGAGATCCGCCACCAGATAAGAAGTAAAAAGAGACGGCGATTTTCGCCTTTGTCAGATTCACAGGAATAACTCTAGGCTGAAAGTAGCAGCTGAAGACGCTTGCCCACCTCTGCGATTTCGATCAGGAAGCCATCGTGACCGTACTCACTCTCAACAACCTGAAGCGATCCGCCCACTAGTTCCCCGCCTATGTTCTCGGCGATGATTTCTTGGCCTTCCAGCGGGAACAGTCGATCGGTGGTGAGCCCGAGCACCAAGGTTGGGCAGGTTATTTTGCCCAGTGCCGCCGCAACGGATTCGCGGCCGCGCCCCACGTCATGCGAATTCATTGCATTCACCAGCGTGATATAGCTGTTGGCGTCGAAGCGACGAACAAACTTGTTGCCGTGGAAATCGAGATAGCTTTCAACCGCAAATTTGCCGCGCTCGGTTAGCGGGCTCACTTGCGATTGCCAGCTGCGTGAGAATCGCTCATTCAGCTCTTTCGGCGAGCGATAGTTAATCAGCGCCATCCTCCGGGCCAAAGCCAAGCCCCTATGGGGACCAAAGCCGGGCTTGGCGTCGTAGTACCAGCCTGCAGAAAAATTGCTGTCCGATCGGATGGCTTCAAGCTGCACGGTATTCAGCGCGATCTGATCGGCCGTGGAAAATGGGGGAGCGGCGAGAATCCCAAGCCGAGCAATGCTTTTTGGGTTTTCAATCGCCATCTCTAGGGCGTGCATTCCCGCCATGGAGCCGCCGATGACTGCGTGCCAGGTTTCGATTCCAAACTGCCCAGCGAGCTCCTCGAAGGCCCTGGCCTGGTCCCTGATGGTCAGCTGCGGAAAAGACGGGCCGTATTCCCTGCCCTCGCGATTTAGCGAACTTGGACCGGTTGAGCCCTGGCAGCCGCCGAGCACGTTCGGGGTTACAACAAAATACTTGTCCGTGTCGACATAGAGGCCCGGTCCGATTAGCCCGTTCCACCAGCCGGCGGTCGGGTGACCATCGGCTGAATTTCCAACGGTGTGGCTGTCACCGGTCAGAGCGTGTAGCACCAAGACGGCGTTTGTCTTATCTGCGTTTAGCTCTCCCCACGACTCAAAGGCAAGCCGAGCGCCGCTGAGATCCTCGCCGGATTCGAGCTTGATATCGAAGGGTTCGGAGAATTTGCGATCCCCAACCGGGTCACCAACAATCCAACCACCGGAGGCGGGGGGCCTGCCAACCAGCTGACGACGCTGCTCCTCGGAAATGAATTCCGAGGGAGCAGAGTCTTCAGATATCTGGAAGTCCATTTACTTCGCCGCCGCAAAACCCTTCTGCAGATCTGCGATCAGGTCCTCGTAGGACTCCAAGCCGACGGACAGTCGAATCAGCCCCGGAGTTACACCGGTTGTTGCCAGATCCTCTTCGCTTAGCTGGGAGTGGGTCGTGGAGGCTGGGTGAATCACGAGTGAGCGCA
>Ga0181577_10000169_pt1 | contig 49641 bp, 29 predicted proteins | sample 101ome_21_FD_132468 | JGI IMG/M metagenome (GOLD analysis project Ga0181577, IMG submission 132468) | Coastal salt marsh microbial communities from the Groves Creek Marsh, Skidaway Island, Georgia - 101413BT metaG (megahit assembly) | ecosystem: Environmental > Aquatic > Marine > Intertidal...
ACGCCGACGACCGCGCGAACGACGCGATGGAGGATCCGCGTCAAGGGGGCGTGGCAACGACCCGACCCGACGCCACCGGTCGACGTTTCGATCGACTTCACCGATCGATCGACTCGTCTCGATCGGGGATCGCGGGTAGGGAAAGGGGGTCGGGTCGAATCGGGACCCTCGAAAACGACGTGGGTGGTCGTTTGATTGGGGATTTCGTACGGGGTTTACGCGGAGTCGACGCGACGCGAAGCGGGGGGGGAGGAACGCGACCGGTGACTGACGGAGACGTGTGTGTGTGTGTGTGCGCGCGTAGGTGATTTTTATTTTCTTTCGTGTGCGTTCGTTCGAATCGGCGTCGGTGGTCGCGGTGACGTCGAGCTCGGTCGGGGCGGACGCGCGCGCGGACGACGAAGGACGACGGGCGAACGGCGACGGATCGGTCAGGTATGGCGCCGCCGACGATGGCGCGAGGACGCGGTGGTGAAGACGCGGTGGTGGTTCCGACGGCGGTGAGCGGTGGTGTCGGTGGATTCGGTGTGGCGGTTCCGGCGCCGCACGCGTACTCCATGATGGCGGCGTTCGGGCCCAAGGTTAACGAATTGCGAAGACAGGCGACGATGACGAGGGGACGCGCGGCGACGGAGCGCGCGTCGCCGATGCTCATGTTTCCGCCGGTGCCGTTTAATCCCATGACGATGACCATGGTGCCACCGCCGATGGTCATGGTGCCGCAAGAGACGGCGATCAAGGTGAACGCGAGACACTCGCCGAGCGGGAGCGACGGAAGCCACCACACGACGCACGAGGAGGACGAGGGCGTGGAACGCGGGCAAGAGGCGGCGTGTTCGTCGGGAAGAGGCCAAGCCTCGATGATCGCGATGATGATGCCGCCGCCGCCTCTCATGGTGCCGTCATCGCTCAGGAACGCTCGATTGGAAGCGCTCAAGGTGCCCGATCGCACGCAGACGCCGGGTATTCAATCGCCGTTTTCCGCGGCGAACGTGTTGGTGGGTATGATGGCCAACGGTTCGGAAGAGGAGAACGAGCCAGCCCCGGAGCAATCGTCCAGGGTTCGCGGTAAGCGAGGTGAATATTTGGGTCCTCTGTCGGTGAAATGCCCGAAGAAGAGACGCACGACGACGAATTCGCGCGCGAGATCAAATTTGAAGACGTTTGACGCGTTGCCCGTCGAGGCGCCAACCGCGGCGGCGCGCCCGCCGATGAACTCGACGGCGTCGAACAAACCCAAGACGCACCGCCCTTGGAGCCTGCCCGAGGTCAAGGCTTTGGTTCGCGGGGTCACGCACTACGGTCGCGGACAATGGGCCGACATCAAGGCTCTGCGTCTCGACGGCGTGGCGGATGACTTGATCAACCGCAGCGCGGTGGACCTCAAGGACAAGTGGCGCAACCTCTTGCGCGTGGCGATGCTTCCGGGTCTGTACAAGCGACGCGACGTGAACGGCGTACCGTCTGAACTTCTCGAACAGGTTCGCGTGTTGGCGTCGAAGAGCATCACCACGCCGTCGCGGCGTTCAAAGGATACCGCGGCGCACGACCGAGCGGAGAACGCCGCAGACGCCGACGTGAAGACGGAGAAGGGTCTCGCGATGAGTAAAGGCGCGCGTCGAAGCAAGCACCATTCACCGTGGACGATGGAAGAGGCGATTGCCCTCGTGGATGGCGTCGAAAGATGCGGAGGATGCCGATGGACGATCATCAAGAAGTGCGACGATCCGGTGCTCGAGCGACGGACGGCGATGGATTTGAAGGACAAGTGGCGCAATTTGCTCCAACTTGCTTCTCTTCCGGCGCAATCCCGTCGAAAGCAAGAGACCCCACCCGAGTTCCTCCAGCGCGTGCTCGATCTCGAGGCGCAATACGGAGGCGCTCGGCGTAAGGGTCGCAAAACCGCCGGCAAGGCGTAAAAAAAGTGTAACTGCTTCGCGTCGTGTACCACCATTCTTTGTTCTTTGCCTGTAACATTCTTTGCAGTGACGCTTTTGTAATCGAATGAAATATGCTCGCTATTATTACAACTGGGGACTAACTCATCACATCGCGCGTCGTTTTATCTTCATCGGTAAGCCCTTCTTTGTGTGAATGGTCGCTCCGGTGATCATCTCGACGTCGCTCGGCGAACACGCGAGCTCAAAGTCAAACTTTTTGAGCAACACGCTCATCGCGGTCACCGCCTCGAGCATGGCGAATTGATCACCCGCGCAGCGTCGCTGCCCACCGCCGAAGGGGACGTAGCTGAAGTCCGTGGACTGCTCATTCGGGTACAGACCCGTCATCAAATCCGGATTCAAGCCGCCCCATCCCTCGATGGCGGGATTTTCAAAGCGTCGAGAAAATCGGCTCGGATCGAATTTTTCGGGATTTTCCCACAAGTCCGGCGATCTGTGCAAGTTCCACACAGCGATGAAACAGTCGGTTCCAGCCTTGAGGGTGATTTCTTTGCCGTTACCGCCTCGAGGGAGCGTCACGTCTTCGATGGCGCGACGAATGAGGATGGGCGGAGCCGGATACAAACGCATCCCCTCGGCGAGAATCATGCGCACTTTTTGCAATTTTCGAACCTCTTCGGGCGTGGGAACGCCGTTAGAGTCGGAGACACACGCGTTGATCTCTTTCACCGCCTCCTCGGCAATCTCCGGGTGCTGAGCGAGCAGATAGAGCGTCCACGTGAGCACGGCGGCGGTGGTCTCGTGACCGGCGATGAGCATGGTCATCAAGTCGTCTCGAAGTTGCGTGCTCGTCGCCTCGTCGCCTCGAATGTCCACCAAGAATCGAAGTAAACTCGCATCTTCGACGTTCGAGTAATCTCTTCGCTCCATCTCCTCCAAATCCGTCTCCGTGCGAGACGAAATGGCGTTGTTGATCAACACCGACAACTCTTCGTTGATCATCTTCATATCCTCCTTGAATTGCTTCTGTCTCGGCACCACGTCCATCGCGCCCGGAATCTGCCAATACTGCAACGGAAACGTCGATCGATGCTCGCTCTCGCGCAAGACGCGATACACCGCCTTGATGATCGGCGTTTCCTCTCGTAACGCGCCGAATTCGTAATTGAACACCGCCTTGCCGATGACGTCGAGCGCCATCGAGTACAACTCGCCCTCGAGTTCCACCGTCTCCTTCGTCTCCGCCGCCGCGTCCAATTTATCCGCCAATCGCATCGCCGACGCCCCAAATAAATCACACATGTGTTTCAACCACGCGTTATGAAATCCAGCCCCGATCACCGGCCTACGCTTGGCCCAAATCTCCTTATTCGCCGGAATCAATCCGTCCCCCATGATGGGCTCCATGATGTCCGTCAATATTCCCTTGGAAAAGCTATCCGCTCGATCCTTAAACATCGTTCGCACCGCCACCGGATCGCTCACGACGACGAACCACTTCGGTCCGGCGCCTAAATTGTACACACCGCCGTACTCTCGATAGTAATCGTACAGCGGAACGAAGAGCGGCGCCGCGCGCACCTCCTCCTTTAACAAATCCCCGAGCACCTTTTCCGTCACGCGCGCGCCGTTGCCCCACGGGAACAGGCGCGCGAACGATCGCGCGAGATCGTTATCGGGAACCTCGACGCCCGGAAACAGCGCGCCTCGGTAGGGATCGGACGCCGCAGGTTTGGAATCGAGCGCGCGCGCGCGAACGCGCTCGCGGCGTCCCGAGCGGCGGTCATCGTCGTGTCGGACGCATCGAGCGGTCGTCGTCGTCGTCGTCGTCGTCGCGACGCGCGCGAGTGGGTTCGACGCGCGGTACATGGTTGCTGTGATCGCTCGCGCGCGCGGGTCGGTCGACGGAGCGACGTCGACGCGACGGGGAGTGTCGTTCGTTTCTCGATTGGATGTTTTTTTGCTTCTATCGTTATCCAGGGCGAGACGAAATCGGATTTACAATACATCTGTCGTTCCAGTGAATGTTATGAGATAGGAAGCGGTGACAACCGCTGATTTATGTTGTTGAGAGACAGGTGACGCGATCAGTGCGTCATGCGGTTCTCCTTTTCGCGCAAGAATTCCATCTCGAATTCGCGCTCGATGACGGCGAATTGCGACTTGTCGAGAGAGTAAAAGTACGGGTGCTCGAGGGCGTCCGTGGCGTGAATGCGCTTGGCCGGATCGTACACGAGAAGCTTGTTGAGCAAATCGATGCCGTGTTCGTCGAGCTGCGGGATCACCTTTGATAAATCTTGCGCGCGCCACTGCGGGAACTCGTGCCAGTCGCGAAGGTTGGAGACTCCCGGCCACGTCTGTTCGCTCGGCGTGCCGAGAAGCTTGAAGATGTGTAAGAGCTGTTGGAGCTCGGAATCTCCTGGGAAGAGGGGTTGCTTGCGCGCCATCTCGGCGAACATGCACCCGACGCTCCACATGTCCACCGGAGTGGAGTAGTGCGAACCTCCGAGCAAGACCTCGGGCGCGCGGTACCACAGGGTGACGATTTCGTGCGTGTAGCTCTTCACCGGCACGCTGAACGCTCTACCAAGTCCTAAATCCGCAATCTTGAGCACATTTTTCGCCTTATCCACCAACATGTTTTGCGGCTTCAAATCGCGGTGCATCACTCCGTGCTTGTGCAAGTGCGCGCATCCCAAACAGAGCTGATACATGTAGTTTTGCACAACCTCCTTCGGCAACGGGTTCGCCGGTCCGCGTCCCGTCATGTCCATGTATTGCTTTAAATCTTGATCCAAAAATTCAAACACCAGGTACAACATCGCCTTACCGTCCTCCTCGACGTGCTCGACGCGAAGCAAACGCACGACGTACGGGCTCTCCGACAACATCTGCAGCAGACTCACCTCCCGCAGCGCCGTCGACGGCACGCCCTCCTCCTCCATCTCCAATCTCGTCTTCTTCAGCGCCACCAATCGCCCGGTGGCTCGATCTCGCGCCTTGTACACCTTCCCGTACGTCCCTTGACCGATCTTTTCGAGCTTTTCGTACGCATCGTTGATCGAATGGCCTCCCATCGCGCCTCACGGTCTCGGATCGCTCGCGCGCTCGATTCCGAAACAGTCGAATCGATCGCACGCCCACGCTCGTCCACGCGTCCGGTCGTCTCTCACGCGTTCGTCGACGGAACGAATCGCGAAAACGAACGCTTTCCGACGCTCGACGCTCGACGCGCGCGTCGATCTCCGGTCGCGCGCGTCGCGAGCGTCCGTCGCGCGTCGTGGGCGCAGAGACAGCTCGTTCCCCCTCGCGTTCAAAAATGCCATTATTTAGTTCGGACTATTGAATGGATTTTATAGATAGATTTACAGAAGTTTAGAATACTACACTTCCATGTCGTAACCGCTTCGATTCGACGCGCGCGCGCCCGACGAGCCGCCGCCGCCGCGAGACGACGACGCGCGCGCGATCGACGGCGCGCGTGTGGACGTCGATCGACCGTCTCGTCGTCTCTTCGGACGCGCGCGCGACTCGCTTCGAGGACGCTGGAACGATGTCCAAACGCGCGGCGTCGGCGCTCCCGAGCGATTTCTTCGACGGCGCGCCCAAAACGACGACGCCGAGCGCGACGGCGAGAGCGACCGCGACGCCGAGCGCGACGGCGCGAGAGGTGACGGGCACGACGGTTCGCGCGACCGCGGTGCCGTCAAAGGCGCGCGCGCTGGAGACGAAGCGCGCGAGGGCGTCCGAGGAGGAGAGCGAGGAGGCGAGACGCGCGGCGCGCGCGGCGGAGGCGGCGCGCGAGGCAGCGCGCGAGGCGGCGGAGGCGGCGAGAGAGGACGCCGAGGCGGTGATGAGGGCGAAGAGTCAGATCGCGGCGCAGGTGGAACGCTTCGACCGCGTGGATCGGTTGAGAGAGGAGGTGAGGGAGAAGCGGGACGCGCGGCGCAGGGCGGCGACGCGAGAGACGACGACCGAGGCGGCGAAGGGAATCGTCGCGTACGACGAGAGCGAGAGCGACGACGAGGACGACGAGGATGACGACACGTTGGTGGATTGGCGAGCGAAGAAAATTTGATAACTTTTAAAGAAGAAGTGTTGTAAAAATAAAAGTACGGCTGTTCTAGAAGAGCGCGATCGATTAGTGCGCCATGGCTTTGATTTTCGCAATTTTCAGCGCCGGGTTCAATCCTTTCGGACACACCTTGCTGCAATTCATGATGGTGTGGCATCGGTACAGCTTGAACGCGTCGTTGACGTTTTCTAAACGTTCCTTGGTGAACTCGTCGCGAGAGTCGATGATCCAGCGGTACGCCTGGAGCAACACGGCGGGGCCGAGATACTTGTCGCTGTTCCACCAGTACGACGGACACGACGTGGAGCAGCACGCGCACAAGATGCACTCGTACAAACCGTCGAGCTTGGCGCGATCCTCCTTGGTCTGCAGGCGTTCCTTACCGTCCGCCGGTGGGTCCGACTTGGTTTTCAAAAACGGGTCGATTGACTTGTACTGCGCGTAAAAGTTTGCCATGTCCACCACCAAGTCTCTCACGACGAACATGTGCGGCAACGGCGCGATCGTCTGTTCACCCGTCGTCTTCTCAACCTTGGTCAGGCACGCCAATCCGTTCTGTCCGTTGATGTTCATGGCGCACGAACCGCAGATGCCCTCGCGACACGATCTGCGAAAACTCAACGTCTGGTCTTGCTCATCCTTAATCTTAAACAACACGTCCAGCATCATCGGCCCGCAATCGTTCGTGTCCACCTCGTACGTCTTATACTTTGGATCACCCCCGACGTCTGGATCCCATCGATACACCTTGAACTTTTGCACGTTGGGCGCGCTCGAGCTCGCCGCGCTCGAGCGCGTCCTCGCGTTCGCGTTCGCGTTCGCGTTCGCGCTCGCGCTCACCACCGCCCCGCGCACCGCCACGCTCGCCAGTTCACCCAACGACCGCACGATCGACGACGACGACGACGACTCCCCTCGCGCGCCTCGTCGCAGCGCTCCAACCACCGCGAACATCCTCTCGTCTTCGTTCGCGCGCCCGCCTGGAGGATTTCGATTCGATTCGATTCGATCGATCGACGCCCACGACGGAATCGACGCCCGACAACCACCGACCGCACGCCTCGCCCGCCCGCACGCCTCTCGAACGCACGCCTCTCGAACGCACGCCTCGACCGAACGCCTCGCGCGCGGCTTTTTCACGCACATCCGTCGATCGTCGCGCCCGGCGCCCTCGTCGTCGATCGCGCCTCGCGCTCGGTCGGTCACCCGCTCGGTCGGCCTTGACGCGCATCGCTCGTAGTGTGACTCGATATCGCCTAATCATCGATCGACACGTCTACGTGTCGTGTCGCGAGACTCGTGTGTGACGGTGTGTGACTCCCCATCGAGTCCCCCCCCTTTCGTGCTCTCGCGGTGACGCGGGCGAGGCGGCGGCGCGACCGAACGAGCCGCACTCTCCGACGCGCGGACGATCGCGCGTGTGTTTATTCGTGAACGAGGTGCGCGCGCGCGTGAATGTCGTCGACCGCGGTGTAAATGTTTTTTTTGTGCGTCGTCTCGGTGACGCGCGTTCGCGGTCGCGCGCGTGACGGACGCGAGATCCCGTTCGCGAGCGGTCCGTCGTGCGCCATCGCCGCCGTCGGCGGTGACCGATGTCGAACGAGACGTGGGTCGACGCGACGGTGGGGGCGGTGATGCGACGGGCGCGGTGTGTGGGATGAAAACTCGCGCGCGCGGTCCGTGGATGGGGTTTCGCGGAAGAGGCGAGGCGTGGACGAGGGGTGGAGGTGGACGAGGCGGCGGCGGTGCTGTTTATCCATTAGTCCAGGGAACACCGAAAAGGGTTCCCGAGCGCAGTCGGGGGCGAGCGGTGCGGAGATGGACGAGTGACTGACGAGTGGTGGTACGCACGTCGCGAATGAACGCAGAGAGAAAGTGACACAATGGCACCGAGCAAGTGCAACGTGCCCGCGGCGGCGAAGATTAGCGTCGCTGACGTCGCCTCGTTGAAGGAGGAGGCGGCGAAGAAGAAGGATGAAGACGCGCGCAAGGCGGCGGCTGAGAAGATTGCCGAACTCGCGAACGCGGCGTCCTACGCTGAAGAGCCGTACTTGATCGATTTGCTTGAAGTTGCGATTACGCTCGCGGGTGATAACAAGTCTGCCAACGTGCGCGCGGCTGGCGACGCCGCCGTCGCGGCGATTCAGCCCAAGCTCTCCGAGTTTGCGGTTCGCCCGGCGCTCAAGGCGATCTTTGTTGGTTTCCAATCTCAGTTCTGGCAGTCCACCATGGCGGCTTTGCGCGTCCTCGATGGTTTCGTCGAGCGCAACCGCAAGGCGGTGGCGGCCAACTTGCCGGAGATTATCCCGGAGCTCGCGCAAGTCATGGTGCACATGCGCGACGAAGTCAAGAAGGCGTCCACCGAATCCATGGCCAAGGTTGCCACGTGCGTCGGTAACCTCGACATCGAGCCGTTCATCCCGACTTTGATCGAATGCATCAACAACGTCGATGAAGTGCCCGAGTGCGTCCACAAGCTCGCGGCGACGACTTTTGTCCAACAAGTCGAATCTCCGACGCTCTCCATCATGGGTCCGCTTCTCCAGCGCGGTTTGTTCTTCCAACAAACCACCCCGATCAAGCGTAAGGCTGCCGTCATTATCGACAACATGTGCAAGCTCGTCGAAGATCCGATGGATGCCGCGCCGTTCCTCCCCAAGCTCTTGCCGCTCTTGAAGCGCGCCGTGGATGAAGTCGCCGATCCGGAGTGCCGTCAAGTGTGCACGCGCGCCTACAAGACGTTGCTCCAAGCCGCGGGTAACGAAAGCGGTACCGAGGAAGGTGGTGAAGAAGGCAAGGGTGTCTACAACGAAGAGACGGTCAGCGAACAGTTCATCGACCTCTTGGCGGAATCCTCGGGTGCCTCCAAGGAGGACGTCACCGCCTTTGTTCAAAGCGAAGGCGTCAAGGTGTACTTTGACTACATTTGCTCCTTGTCTGCCAACGCCTTGTTGGCCAAGAACTTCGACTTGGACACGTGGACCAAGTCTTGCGCCACCTCTTACTTGAAGCTCTTCTTCAGCGAGGCCGACGCGATGACCAAGTCCCTCGTCGAGCGCGCCGAGCAAGTGTACGAATCTTCCAAGAAGGTTTTCGTCGTCGAGGACGAAGAGGGCGAAGATCTTTGCAAGTGCGACTTTTCTCTGGCGTACGGTGCGCTCATTTTGCTCAACAACGCCACTCTCCACATGAAGAAGGGTAAGCGTTACGGTCTCTGCGGTCCGAACGGTTGCGGTAAGTCCACGTTGATGAAGGCTATCAACAACGGCCAAGTCGAAAACTTCCCGCCGCCGGAGGAGCTCCGCACTGTGTACGTCGAGCACGACATCCAAGGTGACCAACACACCATGAACGTGACCGAGTTCGTCCTCAGCGACTCTGTCATTCAAGGCCACGGTACCACCAAGGAACAAGTGGCGTCCACGCTCTTGTCCTTCCAATTCACGGAGGAAATGATCACGGGACCCGTGGTCGCCCTTTCGGGCGGCTGGAAGATGAAGCTCGCCCTTGCGCGCGCCATCTTGATGAAGGCTGACATTCTCTTGCTCGATGAGCCGACGAACCACTTGGACGTCAAAAACGTCGCCTGGTTGGAAGAATACCTCTGCTCCCAATCGCAAGTGTCCTCCATGATTGTGTCCCACGATTCCGGTTTCTTGGATCGCGTCTGTACGCACATCATTCACTACGAAAACCGCAAGTTGGTGACGTACAGAGGTAACCTCACCGAGTTTGTCAAGCAGTGCCCGGCGGCCAAGAAGTACACCGAACTCTCCAACGATGAACTCAAGTTCATTTTCCCGGTCCCGGGTTTCCTCGAAGGTGTCAAGAACAAGGACAAGGCCATCGTCAAGGCTACCCGCTGCTGGTTCAAGTACCCGAACACGACGCGTCAAATCATCCAAGACGCCACCATTCAGCTCTCTTTGAGCTCTCGCGTCGCGTGCCTCGGACCGAACGGTGCCGGTAAGTCTACGTTCATCAAGCTTCTCACCGGTGAAGCCGAACCGGACCAAGGTACCGTCTGGCGTCACCCGAACATGCGTTACGCGTACGTCGCCCAGCACGCCTTCCACCACGTCGAGCAGCACTTGGACAAGACGCCGAACGAGTACATCCGCTGGCGCTTCTCCACGGGCGAAGACAAGGAAAACTTGACCAAGGTGACCGCCCAATACACCGAAGAGGAAGAGCGCTTGATGAAGGAAAAGATTCCGGTTCCGCAAGAGGATGGCTCCATCTTGAAGCTCGTCGTCGAGAAGATTATCTCTCGCCGCCAAAAGAAGTCCAAGTACGAGTACGAAGTCCAATGGAAGGGTCTCTCCATGGACTCCAACTCTTGGATGGAGCGCGAGAAGCTCGAAAAGTTCGGTTTCACCAAGTACCTCAACCGTGTCGATGAGCGCGAAGCCGCTCGCGCCGGCCTCTACGCCCGCCCGCTCACGCAAGCCAACGTCGAGAAGCACTTGATAGACTTTGGTTTGGATGCTGAATTCGGTACCCACAACCGCATCAAGGGTCTCTCCGGCGGCCAAAAGGTTAAGCTCGTGCTCGGCGCCGCCATGTGGCAGCAACCGCACATCGTCGTCATGGACGAACCGACCAACTATTTGGATCGCGACGCCCTCGGAGCTCTCGCGTGCGCCGTCAAGGAGTTCGGCGGCGGCGTGCTCCTCATCACGCACAACTGCGAATTCGCCGACGCGTTGAAGGAGGAGACCTGGAACGTTCCGGGCACGGGCTTTGTCGAGATCGAAGGTAACAAGTGGGGTCAAGGCAAGTCTGGCAAGGCGGAGAAGGTTGAGTTTGAGATGCAAGAGGAAACCGTCGACGCGCTCGGAAACAAGGTTAAAGTCAAGGGGCCGAAGAAGAAGTTGTCTCGCAAGGATATCAAGGCGATTAGCAAGGCCAGAGCCGCTAAATTAGCTGCTGGGCAGGATATCACCACCGATAGCGATTGGGACGCTGACGTTTACATAGGTGCTGACCCCGACGCCGCGAGAAAAGCGGAGCGCGAAGCGAAGAAGGCGGCCAAGGGCAAGTAATCAATCGAAGACGCGATGCGCCGTCGGACCCACCTCCACACCTCACTCGACGAATATATAGGTGCTGAGCCGGTGACCACGAGGACGGTGCGTGAGTTAGACTCCGCCGCAACGCACGCGCTCACACTCATAACGCATTTGTTTTAAATTGACATCATTCATACTTCTACGTACACGCGTCGTCGTCGTCGTCGTCGTCGTCGTCGTCGTCGTCGTCGATCACATCCCATATATAAACATGCATTTTCACCAAGACACGGCCCGATTCGGACGCGTGACTGACGACCGGGGCGCGCCTCGCCCCCACACAGAGTGACGCGTCGCGCTCGAGTCGGGTGCGGTGCGGTCGGTCGACGTCGACGACGACCGCGCGTCGAGCGCGAGACGCGCGCGTGGGAGACTTGCCGCCGGTGTCCGCGCGCGCGTCGTCGAGACGGCCGACCGCACGACCGCACGACCGCACGACGGCACGACCGAACGAACGATCGCGTGGCGATGCCTCGCCGGGGGGATGACGCGTTCGGACGCGCGGAGACGCCGTTCGCGACGATGCGCGCGCGGTGCGATCGATCGAGAACGTTCGTCGTCGACGGTGATGGGTCGGTGACGTCGACCGTGGAGGATTGGACGAGGGCGTTGAAACGACGGCGGAGCGGCGACGACGCGTCGTCGCGCTCGGAAGGGTCGGCGGCGAGCGCGTCGTCTCGCGGCGGCGGTGTCTGGGGCGGCGGCGGCTGTTCGTCGTCGTCGTCGTCCAACGCGACGTTCGTCGCGTGGATGATCGATACGGCGACGGCGCCGGACGTGTGCGTGCTCTGGAGCTCGAGCGGGGAATCGGCGCGCGTGACGACGCCGTCGGCGTTGGCGCCGTCGTGCGCGTGCGTGTCGACGAAGCGCGACGGCGAGACGGTGGTCGTCATGGCTACGGCGGACGGCGCGCACGTCGTGAGCGTGCGCGTGCGAGACGCGGACGATTTCGACGCGATCGATGTGACGCGCGACGTGACGGTGGCGCGCGCGCCGAGTTGCGCGCGACGCGTGTCGCGGGTGGGCGCGTGCGGGTCGTCGGCGGCGGTGTTGTGCGACGCCGACGCGAGCGTCGTCGTGCGCGCGACGACGTTGGAGGTGATTTGTGAATTGCGTGGATCGACGCTGAGTCGAGTGTGGAACTCGATCAAGAGCGGTGGACTTGAACGAGACGTGGTGGGGGTGTCGGCGCGGACGACGCGCGTGAGCGGGAAGGAGTTGACGACGACGATGTCGGCGGACGGGTACGTGCAGGTGTGGGACGTGACGAGCGCCGTCAGAGCCGCCGAACAGGAGGATGCGCCGATCGGGAGTAAGGGGGGCGTGACGCCGACGCGCGTGTGCGCGGGGTACTTGCCGCCGCCTCCGGGAACGAGACATCCGCCGCCCGAACGCGTCGCCGAGGCGTTGGCGACGTCGGCGTCCGCCGACGGACGCGCGCTCGTCCTCGTCGTCTCGTCTCGCGAGAAACACCCGAACGACGACGACGAGAACATATCGTCGTCGCCGGGAGACGCGACGCTCGCGCTGTACACGGTGAAACACGGCGCGCTCGCGTTTAGTTCGTCCATCGAGGGATCCAAGGGCGTCGCTCGAGCGCTCGCCGTCACGCCTCGCGGTGGCGTCGTCGCGGCGCTCGAGCGGTTCGACGACGATGACGCACCCGACGACGACTATGAATCGAGCAGCACCACGGAAATCGTGCGTTGGCCCCTCGATGGGTTACACAGAGCCAGAGAAGTGCGTTCGGGCGACGCCGAGGCAAATGCGCTCGCCGAGTGGGGACACGGCGGTCGAGGCAACAGCGCGGCGGTGGAAATGTTGAGACGGTTTACCGTCCTCGACGGGTACACGCCGCGCTCCGTCGCCGCATCCTTGGCTTTTGAAATATCGACGCGGGGCGTCGAATCCGCGGACGCGTCGCGCGCCGCGTGCGCCGCGCTCGGCGTCGACGCGCGCGACGACATGGCGGACGCGCTCGTCGCGCTCGCCGGACCGGACGCCACGGTGGCGCGCGTCACCGAGATGTGGTGTCGCGCGGCGCCGGTGTACGCGAAGTGTTGGACGCGCGCGCACCGACCGCTCGCCTTGATCGTCGGCGACGACGACGACGCACTTGTGCTCGTGCGCTCGGGCGGCGCGTTTGGGGCGATTCGCGCCAACGACGCCGTCGAGGATTCGCTCCTCGCCGCGAAAATCACAAACGAAGACTCGCCGACGCTCAAATTCGGCGCCGGAGGTCGACAGGCGCGGTCGGCGCTCGTCGCCCTGTGCGAACGATTGAACGGCGTGCTCGGGAGCTCGGCGTGCGCCGCCATGGATTTGATCGCGGGAGGCTTTTGCGTGGACACCGCCGGCTCGAGTCGAGGATCGGCGTTCGAGAAGAGGGACGAACACATCGAAGCGTTGAGTCACAACGCGAGAGACTGGTTGGAGTGCTTCGTCGGCGCGCTCATCGGCGACGTGTTCCCGCACGTGTCGTCGAGCGACGAAGAACGCGCCGACGATGCGCGCGTCAAGGCTCGAAAAGCATCGCACCGCGCGAAACAGAGAATCATCATTCGTCTGCTTCAAGACGCGCTGAGCGCGATGCCGGATCCAGCGCACACGCTTCGCGCGTGTCTCGACGCGTGGCGACGAGAGACGCCGCCCGACGCGGAGGCGTCCGCGGAGGTGAGTCGCGAATCGTGGCGAGACAGTCTGGTGATGAACGCGGCGAGAGAGCAGGCGCGCGCGCGTCTCGCCGCCGCGCGAGGCGTGGTGCTTCTCCTGGGATGCGTCAGACTCGGGCCGAAGATTGGATTTCCCGTCGACGCCGCGGGTTTCGTCGCCGACGCGTTGCCGTCCGCCATGCGCGCCTATCGCTCCGCCGCGCTCTCGTGCTGGTTGTTGACGGAGACGCGTTCGAGCGCGAACGTACCGCGCGACGAGGCGGCGCGCTTAGCGGTGGTCTTGTTCGACGTGCGAAACAACAACGATTTTTCAAACGAGCGAGGCTTGCGAGACGTCGCCGCGCGCGTCGGGGCGACGATCGACGCCGTCGGGGACGACGAGGCGTCGCACGCGCGTCGCGTCGTCGAGATCGGCGCCGCGCTCTACGCGGCGGGCGAAGTCGACGCGCTCGGTACGCTCCTCGCGTTCGCGAGACAACACGTCCCGGGCGACGACGCCGTCGAGGAACCCTTCGATTCTCCGGCGACGCTCTTTTTACAGGCGCTCTGGACGTGCGCGGATTTGGCCGGACTCGATTATGCCGCTGAAAACGACGACGGCGCGTCTTCCCGTCCCAGCGTCGACGGCGCTATGGCGCTGTTTAGCAGAGCCGCCGCGTTCGTTCCCGAGGTCGCCGGTCCCGTCGATCCTCTCCTCGCGCGACTTTTGAGGGTGATTCAGAGCACGCTCGTCGGCGCCGACGACGTCTTCCCGGAGGACGCGGCGTCGAGACTCGAGTATTATGAAATCGTCATGCTCTTCTTCGAGCGTTTGGGGTGCGCCGCGGGCGCGGCCGCGGCGGCGCATGCGGCGCTTCACGAGGTTCGCGACGATGAAAACCAAAGCGCGAGACTGTGGGCCAACGCGTTGCAGTACGCCGTGGATGCTCGAGATTGGCGAGCGGCGTACTGCGCGGCGACGAGCGCGGCGGGAGAACACCGCCAAGCGGCGGCGATGCGTCGACTCGTCGCGAGCGTGTGCGAATCGGGCGCGAAAAATGGCGCTGCGATTCTCAGCACGCTCTGTCTCGACGAGAGCGACGGTACGCATCATAAGACTGTCGTCGACGCGCTCGAGGGCCGAGCGACGACGGCTGCGGCGGACGCGACGCCGTCGCCGAGCGAGATTTTGTACGGTTTCCACATGAGTCGTGGGGATCCGGCCAAGGCGGCGGTGGCGATGTATGAACACGCGAAACGCGTCGGCGAAGTCGTGCGCGAGGCGTGCGAGACGCCGGGCGTAAACTACGAATACGTGGTTGACGCGCTTTCTCGCCACGCCTCGGCGCTCTTGTCGGCCGCCAACGCGTTATCCGTGCTCTCAGATCCGTGCTCGGTGTCTCTAGAGACCGTCGTCGAAGACGCGCACATGGATGGAAACGATGATTTGTCCACCGCAAACGTCGTCTCGAGCGGGTTGGACACGAAGAAGAGTCCTCTCGCCGCGGTGACTCGCGAGTACGCGTTGGCGGCGGCGAGACTCGAGCTCTTAAACGCCGGCGCTGACATCTCCGCGATTCGCGCGCGTGGAGAGCCTCGCGACGCCGTCGTGGAGCTGTGCGAATCGCTCGCCGCGTACGGGTGCTTCAAGGCGGCGACGACGCTCTGCACGGCGTGGTTGGATAATGAAAAGCTTGCGTCGACGCTCGCGCTCGTCGCCGCGACGATGGCGGCGCGCGCAAGCATGGCGCAGATCGGCGAGCTCGACGTCGAAGAGAGCGCGGGATCGAAACAATGGAACGCTCGAGCGCGCGATGCGCGCGCCACCGCCGGTTTGATCGGCGTCGACGCGCCCGCCGCGTCCGTCCAGACGTACTGGGACGAGTTGCGTGCATTTGTCGAGCGTTTCGACACTCAAGACTGCAACTTTGCGCTGTCCGAAGCGTGCGCGCGCGCCATCCTGTCTGTCGACGCCGAACTCGCGCTTCCGCATTGGCTCGTCGAGAGATTCACCAACACCGAGCGAGGCTTGACCGGCGCCGGCATGGCGAGACGCGGGGCGAACCCCGCAGCGCTCTTGCGCGCGTACCTCGCGTTCGACCGCGCGGAGGACGCCGCGCGACTGGCGCTCAAGGAACTCACCCTGTGGTCGAGACGTTCAGCCATCGATCGCACCGCGCACGCCGCGTGTTGGTTTCCGATGCACATGATTCTCGAAGCTCGCGATAAGTGCGCGACCGACGCCTCGTTGCGACACTTGGGCGAGGCGTTGCGCGCGGCAATCGACGCGCACGGGGCGTGCGTCGAGAAGGACTCGGCGATGCTCGCGCAAGTGTCCGCGTGAGAGACGCGAGAACGAAGGAAGGAACACGCGTCATACGTACATACATACATACATAGCTTAGCGGTATAAAAATGAATATCACAAACGTTTAGTACGACTTTGCGAAGATGCACACCTCCTTTGCTGCCTTGCCCGACATCAAGCAAACGTGAGGACCGGCGGGCTGGTCGAACGGAAAGCAACGAATCGTCGCCCCCGTCTCCTCCTTGATCGCCTTCTCCTCTTCGTCCGTGCCTTCCCAGCCGCATCGCGCCCACTTACCCTCCGCGATCGTCGCTTTGAGCTCATCCATCGTCGTCACGTCGACGATGTTTTCGTCGCGAAACGCCATCGCCTTGGCCAACATCGAGTCTTGGATTTCATCCAACACGGTCTTCACCTTGGCCTCGAGCGCGGCGGCTTCGATGCTCACGCCGAACTCCTTGCCCTCCTTACCCGGAATGTCGCGACGCGCGACGACGCACGCGCCCTTGGCCACGTCCTTTGGGCCGACTTCGATACGAATCGGGACGCCTTGCATCTCGTACTGGTTAAACTTCCACCCCGGCGACTTGCTTTGGTCGGCGTCGAGATGTGTGCGAACGCCCGCATCCTTGAGCGTGGAGATGATGCTATCGACCGATGCCATGACTTGTTCCTTCTCCTCATCCTTCTTCCAAATCGGTACGACGACGACTTGAATGGGCGCCAAGCGCGGCGGCAGCGTCAAACCCGCGTCGTCGCCGTGCGTCATGATGATCCCCCCGATTAAACGCGTCGACACCCCCCACGAGCTCTGATGCACGTATTGCGTCACCCCTTGATCGTCCAAGAAGGTGGTATCGAACGCTCTCGCAAAGTTATCCCCCAAATTGTGCGATGTTCCCGCCTGAAGCGCCTTTTTATCCCCCATCATCGCCTCGATGGTGTACGTCACGTCCGCCCCCGCGAAGGACTCCACGCGAGACTTTCGCCCCGGAATCACCGGCATCGCCGCCTGCGATGACGCGAACTCGGCATAAATACGAATCATCTCCATCGCCTTCGCCTCCGCTTCCTCCGGCGTCGCGTGCGCGGTGTGTCCCTCTTGCCACAAAAACTCGAGCGTGCGAATGAACGGCCGCGTCCGCATCTCCCACCGGTGCACGTTACACCACTGATTCAACATCATCGGTAAATCTCGATAACTCTGAATCCACTGCGACAACATATCGTTCACGATCGTCTCACTCGTCGGTCGAACCACGAGCGGTTCCTCCAACTCCTTCCCGCCCCCTCGCGTCACCACCGCCAACTCGGGCGCGAAACCCTCCACGTGCGACGCCTCCTTCGTGATGAATGAGTACGGAATCAACTGCGGAAAATACGCGTTTTGCACCCCAGTCTCCTTAAACTTGGCGTCCATGTGTCTCTGAATCCCCTCCCAGATCGCGTACCCGTACGGTCGGATCACCATCGTCCCTCGCGCGGGTCCGTAATCCGCGAGTTTACACTCGCGCACGCAATCGAGATACCACCGTCCGAAATCTTCGCTTCGTTTCGTGATTCCACCCTGCGACTTCCCGTCCGCCACCGCCGCCTGCGACGATTTCGCGCGCGTCACCGTCGTCCCTCGTCGCGTCGTCGTCGTCGTCGTCGTCCCCGCGCCCGTCCAGACACCGTGCGGTGCGCGCATCATCACCGCCACCGCCCGTCCGCTCGCGCAACACCGACGCGTCGTCGTCGCGCGCGTCGCGCTCGTCGTCGTCGTCGTCGTCGCTCGCACCACCATCATCGCGCTCGCCGTCTCGAACGCTCGAACGCTCGACGCGCGCGCGCGTGTCCCGTCGACGTCGCCCGCGCGCGGGTCGTCCGAGGACAGGGTACCAAATGTCCGAACACAGGACACGTCTCGGTTTTAGTCGTCCGCGCCGGTTCGTGTGATCGAGTACTAGAGCCTTATAGTATACAACGAATGGTCTACGCGGTACAAAAGCTGCGATCGGCGCCGTTGGGAACGGCGGCGCGCGCGACGCGGACGCGAGCGCGCGACGCGCGAGCGACGACGCGAGCGCGCGACGCGCGCGTCGGTGGAATCGCGTCGTCTTTTTCCGTTCGCCGCGCGCGTGGAGCGCGTCGCGCGCGTCGTGGGGACGTCGTGGCGCGGGGACGCTCGAGAGAGGGTTCGTTCGGTGACGCGCACATTTTTTTTAAACGAGCGCGCGGTGGGAACGGCGCGCGGGAGCGCGTGCGAACGGTTCCGAGGGCGCGAGGCGACGCCGATCGAGCGTCATGAGCGTGCGCGCGGCGTCGACGGCGGCGTCGACGTCGTCGAGGGTGGTCGATGGACGACGGGCGCGACGAGCGGCGACGGCGACGGCGCGAGGCGTCGGGGCGACGCGCGCGCGCGCGGCGCGGGCGTCGTTCGGACGGTGTGAGGTGACGGTGCGACGCGATGCGGTGGTGTGGGGTGGACAACGCGCGGGGCTCGAGACGCGAGAGGTGTGTTTTCGGCGCGCGGCGCGAGAGACACGCGCGCGAGCGAGCGCGGACGCGGGCGCGGGCGCTCCGGGACGCGGCGCACCCGAGGAAAACTTTTTCGCCAAGCATCTTCGAAAGATGATCAGTCCTCTGGATGGACTCTGGGGGCGTTTGATTCCGATGTCGTTGATGTTTTATTTCATGGCGTTCGCGAACTCAATCATGGACGCGGTGAAGGATACGTTGGTGGTGACGGCGTTCGGCGGGGCTGAGCAAATTCCCTACCTCACCGTGTACGCGGTTTTGCCGACGAGTCTGTTGTTCGTCTCGCTCTTCGCCAAGTTGAGCTCCAAGTTTGGACGCGAAAAGTTATTCTATCTCGCGGTGACGTTTTTCATGGTGTTTTTCGCCCTGTTCACGGGCGTTTTGTATCCGCTTCGAGACGTTTTGCATCCGTACGAGTTGGCGGCGCACCTTTCCACCGTTCTTCCGAGCGGTCTCGCGGGAGGCATCGCCGTCTTCACGAACTGGACGTACTCGCTTTTTTACGTCGCCGGTGAGCTCTGGGGTGACGTGGTGTTGAGCCTGTTGTTTTGGGGATTAGCGAACGAAATCACGCGCGTGAGCGAGGCGGGCATCATCTATCCCTTGCTCGGCATCGGCGCCAACGTCGCGCAGGCGTGTTCGGGTTTATTCATGAAATTTGTCACGACGCAGTGGCACCCGGCGGGCGTGGCGCCGGAGAACATGTGGGGGGCGAAATTGCGGTTATTCATGACCGTCGTCATGCTCTGCGGAGGGTGCATCATGGCGTGCCACAAGTACATTTGCGACAACGCGAGAAAAGATCCCAACTCGGCGATGATGGAGAAGCAACGCGAGAGCATCGCGAGACAAGCGGCGGATGCGGCGGCACAAAAGAAAAAGCCCAAGATCGGTCTGTTGTCTTCCCTGGCGTACGTGTTCGAGTCCCCCGAGGTGGCGTGCTTGGCCGTCATGGCGGTGGCGCAAGGTTTGAGTTCCATCATTTTCCAAGTGGCTTGGAAGACGCAGTTGCGCATTTTGCGACCGGATCCCACCTCGTACGCCGCGTACATGGGCGACGTGCAGACGTATAGCGGCATGGTGACCGGCATCTTCATGGTCGCCGCTCCGTTCTTGTTTAAAAACTTGGGCTGGAAGGGGACGCTCTCCGTGACGCCGAAAACCGTCATCGCCCTCGGCTGGGTCTTCTTCGGAACCTCCATCTACGCCCTTCGACACGGATCTCTGGCGCAATCGTCGCCGATTCTGCCGATTCTCGTGTTCGGTGGTGCGGTCATTTACATAGTCGAGCGTGCCGCCAAGTTTTCTCTCTTCAAACCGGCGGAAGAGATGGTGTACATCACGCTCGACGAAGACAGCCGAACCAAGGGCAAAGCCGCTGTCGACGTCCTCGGCGCCCAAATCGGGAAAACGGGCGGTTCTTTCATGCAACAGGGTTTAATTCTGACCTATGGTTCCATCATCGGCGCTCTGCCGGTGCTCGTGTGTTGTCACAGCGCCATAGCGCTCGGTTGGTTGATCGCCGTCAACGCCCTCGCGGCGAGACGCGCGTCCCTGCTCGACTCGGAGATTCGCGAGGGCGTGGACAAACTGGAAATCTAGGGCAAGTGTACTTTATTACGACAGTCGATGGGACAGGTCACGGACTTGATTCACACGTAGTACTTTTAGAGCGCTGCATTTTTATCAATCAAATCTCAGAACCTTACGTACCGGTCGGCGCCTCTGTCCTCTCTCTTACCTCTCAGCTCTCGCCTGCCTCGATGCATCTCGTCGTCACATTCCACCGCCTCGCGCTCTCGCGTGCGCCGAACATGTCCACCACCGCCCGCGCGGCGTCGTCAGACGTGTTCGAGGGCGTCCTCGTCCCGCCTCGCGCGCCCGCGCCCGCGTCCCCGCACGCGCACAAGTACTACCAGGACCGAAACCGAAAGTGGCCCTTTCACACCAACGACGCCGGTGCGCGGCTCCTCGGCGCGCTCTTCGACGCCGCGCGCGAGGTGATCGCGGTATTGGACGCGCACATCGCCGCCCGAGCGGTGGATGAGGGCGAACGGGAGAGCATCTTGCGCGAGGGCGCGGACATTTACGCGAAAAAGCCGAGCATTCGCGAGCGGGACGTCACGTGGTCGCAGGCTGAGTATCGACATTTGGGTCTGCAGCGCGAGTATTGTCGATTCAAGTCCGTGCAGAGGTTCACGGAGACGTGGGCGTGCTTGGAGCGGGCGATGACGGCGGGAGTGTTCGAAGGCGTGGGCGGCGGGACGAGACGCGTGGCGTCGCTCGGCGGCGGACCGGGCTTTGAGCTCATCGCTGTTCGTGAGTTTTTCGCCATGCACTTCCCAGATGTGACGTTAGATTTAATCAGTTTAGACTTAGAGGAGAGCTGGCGAGGCGCGGCGGAGGGTCTCGGGTTGAGGTTCGCGCAGTGGGATTTACGGAGCGGACGCGTCGCCGAGGCGTGCGGTGGCGAGGTGGATTTCGCCGTGGCGAGTTACGTCTTCAAGATGTACATGTGCGAAGACGTCGTCGCTGATTGGCTCGCGGAGGAGCTCAAGACGATCAATTCGGTGTTGGTTATCAACAGAGACGAATATCTAAAGCAGGGATGCGCGATGATGGAGTCTCGCGGCGTCGACGTCCTCAAACTCTTGAAACAAGACGTCGGCCACGACGATCGTCAGCTCGTATTTTCTCGCGACCGCGGGTTCAAACCGTGGTCTAACGCGTCGTCGATGACGTTCCCGAACGTTCCGTACGAGGAACACAAGAAGAAATCCGTCGATCGAGACGGTGGACACGGCGGCTCTCGAGGTGGCGGCGGCGGCGGCGGTTGGAGAAGCAATAACAACCGCTGGGGCGATCGATCCGGTCGCGGGTCTTCGGGCAACCGATGGTAGCGCGATAGCGAGGCTTTGTGTAACATTATTGAAAATACATCATTTTACTGTCTTGCAACTTGTTCTTCAATTCACCGTCGTGATGAACTCATCAAAACTGGCGCGGTCGCCGGCGCGATGCGTTTGCACGCGCAACTCAACCCTTCAATTCATCATGGCCATGAACTCATCGAAATCGATGCGTCCATCGCCGTCGGCGTCTGCCGCCGCAATGAGCTCGCCGACATCGCCGAGATTGGCGCGTTCCACCGGCGACATGTTCGAAAACGCCTCCTCGAACTCCTCGGCTGTGATCGATCCGTCGCCATCCTTGTCGAAATAATCAAACGCGGCGTGCACGGCCGCCTCGGACTGTCGCTTCGATCTCGCGAGCGTGGCAGCGATGAACTCTTCGTAATCGAGTTCGCCGCTACCGTCCAAATCGACGGCGGCCATGATTGCGTCGAGCTCGGCGGACGCGGCTTCGGACGCGTTGAGCTTCAATCCCTCGCGAAGTTCATCGAGAGAGATCGTTCCCGATCCATCCTTGTCGAAATCCTTAAATAGTTCCTTCAGGCCCGCGACTTCATCCGCGCTGAGATTGGACGCCATGGCTTTCAGACCCATCTTCTTAAACTTGGTCATCCCGGCGAATTGTTTAAAGCGCTCGAAGACGACGGCGTCGAGCGCCGACTCTGGTGGACAATTCGGATCGGCGATCCACGGATGCGCCATGACTTGTTTCGCCGTCAGACGTTTCTTCGGATCAACCTCAAGCATCCCTCGAACGAGTTCTTTCGCCTCGTCGCTCACGCTCGGCCACGGCGCGCTGTCGAAATCCAACGGCTCGACACCCTTCTTGTACCGCTTGATGGCGTCGAACGTCGCCTTCTCCGTCTGACCCCAAAACGGCGGTACGCCGCAGAGTAAGATGTACAAAATCACTCCACACGACCACACATCCGCCTCGGCCGAGTACCTATACCCCAACACCTCGGGCGCCATGTAATACGGACTTCCCACGAATTCCGTAAACGTTTGATTTTCGTGATAAAACGTCGACAACCCGAAATCGATGGCGCATATCGGTGCATCCTTCGCCTTGGTCTTCAACACGAAATTCTCTGGTTTCAAATCTCGATGCATGACGTCCATCTGATGAAAATAATCCACCGCGGAGACGATCGTGCGCGTCATCTCTGCCGCGTCTCGCTCGCTGTACGGCGCCTCATCGAAGCGCTCCGACATGGCGTCAAACAGTTCCATCCCGTCCAATCTCTCCATCACCAGGTGCACGTGCGTCGCGTCCTCGTACGCACCGATGAGTTCCACCACCTTGGCGTCTCCCGCGAGGTGATGCATGATTCTCACCTCGTTTCGCACCATGTCCTTTGCCTTTTCGCTCTTCAAGTCGCGCTTGGAGATTGATTTACACGCGAGCGACCGTCCCGTGGACTTCTCCGTCACCGCGAACACGGCACCAAATTGCCCGCGACCGAGCTCATCGCCGAAATCAAACACCTCTCTCACGTCCGGCGTGTCCTTGTCGAGCACGCGGCCCTTGGACGCGACGCTATTGGGCGCGGATGTCGGCGAATTCTTCTTTGCGCCAAATGCGCCGCTGCGCGTCGTTCGTCGTCCGCGTTCGCATCGTCGAGGCGTCGCCGCGGGCGACAGAGGACGCGACGCGCGAGATGACATCATCGAGCGCACGACGACGGGCATCGCGCGCGTTCGTCGCCCTCGACGCGACGATGAGTGACGCGTTCGGCACTCGACGGGTCGATTGGCCGTTACGACACGCGCCCACACACGCCGACGCGTCGTCTCGTCTCCTCTCGCGCGCGCCATGGTGTTGCGACACGTTGTCGTCGACGGGTACGGCGTCGTCTACGCCTCGTCGTCGCGCGACCGCGTCGTGTTCGCGTCGAGACCACCGGATACGGTGATGTGTCCCGCGTGCAAGGATGTCTTGAGAAAACCACGTCGCGCGCCGTGCGGACACGCCTTTTGCGCGTCGTGCGCCGACGAGTGCGCGAAGAGCACCGGGACGTGTTTACGGTGTAAAATGATCGCGCCGTCGGACGCGTGGATCCCGGACGAGACGCTGATGTTGGAGATTTCCAATCTGCGCGCGCACTGCCCGTACGCGTGGCGGCGCGAGGCGTCGGGGACGTCGACGTTGGATCATCGTGGATTCGGACACCGATGCTGCGGGATGATCGTTCGATACGAGGACTTAAAATCGCACGCCGATGTGTGCGATTTTAAGACTGTGATTTGTGGATTGATTGAAAAAGAGGGCGACGTCGACGGGCCGGGCCGGTGCGACGTCGAGTGCGTCGCTCGAGAGTTGGAGGCGCATCGACGCGAGTGCGCGTACAGAGTGCGACCGTGCGCGAACGAGGGGTGCGATTGGAGCGGAAGCGCCGCGCACGCGGGGAAACACGCGGAGAGGTGCGCGTTGAAACCGGTGGTGTGCGCGCACGGGTGTGGGGCGACGCTTCGAAGCGCGAGCGGCGTCGAGCGACACGACGAGATTTGTCCGGCGAAGGAGGTGGCGTGCGGTCTCGTGGACGAAGATGACGCGGACGAACGCACGCGTTGTTGCCCGGCAAAGATGAAACGCCACGCGTTGGCGACGCATCGCGAAAACATGTGCGATTACGTGCGCGCGACCGAGTGCGCGGATTGCCTCAAAACGGTGGCGCGACGGAGCGCGACGAGACACAAACAATCGTGTCCGATGGCGCATCGAAAGTGCGTCTGCGGGGTCATGATCGCCGCGTCCAAGCTTCAAGAACACATCGATTCGCAGTGCCCGAAACAAGAGATCCTGTGCGAGTTTCACGAGGTCGGGTGCGTCGTTCGATGTCCTCGCCCGATGATGGAGCGTCACTGCGCCGACGCATCGGCGGCGCATCTCAAACTTTTGTTGAAGGCGTCCGTGGAGGTGCGAGAGGTGAGCGAGACCATGGCGAGAGAAGTGGAACAAGTCGTGCGCGATGACGAGGGCATGAATGAGAGTGATCGATTGGCGCGAGACGGCGTGCTCAAGGCGATACGTCTCGAGGAGACGCGCGCGTTGGAGGACATTAAGACGTTGCGTGAAAACGAAGTCGACGCGCGAAAACGAGGCACGCTGTACGCCAAGTCGCTTCAAAAGGCGCTGATCGATCAAGCCGAGACGTACGACGCGGCCATAGCGGAGTTGCGAGCGGAGATTGAACGAACAAAGGATGAATTCGATACGTACAAGAAGAATGCGTCGTTTGAGCTTGCCGAACTTAGAAGCGCTGTCGAGGCGGCGGAGATCGCGGTGAGCGAAGTCTCCGCGCGAGCCTCCATCGTCACTCGTGGTGGAGGGATATTTGACGAACACAAGCGTTCGATCGAGAAGGATATCGAGCGCGAACGCGAGATGACGCTCGATGAGATTGAAAAGGCGACGCGAGACATTCGCTTTGAAATCGAAGACGCGAGCGCCGAGCACGCGCGACAAATAATCAGTCTTCGCGAAGACATTCGCACGGTGTTAAACAGTAGAATTAGATAGACAGAGTTAATAAGCATACACGTAGTAGACACTAACATTACAAGCAATCAAGGCATGGGAACTTCCGATCGCGAACCCCAGAGTGCGCCGGCGCCCTCCACCTCGTCCATCGCGTCGCGAGGTAAACCCTCGCGCAAAAACTTTTCCGTCTCCTTTCTCATCGGCACCGGAAACGGTGCATCCTGAACCTTTCGCAGATTTGGAAGCTTGTCGAAATCGAAGAGTTTATTCATGTACTCATCGTACTGTTTCTGCTCCGCTGCGCTCGGATTTTTCGGCAGCGTCGGCACGTCTTCAATTTGTCCCATGTAATACTTTTCCTTGATGAGCGTCGCGTCGTCCTTTTGCGGGACGATGATCCAAATTCCGCCGTTTTTATCCACCATCAATCCATCGTTCGCGTTCGCCGTCATGCTCCCGGTCCTGTCCATTCGATATAAGATGCCGTCCTTGACAAAGGCGCCCGTCGTCGGATGTTCTCGCTCGTAAATCTTCATCAAAATCGCCTCTCTCCCGCTCGTCATGAACGTCGGATTCGCCGCGCTCACGATGGCGGCCAAGAGGAAGGCCCCGATCGGGGAGACGAGCGCGCGCGCCGCCTCTGCGGGCGTTCGAGGCATCGTGAAATCACCAAACGGCGACGCCGAGTCGACTCTCTGTCTCCTCCCTCTCGCGCGTCGACGCCCATCGTACCGCTCGTCCGGCGGCGGCGCTCGAACGAGCGCGCGATCGTCGAAGACATCGCGCTCGACGTCAACGTCTCGTCGTTCGCGCGACGCGCGCGCGGTGATCGTCGCGCCGTCGCGTCTCGCGCGCGCGCCCAGCGGCGGCGGCGTGCGCCAAGACCGCGTCACCGCGCGCGCGCGAGCCCCGCGCGCGCGCGCATACGTGGTCGGAACCGTAGAAGACGTCATCATCGACATCGTCGCGAGTCGCGGTCGCGCGAGTCGCGTCGCGGTGAGTCGCGTCTCCGTGTGAAGTGTCGAGCTCGTTTCACTCGCGTCTCGAGCGTTTGATTCTACATTACAAATTACGTGACATCCACCGACTCTGCGCCTCGATCGTTCGCTCGACGCGCGCTCGAACGATGTCCCCTCGCCACACGCCTCCTCGACGTCTCGATCACAATTCGTTCGCCGTCGTCGTCGTCGGCGCGCTCGCCGCCGCCGCGTTCGCCACGGCGGCGCTCGCCGCGCCGTTCGTCTCCTGTCCCACGCGCGCCATCTCCGCCTCGATCGATTCGATCTCTTCACGCTTCGCTCTGATGTCCGCACGATGACCGTCCACTAAGGCCTTCACGGCGACGAAGAGCGCTTTCACGCGCTCGGCGTCGTCCGCCTCCATGGCTGGGAACGCATCCTGTCCGAATTGGGACAACGCGGATTTCATCTGAGATTCGCAGTACATGATCTCGGCGTGCTTACTCGCGCGTAGGGCCATGAGACGGGTCGTCTCCGCGGCGTCGCCGGCGCTCTTGGCGAGGGAATCCCAATCGAGCCACGAGGACATGTCAAGACAATTTGGCGTCGGGTGAGTCATGGACTGAGGCGCGCGCGCGGGACGGACGCGCGGACTGGGACGCGTCGATGGATGCGTGAAGATTACATGATGACGCACGTGTCGGAGGGAGCGGATGGTTTCTTTGCTTTTTTCGGGGTTTGGGATTTTTTACGCGACATCGTGGACGCGCGGGGGGGGTCGGCTTCAGCGCTCGCTCGCGCGGATTCAGCCTCGGCGGCGCGCGCGGTTCGACGCTCGGCGGCTTGGCGACGTATGCGATCCTCGGCCTCGAATTGGGCTTGGAGTTGGAGTGCGATGGCGTGGTCTGACTTTTCCATCTCGCTCTCGTTCGGCGCGGTGGAGGAAGAGACGGTGGTGGAGGCGCGGAGGAAAGAGTCCGGCAACGCGTCGTTCAAATCCGCCGACGTCGTCGCCGCCGCGACGGACGGTTCCGTCGCGACGGACGTCTGTTCGACGTGCGGCACGAACGGTTTAAACGATCCATCGAAGAAATCACCGTCCCGATCGCCTCCGAGTCCTTCCCACACGACGTCAGGTTCGTGAAGGTACCCTTGGTCGGTGACGAGCGCGTACAGCTGCCCGTCGAATTTGGTCACCACCGAAAAGTGGTTATTCCGAAACCACACCACGTACTCTCGCTCCTCGATCCTCTCACGCATCTGTCTCAGGCCAGTCTTCGTGAGTTGACTCGCGGTGACGTTCAAAAACACCTCGATCGCGTCGGCGTCTCGCATCGCGCGCGCGAGCTCGGCGTCGGATTCCTCGCGCAGCGACATCGCCATCGCTCGTCGAACCAATTCGCGTTCCTCTCGGTCCCCGGCCCCGCCCTCTCCGCTCGTCGACGCGAGTTGATCGTCCACTTCCCTCTCGACGCGCGTCGCGTCACCGCTCTCCGCGTCACCGCTCGTCTTCGTGCGCAAGTCGATCAACCGCTCCACGAGTCGGTTATACCCGTCGCCGCCCACCGCCGCTCTCGCCTCGGCGCCGTGTTCCTCCTCCCCCAACACCCACCCGTGCATCAATCGCAATCCACACACGTCGAACATGGACATCTCTCTCGTGAATTCGAACGATTCACACGAGTCGAATCGCACGTTGACGTCCATCCCCGTCGCGCACGCCCGCACCGCCGCCGTCGCGTCCTCCGTCGTCCTCGCCGCCGTCTCCGCGTCCACCCCTCCGTCTCGCCTCGCCGCCCGCTCCCCTCGCTCGAGCATCACCGACGTCACCGCGCGCGCGATGCCGTCCATGGACGCCCCACCGCACCCTCCCTCACCGTCCGGCGTCAATCGCTCGGCGTCGAGCTCGCGCGTGAGCAACAGCGCATTCACGAGCGCGAGCACGGGACACGGCCCGTTTTCGTTTTGGGACACCACTGAGACGACGCCGGGGACGGGGAAGAGCGCGCGGACGCGTTTCGTGGCGAAGAAGGCGTCCGAGACGCGCGCGGCGTCCGCGACGGGCATCTCGGCGCGTCCGGTTGTGATGATGACGCGACGGATTGATTTTGTCTTCCCAATGGGAACGGAATCTCCGCGCGTCACTCGACGCCGCGCCGCGCGAGCATGGACGCGCGCGCCGGGATGCCATCGTCCATGACGACATTCTCGACCACGTCGTCGTCGTCGACGACGCGCGCGTCGCGACGCGCGAGCGTCACCGCGTCACGACGCGCGAGCGGCACCGCGTCATCCTCGTCGTCGTCATCATCCAAAGTCTCGGCGTCGTCGAGCGCGAACGAGGACGCGCGAGGACGCGCGAGCGTCGCCGTCGTCTCCACGTCTTCGTGTCCGCACTGTAAACGAGCCAAGAGCGCGCTCGACGAGGCGGGCATCGCGTACGAGGTGATCGACGTCGACGACGCGGCGGCGCTTCGAGCGACGAGCTCGGAGCTCGCGGGCTTTCGGTCCGTCCCGCAGGTGTTCGTGGGCGGGGAGATTTACGGCGGCGCGGACGACACGTGCGAGGGATTGCGCACGGGAGATTTCGAGGCCAAGGCGACGCGAGCGGCGAGCGAGGGGGTTCCGGGAGCGCCCGCGAAGCTTCGCGACGCGGCGGACGCGTGGGCGGCGGGCGCCGAGGCGCGCGCGGCGGCGAAAGCGCGCGCGCCGAGCGGCGGCTCCTCGTCGTCGTGGTTGACGACGTTAGTGAAAGAAAACGCGGCGACGACGTCGGCGACGACGGCGATCGAGACGGCGCGCGCGATGGCGGATGAAGGAAAGGGCGTGCCCAGACGGGCGAGACGACGATTCGCCGGCATCTCGAGCGGGCCGTTTGGAATGTTTAAAAAATACGAGGGCACGTTCACCGCGCGCGAGGCGGTTGATTGGATGATGCAAAACGGTAAAGCGTCGAGCGAATCGGCGGCGATCGAGCTCGGGAAGGAGATGGTGAATCAGCGACTCATCGCCGACGTCGACGCGATGCGCGGGTTCGACGTCGTCGACGACGAAGCCGCCGCGCCGTTGTATCGATTACGCGCCGACGCGCCAAAGCTCGGGTGTGCGCCGCTAAACGCGGGCGAGCTCTTCGTCGACGACGCGCGCGACGCGAAGACGGTCGTCGAGGACGTGCGTCGTCGCGTGTCCGCGCTCTACGATGATTTTCTCTCCGCCGACGGCAGAGCGTTTGATTATCGAGGCGCCGCCGAGAGCGCCGAATTCAAAGCCTTTGTCGACGTCACGCGCGAGCTTCAACGCGTCAACCTCAACGCGTTGAACCGCGATCAACGCACAGCCTTCTTCATCAACCTCTACAACGCGCTGGTGATTCACGGCACCTGCGTCTTCGGCGCGCCGAAGACGACGCTCGAGCGTTTGGATTTCTTCTCCAAGACGTCGTACGACGTCGCTGGATCGATATACACTTGCGACGACATCGAGAACGGCATCCTGCGCGGCAACAGACCGGGCGCCGCCACGCTCGGCGCGCTTCTCGGCAAGCCGTGGCTCTCGCGCGGCCCGTTCCGCGAGGGAGATCCGAGAAGAAATCACGCGTGCGCGCCGGCGGATCCTCGCGTGCACTTCGCCTTGGTGTACGGCGCGCGCTCATGTCCCCCCGTGCGCGTCTATTCGAGCGAAACCTTGGACGCCGAGCTCGACGACGCGGCGTTTTCATTCTTTGAATCCGAGCTCGACGTCACGCTCGACGACGACGGCGAGGTTCGATCGTGCGCGGTGAGTAAAATCGTCGGCGAGTGGTACAAGAATGATTTCGGCGCCGACGACGCCGCGCGTCTTCGGTTCGTCGCCCGATTCGCGAAACCAGGCGCGGCGCGAGACGCGTTGATTCGCGCGCTCGATCGAGGCGATGCGGTCGCGTTGACGACGCGTCCGTACGATTGGACGCTCAACGACGGTCGGTGATTGATTGATTGATTGATTGATTCGTAGAGAAGTCTATTCTTATTCTATCGTTTCGTATATTTTTACGTCGCTCGCTATTTCCTCTTCTTCCCGCGCGTCGTTTCGTCTTCGTCTTCGTCGTCGTCGTCGTCTTCACTCGCCGCCGCCGCCGCTAATCGCACCCGCTCCCGCCGTTCGCTCAACCACCGACCGATGCTCGTCCCTTTCACCGCCGCCGCCGCCATCTTTTTCACCCCCCCCTCGTCCTCTCCCGCCGTCTTCGCTCCGCCCCCGCGCGCGTCTCGCCTCGCCGCCGCCCCGCGCGTCTCCACCAACGCCTCGTTGATCCATTCCAACGTCTCCACGTACCCTCTCGGCGCCTCCTCGTCGTCCCACGCGCGCGTCACCCACCGAACCGTCACCTCACCCCCACCCGCGCCCGTCGTCGTCGTCGTCGTCCCCCCGCGCGCGTCGACGCGCGCCTCCCCCTCGTCCAACGCGCGCTTCATGCGATCTCGCATCCCTTCCCTCGTCGACGCGAGTTCGATCCCGCGCGCGCGTCGAACGTCCCGTCGCGTTCGGTCTCCGTCCACCGTCATCGCCGCCCACGCGCGGTCGGCGTCGTCGTCGTCGTCGCGCGATCGTCGTCGGTGCCGAGAATGTGTGAATCCCCCACCGTCGCGTCGTCGCCTCGCGCGACGCGTCGCGACGCACACGACGAGACGTCCATCGACGAGTTCACGCGCCGCGTGCGTCGCGATCGTCGTCGTCTCGTCGTCGTCGTCGTCGGTCGCGCATCGCGCGCCGCCGACGCACCACATGATGAATGAATGCGAACGCGTCGCGATCTCTCGTCGCGGCGTCGTCCGACGACGTTACGAGTCGTGCGTCGCGGCGTCGGTCGCGCGCGTCCAGCCGCCCCGCGTCGTCGTCGTCACTAGTCGTCCGCGGGAGGTCGTCGCCAGTCGTCCGCGCGCGCGCGTCCGAGAAAACATTCATTCATTCATTCGCCGGCGAGGGCGGATGTCGTCGTCGTTTCGTCCGCCGACGGGCGCGACGGAGGCGATGTCGACGTCACGGTGCGCGCGATCGCGCGTTCATGCGCGCGCGCGTCGCGTCGCGGACGCTCGAGGGGATTGACGCGCGCATCTTCGTTCCGTACAGGACGACGCCGACGGTTGCCGAGGACGCGGCGACGATGATGGATTTAGACGCGTACGACGTGAGCGCGAGCGATGAAGATCGGGAGACACCGGTGCGTGGTGGTGGTGGTGCGATCGTCGCGTCGATGGAGGGTGTGGACGCGGAGGCGGTGCGATCGGCGTCGGCGTCGCCGACGCCGTCGCCGACGAAGAGACGCGTCGCCGACGAAGAGACGGCGGCGCCGACGCGCGTCAAGGTGGCGCGCGCGGGTCCCGAGGGTGGTGGTGCAGACGACCACACCGGTGCCGAAGCTGCTGTGCCGACGAGTACCGTCGCGCGTTCGGTCGAGGAGGAACGGCCGATGAAGGCGTCGACGTCGACGCCGAAAGCGTCGACGCGAATCGCCGAGACGCCGGCGCCGCCGAGGTCGTCGTACAAGGGTGGTGGAGAGATTGTGTTCAAAGTGCCGAGTTCGCGCGTGAAACATTCGGAGAGCGGTGCGATGGCGTCGGTCGTGAGGGTCGGCGGCGCTTCAGAGCCTGTGAAATCTGTCGAGGAGACGCAGGCGTCGGCGCCGCGCGTTCCGATCGAAGACGCGGGTCGCGACGACGCCGTGGGGAAACTGTCGCCGCTGGATGAATTCGATTTCGAGGATGAATTGAACGTCTCTCCGCCGCGAGAGGAGCCGCCGTCTCCCGGAGCGGAGGAGGACGAGACGGCGCGCGAGGACATCGCGAGAGCGTCGGCGCGTCTGGACGAATTGAAGGGACGCGTGGAAGAATTCGTCCTCGAGTCGACGGAACTCTTGTTGGATACGATCACGACGACGAACGATTACTTGCTCCTGTTCAATCCGAAACTCATGCTCAAACTGAGAAAGATCAAACAGGAGGCGGTCGAATGGCTCGATCGCGCCGAGTCGTCCAAGACGAAGGATTGAAGAATTTTGATGAATTGACAAACGAACGCGCGTTTACCCCGCGCACCCCGTCTACCTTGCTACTGATGTACTACTACTCACTACAAACTAGCTCCTCGTCACACGAATCCGAGTTCGCGAATGTTCACCTCCTTTTCCACCGGCGCGACGACGCTCGGCGTCTCGATTCGATTCGTCGGCGTCGGCGTCGGCGCGTTCGATCCGACGAACCAATCGGACGCTCCGGTCAACACGCGCGTCTTGGACACGAACCCGAAGAATTCGCTCAGTTTCATTGAGCGCGCGTCTCGATGTTTGAACGTGTTCACGTTCAACACGGCGGTGGACATTAATTTGAAGCGCGTGAGCGACGCGACGAGTTCTCCCATCGTGCTCTCGCTCTCCGGCGCGAGCGCTTCAAAAAATGCCAGCACGTGATGCGTAAACCTATCGATGACGTGCACGCCGAGCTTTGGATCGACGAACAACGAGTACGAATTCTCCCCCAACGCGCTCGAACTCAACGAGAGCACTCTCGGCGACCGAATCTCCGCCGCGAGCGTCGCCGCCTGACACGTATCGGCTAAAAACAAAATCTCGTTATACCGCCGTCTCGCGTACATTTGCGCGATCGCGTCCGAGATTTCCCCGTCCCTCAACTCCACCTGATCCTGAAACTTGATGAATCCCGCGCCTCCGTGTCCGGTGATGTACACCAACACGTTACTCTTCGGTCCCGGGAGCAACTTTTTCGATCGAGGCGTCCCCGGCTCGTGTCGATTCGTCAACACGCGTATAAAATTCTCCGGCGTCACCTCCGTCCCTCGATAATCCACCTCCACGTCGTCCCCGTACAACTCCACCCGTCCGTGCGAATCTCCATACACGCGTCCGTGCGCCACGTTCCTCGGATCGCACGCGTGGTCGTCCGCCAACATGAGCACGACGCGCGAATCCGGAATCCCCATTCGCTTCGCGCTCCTGTACACCGACAGCGCGTTCGCACCGTGTCGATAATTAAACCAATATCTCGACGCGTCCACGATGAGCGCCCAATTCTCGTTCGCCCCTTGGTCGTCATCGAGCCCGATCGCCCCGATCGCAGTCGTCAGCGTCGTCGTCGCCGTCAGCACCGTCCCAATCGTCATCCACGAGTGACACCGACGCGCGGTCGACCTCACGCGCGACCGCCACGCGCGTCGTCGTCCCGCGTCCACCATCGCGACGGTGGACGACGGTGGACGCGCGACGAAGAGTCCCGACCGAACGATCGGTCCACGCGCGGCGCGTCGCGGACGCCATCGGACACCGCACCCGTGCGAGCGAGCGAGACAGACAGACAGAACGAAAGAACCCTAGTATACGTACCGGTATTCGTACTGTAGTTATTTTTGTACCGTGTGTGTGTATATATCCCGGATATACTATCCGTGTGTGTGTATCCGCGTGTGTGTGTGTGTCCGCGTGTGTGTGTCGTTCGACGAGTCATGACTCTTCATGGATAAGGCTTTGGATCGATTCATTCGCGTCGTTCGCGAGACGGACGGACGTCGACGGACGACGAGACGTCGGTCGTGAGTCCACCGCGCGCGCGCGTGAGTCGACCGCCGTGAATCAGTCACCGCGCGAACGGTGAACGGTGAACGACGACGAAGAGACGAGACGACGACGACGATGGAACGAAAATTGAGCAAAAACAATGGATTGTTCTCCTTCGTGAAGCGCGCGCACGACGACATCGTCGAAGAGGCTGCGCGCGAGGCCGAGGACGCGAGAGCGCGGGAGGCGGAGGCGGAGGCGAACGCGATCGCGGTGACGTCTGAATCGCAAGCTACGCAGACGGAATCGGTCAAGGCGATTTTAAAGTCGCAAAAGTCGATCGCGAAATCGGAGAAATTGGAGCGCAAGCTCTCGGCGCGCGCGAGTAATCTCTCGGGGGCGAACGCCGAGGCGGTGATGCGGGAGCTCGAACGCGTGAAGAGCGACAGAGAGAGGGAAGAGGCGAAGGTTGAGGAGGCTCGATCGGCGTATAAGGAGGCTGAGGAGGCCAAGAAGGCGGCTGAGGAGGAGAGAGCGTCGGCGGAGGCGGACGCCGCGGCGAAGGAGGCGGAGGCGCAGGCGGCGAGGAAAGAGGCGGAGGCGAAGAGGATGGAAGAGGAACGCAAGGAGGCGGAAAAGCAGGCTGAGCGGGACAGAAAGGAGGCGGAGAAGATGCTCGCGGAAGAGAAGAGAAAGGCTGAAAAGGCTGCCGCCGAGGCTTTGAAGGACGCCGAAGCCAAGGCCAAGGCGGAGCGCCAAGCCGCCGAAGAGGCGAAGAAGGCTGAAGAAGCCGCCGCGAAGAAGGCTGCCGAAGAGGCGAAGAAGGCTGAAGAAGCCGCCGCGAAGAAGGCTGCCGAAGAGGAAGCCGCGAAGAAGGCCGCCAAAGAAGCCGAAGCCAAGGCCAAGGCCAAGGCGGAACAAGACGCCGCCGCCGCCGCCGCCGCCGCCAAAAAAGCGCACGAGGAGCGTCTCTTGGCCGAAAAGAAGGCGGAAGAGGCTGCGCGCAAGGCGGAAGAAGAGGCTGCGCGCAAGGCGGAAGAAGAGGCGAAGCAGAACCAAGGCGTGTTCGCGATTCCGGGTAAGATTTTCGGTCGCGCCCTGTCCATCATTCCGGCCGTCCTCGGCGGCGGCAAGGGCGAGGAAACGTCGGAACCCGCGAAGGAGGAATCCGCGAAGGAGGAATCCGCGAAGAAGGAAGCGCCGGTCGTCGAACAAAAGTCCAGCTCTTTCTGCTTCTGCTTTTAAGTCGACGACTCGCGGCGCGCGGGTAAAAAGTCTCGACAGAATTAATTTTATCAAGAAAAATCGACCGTTGTCGATTAATAAAGGAAAAAAAAGCAGGATAGCGTTTCGTTTTTTTTCTAAAATAATCAAGTCATCACGAATAAATTCAGTTTTGATTGAATTGCATCCTCGTCGTCTACTCGTACAGCGTGCGCGCCGCGCGTCCGGCTAGCGGAAAAATCCTCCTCCTCCTCCTCCGCCGCCGCGCTTTTTCTTGTTATCCTCGTTTTCGGACGCGTTCGAAGACCCGAAATTGAACAGACCAGTCTTCTTCGGCGCCGGCGGTTCGGGTTTCTTCGTCTTTCTCAACGCCGCCTCGATGGCGGCGAACGGTTTGGGCTTCTCCGGCTCGACGGGTTGTTTCTTTCCCAGACCCAATCCCCCGAACATCCCACCAGACGACGCTGACGACGAACCCGACGCACCGTTCGTTCCCGACGTGCGTCGATCCCGTCCTCCCTCGGACCCTTTCTTCGCGCCGTCCTTTTTCGCCGCCGCCGCCGACACCGCCGCGCGCACCGCCAACTTTGATCCCTCCTTCATCACCTTCCCCGCCCCATCCAACACGATCGGCGCCGCCGTTTTCACCGCCGCCGCGCCCACCTTCCCAACCACGTCCACCGTCGCTCGAACCGCCGGATTTTCCACCACTCGCTCCGCCCCCTTGCTCAACTTCCACGCCGCCACAGCCTCGGGCGCCTCGCGCGCCTCCAAATCGTCCAACATTTCATCCGTCGATCTCGCCATCCACTCCACCATTTTCCGCGCATCGCTCGGATCCATCGACGTCTCACCCTTTTTCCTTCCCTCTCGCTCGCGCTCTCGACGCTCTCGTCGTCGTCTCGCACCGTCGTTCTCCTCGGCGTCGTCGACGTCCCGTCGCGCCGCGTCCAACGCCGCGAGCGTCGCCGCCCTCGACTTCATCACGTTCGGTCTCGCCACGGGCGGACCGATCGAGCTCGATCGCTTCACGCTCGCCTTGGACACGGCGGTGGAGACGTCGATGAGCGGTCGACCGTCGTCGAACGTCATCCTCGACGCGCCGTCGCGTTCGTCGTCGAATTCGTCCTCGTCGAGGGATTTCGAGCGCGCGGGCGCGCATCGTTTCACCGCGCGTCTCGACGCGGTTCGCGACGCGACGCGCGCGCGCGCGATCGGAGACGCGCGGGCGAGACGCATCGCGCGCGTCGTTCGCGAGACGCTCGTCGCAGGGCGAAGCGTCGCGCGTCGAGGTGTGACATCTGTGTCGTCTCACCACCGCGCACGATGAAGAATGATTCATTCATTCAATCGTCGCGCCGCACACGCCGCCGCGCTTCGCCGCGTCGCGCGTCACCGCCGCGCGCGGCGTTCACACACATCGCGTCGTCATGTCCGACCGACGCGTGTACGTGGGGAAGCTCCCCGTCGACCTCGACTCGGACGACGTCGTCCTCGAGGCGCTGCGTCTGTGCGGGGACGTCGAGACGTGGACGCGCGCGCGCGATCCTCGCACGGACGCGCCCAAGCGGTTCGGGTTCGCGACGTTTCGAGACGTCGTCGGCGCGGTGACGTGCGCGCGCGCGCTCGATGGGCTCGCGGTGGGGGTGGGGGAACGCGCGGTGTGTAATCCAAACGCGGCGACGCGGGCGGCGGCGGAGACGCGGGAGAAGACGCTCACGGAGGCGGAGGCGGCGGCGGACGCGACTGCGGCGGCGCGGGCGAGGAGAGGGATGGGGAAGGTGTTTCGACGCGCGTTGACGGGGGAGTCGGCGTCGGAGGAGGGGGAGATTGACGGCGACGGCGACGCGGCGGCGGCGGGCGAGGAGAGAAAGGGCGGCGGCGGCGGCGGCGAGGAGAGCGGTCGCGGCGGCGATGACGGCGACGACTATCGAGACACGACTCGGCGAGAGAAATTGGAGGTGACGACGAGCGAGGCGGGGAAGTCGCCGGCGACGACGACGACGGTGGCGCCGCGAACGACGGGGGTCTCGGGAAGCGCGTCGTCGCCGGGACGTCGAAGACGGTCGGCGTCGAGGGAGGACGCGGCGCCGAGGTTCGTGCGAGGACGACGCGAGTACGACGAGGCGTCGGAGCGCGCGGAGCGCGCGTTTAGGGAAAAGGAGAAACAGTTGGACGAATTGGTTCGGTCGTTGGCGCGCGAGCGTTCGAGACGCGTCGAGGCGGAGGAAGAGAACGCCAAGGCGAGATGCGAGGCGGCGCTGCGGGACAGAGCGGTGGGCGAGGGCGAGGGCGGGAGCGACGCGAGCGACGACGACGACTATTGGACGCCTCTGTGGAAGAAATCCGAGCGCGAGCGCTCCAAGCGACGACGGTATCGCGATTCCGAAAAGGAGCGGGACGAGAGAGACCGCGTCGCCGAGGAGGCGGAGAAGGAAAAAGAGCGAGAGGAGACGGCGAAATCGACGACGGCGGCGAAACTGACGACGACGGCGAAACCGACGACGATGATACGTGGATTCGCCGAACCGACCGCGACGCTCGTGGACGTACCGCCGCCGCCGCCGACGTCGTTTGGCTTGGCGTCTAAAAAATCGACGACGACATCTTCAACGACGACGACGAAAGCGCGCGGAGGATTATCCGCCGCGCTCGCCGCCGCCGATCGACCGAACGTATTTGACACCGACGCCGACGCCGACGCCGACGCGCATCGTCGTCACCGACCGTCGTCGAAGATTGACGTCGCCGCGCTCGTGGCGTCCGTTCCCACGTCTCGCGCCGACGTCTTCGCCCACCCGCTCGATTGGTCCGTCTACGACGCCGCCTCCATCGACGACGTCGCACGCGGGTGGATCTCGAAAAAGCTCACGACGCTCCTGGGCGAATCCGAGCCCGCGCTCGTGCGTTTCGTTGTGGATAAACTCGGCGCGCGCGCGAGTCCCGAGTCGCTCGTCGCCGACCTCGAACCCGTGCTCGACGCCGAGACCGACGCCTTCGTCCTCGGTCTCTGGCGCGTGCTCATATTCGAAACGAAAAAAGCGGCACAACACGCGGCGTGAGCGCGCGCGCACATCGTCGACGCCCGCGCGCGTCGGACGCCGACGCCGCCCATAGCACACTACATACATTAATATAAAATACACCATCAAATCACACAAAACACACCATCACACGAGTGTCTCAAAACCTACCGACCGATCCGACTCCACTCCGCGTCGCCGCGAGCGACGACCGCGCGCGGTTCGCCGACGCCCGTCGCGTCTCCATCGCTCGTCGACGTCTCGCACCGCCTCGCGTCGCCGGTTCCCATGTTCCGTCGACGCGGCGCCCTCCTGGCGCTCTCCTCGCGGGCGATCGCCCGCGGCGTCGAGACGACCACCACGACGACCACGACGGCGTCCGTCGTCGCCTCCCGCGCCGCGAGACGCGCGCTCCCATCGACGACGATGATCACCGCGCGCGCGTACGCCGACGAACCGACGCGTGCGCACGGCAATCTCGCCGACGCCGATCGCATCTTCACCAACCTCTACGGGAAGCACGACCCGTTTTTAAAGGGCGCGATGGCGCGCGGGGACTGGCACAACACGAAATCGCTCGTCGAACTCGGTGCTGATTGGATCGTGAACGAGATGAAGGCGAGTGGGCTCCGTGGACGCGGTGGGGCGGGGTTTCCGAGCGGATTGAAGTGGTCATTCATGCCCAAGGTGAGCGACGGGCGACCGAGTTACTTGGTCGTCAACGCGGATGAGAGCGAACCGGGGACATGTAAAGACAGAGAGATTATGCGCCATGATCCGCATAAATTGTTGGAGGGGTGCTTGATCGCGGGAACGGCGATGCGGGCGCGCGCGGCGTACATTTACATTCGAGGCGAGTACGTGAATGAGCGATTGGCGCTCGAGCGGGCGTTGGCGGAGTGCTATGCGGCGGGGTACTTGGGCAAGAATGCGTGTGGCACCGGGATTGATTTCGACGTCAACATTCACTACGGCGCCGGTGCGTACATTTGCGGCGAAGAGACGGCGTTGATTGAATCGTTGGAAGGCAAGCAAGGGAAACCTCGATTGAAGCCTCCGTTTCCGGCCAACGTCGGCCTGTACGGATGTCCGACGACGGTGACCAACGTCGAAACCGTCGCCGTGTCGCCCACCATTTTACGACGCGGACCCGAGTGGTTCGCCTCGTTCGGTCGCAAGAATAACGCCGGTACCAAGTTGTTTTGCATCTCGGGACACGTCAATCAGCCGTGCACCGTGGAGGAGGAAATGTCCATTCCCTTGCGCGAGCTCATCGAAAAGCACGCCGGCGGCGTTCGGGGCGGTTGGGACAACCTTCTCGCCGTCATTCCGGGCGGATCCTCCGTGCCCATGCTCAACAAGGAGGCGTGCGACGACGTCTTGATGGATTTCGACGCGTTGAAGGGCGCGGGGAGCGGTTTGGGCACCGCCGCCGTCATCGTCATGGATAAATCCACCGATGTCGTCGACGCCATCGCTCGTTTAGCCTACTTTTACAAACACGAATCGTGCGGGCAGTGTACGCCGTGCAGAGAGGGTACCAGCTGGATGTACAATATCATGCAGCGATTGGTTAAGGGTGACGCACGCGTCGAAGAGGTGGAGATGTTGCAACAGATTACGAAACAGATTGAGGGGCACACGATTTGCGCCCTCGGCGACGCTTCGGCGTGGCCGATACAAGGTTTGATAAAGAACTTTTCTCCTCTTCTCCGAGAGAGGATTTCTTCTCCTCGAGGAGACGACAAGAAAATCGCGGCGTAACGGGAACGTGCTCAAACGTCCATCGTTAGGGAACAGATCGAAACGAACTGAAATGTATGTAATTGCAAGTAAAAACTCTACGTATAGTTCATCGTCGCATTTCGTTCATCGTCTCATTCAATCAATCAATCTCTTTTGTTACACGATGCGCGCTATTCGCTCTTCCCACGCGGGGTGTCGCTCAATCCATCTACTACCGTTAATATCATTTTTCTTCGCGGTGATAGCGCGCGCAAAAAATGACATCACGCGCTCGAGCGCGCATGCGTCGGTCGAGACGCCCTCGATCCGCGGCTGCAAGAGGTACCGCGCGATGACGACGCGTCAGTCGGTCGAGTCGAATCGAATCGAGACGAAAAAAAAACAACCGGGACAAATGAAAAAAAATGTCGGGACCCTCTCGCTCGGTCGTCGCGCCGCGCGGCCCGATCGTCGCGCGCACGAGTGCGCGCGACGACACGGACGAAGCGTTGCGTGCGCGCGATCGCGTTCGCGAGCGGCGTCACGTGCGCCGCGCGTCGAGACATCGCTCGGCGTCAAAACGACGTCGAGGATGACGACGCGGTTCGGCATTTAATGTTCCACGAGCGTAACGCGCCGACGCGTGAGGTGCGCGCGTCGGCAGCTGACTGAGTCGTGGGTGAAGTGGGTGCGTGGTTCTTGAACGCGCGCGCGTCGAGCGGGGTCGCGGCGTACCGTCACATGGATGGATGCGGATGGATTCGAGTGGAGGGATCCCTCCGCGACGAGGCGGCGAGTGCGGTTGCGTCGTCTTTCAAGTCTTCTTCCTCTATGTTTCTCCTTTATTTACAAATGATTGATTGATTGATTAGTTCCTCACGATTGCGCCTTGTGGAATTTTTCCTCGAGTCGTTCGCGAATGGACAGCGCGTGCGTCTTTTCCTCCGCCGCGTCGGCGGGATACGCCGACGCCGCGCTCGGCGGCTTTGTGGGATACCCGTCGAGGTTTCGGTGTTGGTCGTCCGCGGCGATCGGTTGCACACCGCCCGAGACTTGACACTTTTCGCAATCGAGCGCTGCCATCTGGGACGTCGTCGGCGCGGCGGGCGCCGTCGTCGTGAAGTGGCGCGGACCGCCTTGCATGCCGCCGGCGCGCGAGTGCGAACCGATGAACCTCGCCGACCCGTCCAAGTGACGGTTGTAGAAGGATTCCTTCACCTGTCCCGTGGATTGATCGTAAATTTTCGTCTTGAATTTAGACTGCTCGATGGCGGCGGCGCACACCTCGTACGAGTGTCCAAATTTGAAGAATTCTTCATCTGGACGCATGGGAATCTTGTGCAGCGAGTAGGCGTTGGCCGACGACATGCCATCCTTGCGGTTTTCAATGGCGATTCGCGACGACTCGTGCGCGTCACCGTTGAGAAGATCAAAGCTCTGTTCGCCGTACTTGAGCACGAACTCGGCGCCCTGCGGATTGTACACGAAGGTCGTCTTGGCGCACAGTTTGCTCCCCTCGCGACACGTCCTGGCGACGTTGAGGTGCGCCTGCACCTTTTGTTGCGTGCACCATCCCTCTCGCTCCGTGGGCGCCAACGCGGTGACGTCGCGAATGCGCACCGCCATGAGGAACTTGCCGCTCACCACCGTGTTCGTCTTGAGTCTGAGGTACGGGGTCACGATGCGCTTGATGGTGCCGTCCGCCTGCGGCGTGTTGGCCACCTTGACGCTAAATTCTGGTTCGAGCAAAATTTCGCCGTAATCGTGTCGCACGGTGACCGGATCGACCGCAAACTGCCCGTCGGAACAGATGAAATCCAACTTTTGAATCGTCATGTCCTCCTCGACGTGCGGCGAGTCGAGCTTCTTGTACGAATTCTTGACGTAATAGCCGATGACGCACGCCTTTGGGTTGGTGCACTGATACTTGATCGCCGACGCTGCGGCGACGGATGTGTGTCGACCGCACTCGGTGTTCTCCGTTCCATCCTTGGACACGCCCACGATGGCTTCGTCCTCCGAGTGCACGAACAACGTGCGCGAATCCTCGGCGAATTCCACCTTGCACTGATTTCCGCTAAAGTCAACGCTCGATGTTCGCGGAAATGCGTCATATCCGCCCGTGTGCACATCCGTCGCCTTCGATCCACTTCCACACGCCCCCTTCACGCCTAACAACTTGTTGTCGTGCGTGAGCATTGTCACGCTCGTCATGCACTGATTCGGTTGATCGCACGCGTAGTACACCCCAGACTCGCGCGCCGGGTCGTTCGGCGAGCCAAAATCCGCGTCCAATCCATTCGGTCGCTTGCGATACAAGTCAGGATCAAAAAAGTGTTTTTGATCCGCGGGTTCGCTCGCGATTTCATCCTCCAAATCACGAATCGTCCCCATGAGCTCGTCGATGCGATCCTTCAGCGCGTTGATCTCGTTGGCGTCTTCAATGTCGTCGCTAATCTCCGCTTGCTCCTCGGATTGCTTCTCCGCGAGCGCGCGCGCGGCGCGGTCGGCGAGCGCCTGCGAGTGCATCTGTCTCAACGATGCCAACTCGTCCTCGAGGCTATTCATTTCCGTCGACAGTCCGGTGACGGCGTCATCATCCGTGTCCTTGCGCGTCTCGGCGCGCACCTCGTCCGCGATGTTCTCCTCAGCGCGCGCGCGAAGCGACTTGACGTCGGAAACCTCAGACGCGAGCTTTTGCAAACGAGTCTTGACGGCGTTCACGGCCGAGTCTTCGTCGGCTTCCTCTTGCTTTCGAACCAACGCGGCGTCCATCGCGTCGCGCTCTTCGCTCTGCTCGACGTCCTCAACCTCCTTGGCGAGCGTCTTGATTTCAGACTCCAATGCAGACTTTTCCACCGCCTCGCGTTGCTCGGAAGCCTCGCGCTTCGCGGCTTCGCGCTCAGCGTTCGCCGCGGTCAGCTTTTCAGTCAACTCGTCGACGCGCGCTTTGAGGGCGTCGTTTTCAGATTTTTCGGCGGCTTCTTGTCGCTCCGTCTCTTCGTCTTCCAGTTTTTCAGTCAACTCGTCGACGCGCGCCTTGAGGGCGTCGTTTTCAGATTTTGCGGCGGCTTCTCGTTGCTCCGTCTCTTCGTCTTCCAGTTTTTCAGTCAACTCGTCGACGCGCGCCTTGAGGGCGTCCTTTTCGGCGTCGTCGCGCGTCGCGGTCGGGTACGCCGACGCCGGGTACGCGCCAGAGTCGTTGAGCTTATCGGATAACGCCTCGACGCGCTCCGCGAGCGCGTCGTCTCGCGAATCATTCGCTGACTCGGCGCGTTGTTGTTGATTTTGCCTGGCGTCCAGCGCGGAGAGCTTCTTAGTCAACTCGTCGACGCGCGCTTGCAACGCGGTGTTCTCCACCTCGTCCTTCTCATCCTCGGCGCTCACCTTCATGTCGGTCGCGTTCATTCTAGCCTGAATCGCGTCCTGTTCGGCTCTTACCGCGGCTTCATCTTCGGTCTGCGTCTTTTCCTCGGCGGTCACCTTGTCGGTCAACGCGTAGATGCGTTCGCGCATCGCCGCGACTTCAGCGTCTTCGTCCACGTCTTCGGCCATCGTTTTGTTGAGAATGTCCGCCAATTCATCGACACGAGATTGAAAGAGCGCATTCGTCTGAGCGTCGTTCGTCTTGGACGCTTGCTCTTGCGTTTGCTTCATCTCCATGTCTTCCAATTTATGCATCACCGCGTCGATGTGATCCTCGAGCGCCTTCGTCTTGGCGTCTTCGCCGGCTTGATCCTTCTTGTTATCCATGTCGTCAATCTTACGCATCAACGCATCGAGTTGGTCTTCGATCGCTTTTGATTTCGCGTCGTCGTCGGCGTCTTCCGCATCCGACTTCTTCGCCTCAAAGGCGTTGATTTTAGTCATCAACGCGTCGAGTCGATCCTTGAGCGCGCGTGACTTGGCATCCTCGTCGGCATCCTTGGCTTGACTTTTCTTCTTCTCCATGCCTTCAATCTTACTCGTCAACGCGTCGATGCGGCTCTGAAGCACTTCACTTTGCGCGCGCTTGCTCGGCCCCTGACCGAGAGTTTGCTTCAGCTCCCATGCGTTGATTTTGGTGGAAAGATCGTTAATGCCGGTTTGCAGCGCCCCATACTCGCGCGCCTCGGCGCCGATACGTGCCGTCTGCGTCGTCATTGACATCGAGGACGTGCCGGCACTCGCCGAGTCAATGTTGTCGAGTTTGCTTGTGAGTTCGGCCAGTCGTCGCTGAAGCGCATCGTACTCGGAATCGTCGGCGTCTTCGGCGGCTTCTTCGTCTTCATCTTCGAGCACGTCAAATTTAGACGTCAATTCGTCGACGCGTTGTTGAAGCGCCTTGTACGCCGCCTCGTCAGCGCTGTTTTCGGTCGCCTTCTTTTGCTCCGTTTGCCACGTCTCAATCTTGACGTTTAACGAGTCCAATTGTTCCTGCAAAGCCTTGGCTTGCTTGGCGACGACGTCATCGTCCACTTGATCCGTCTTGTTCTCCTCGTCTTGCTTCTTTTGCCACTCGACGAGTTTGCCGTTGAGCTCGTTGATGCGTTCCTGAAGCGCCGTAAACCTTGAACCCTCGTTATCGGTATCGTGTTCGCGCTCGCGTTCCATTTTCTTTTGCGTCACGGTGATGTTTTTCATCTGCTCCTCGAACGCGTCGAGCGTCTTTTGAAATTCATCGTTGACGGTTTCGAACTGTTGAAGCTTTTCGTCAATCGTGCCGATGAAATTTTTCGTCTTGACGTGCTTGGACTTTTCCTCCGCAATGGCTTCTTGAAGTCGCGTGATGGTCTCCTCGCGCTGCAGCGCCTCCTTGGTGCGCTGCTCCTTCACACGTTTAGCTTCCAACTCCTCCTCCTCCTTGCGCTCCTGCTCGCGCTCGGCCTGACGGTTTTCCGTCTTTAGCGCCGTCGCCTTGGCGGCTTCCTCTGCGATCTCTGCCTCTTCTTGACGCTCCTTTTCCTTCGCCTCGCGCTCGATGTCATCCACATCGGCTTTGCTCAGCGCGGCGACGAGTTTGTCGTATTCGTCGGCGTACTCTTGTTCCTCCTCGCCCATCAATGCGGTTCGGGAGTGCGGGTACGTTCGACGCGGCATCTTCGTGCGTCGTTTCGTCGGAATATTCGCGCGACGCGCCGCTGCGTCTTCGATCAACGCGCGACGTTGCTCCTGGACGCTCGTCTCTTCGTCTTCATCGTCGTCGCTGTGCTCGTCTTCGTCGTTTTCAGAGTCTTTGTTGGAATGTTCTTCGCGTTTCGCCTGCTCGGACTCGCGAGCTTTCTCTCTCGCTGTTTCGCGCTCTCGAAGCATCTCTTCCTTGGCCTCCTTCTTGGCTTGCTCCTTTTCGCGGATCTCATCGCGAGCACGTTGTCGCTCGGCGGCGGCGTCTTCGGACGCTTTGCGCTTCTCGTCGCGTCCCGACTTACCCACGTTGGCGTGATCTCCATCGTCGCGTTTGCGAGCCTCTTGGCGCATTTCTCGAGCCTTGAGGAGTTCGTCTTCGCGTTCCTTGAGCATCTCCTTGTGCGCGCGCTCCTTGTCGCGAACCTCCTCTCGTTTGCGCTGGCGCTCGGCGGCGGAATCTTCGTCGTCGTCGGCGTTCTCCCGACCACCGACGTCGGCGTTCTCCCGACCACCGACGTCGGCGTGATCATCCTCGCCTCGATCGTGACCGTGATAGCGCGCTTTCTTGGCTTGATCGCGCTCGCGTTCCTTGAGTTTCTCAGCCTGTGCATTCTCTCGAGTCTCCGCGCGCGCCGCTTGGCGCTCCTCGGCGGAATCTGCGTCGGCGTCGACTGTTGGCTTGCTCTTCGTCATGGAGCTCTGCGTCGTCGTCGCGGACGTGTGTCCAGACAAATGCCTCTCCGTCACCGCATCGATGAGCGACAATCGACTCTCAGTCTTCTTTTGAATGAGTTCGATGCGTTCATTCGTCGCGCGCACGAGCTGCGCGATGTCCTTCTCCGCCTTGTCCGCAGCGTCCTTCGTCCCTTCCTCCTTGGCCGCCTCGCGAAGAGCCAAAGACGTCTTCTCCACGCCCTCACGAATCTCGTGAATCAACGTGTCGGCATCTTTCGAGATTTCTTTCCGTTTCTCTTCACCCTTGGCTCGAACGGTAGCGTCGGCGGCGTCGCGTCGCCTCTTCGCCGCGGCGGCGTTCGCCGCGGCGACGTTCCCAACCGGTCGTTTCGCAGCCGCCTGTCGCCTGTTCGCCCGCGCGCCCGACGGTACGTTCGTCTTTAATTCATCTCGAACCTTACGAAGCGCCGTGCGCATGCGTCGACGAAGCGCGTTCTTCTCATCCACTGTGAGCTCGGCGAACTCCTTTGGATCCATGATGGTGTGCGGATCAACCTCCAAGTCGTCCCCCAACTCCTCATCCCCCAACCGCGCCATGTCGTACGCGTGCGCGAACGCCTCGGATTTCCTCGTTATCTCAACCCGTCGGATCGCCTCCTCCACCATCTTTCGCGCGTCCTCGGGCGAGGCTTCGCGCGCGATCTCTCGCAAGACGTCGTTTGCCCGATCTTCGAGCGCTCGCCGCTCCTCCGCGCGTCGCTCTCTCGCCGCCTCTCGTCGATGCTGCACCGCGCGCGCGCGACGACGCGCGCCTGTGTTCTCACTCTTTGCCGCACCCAACGCGCTCGTCCACGTCATCAACGAACCACCGCTCGCGCGCGTCCCCAGCGCGCACGCCGCCGCGCCGGCGACGACGGCGCATCCGCCCAAGACCCACGCCGCGCGTCGTTTCGTCGTCGTCTGTCCGCGTCCGCGCGCCGTCCGCGCGCACGCCGCGTCTCGATCGACGGTCCCGTTCCCGAGTTCACAATCCACCGCCACCGTCCCCGCGAGCAACGGCGCGCGCTCCGCGTCGCCGCGCGCCATGGCGTCGGGTGTTACGACCGCCTCGATGCGTCGACTCGGCGCGTCCCCTCGCGATCGTCGCGAGTCTCGAGCGCGCGCGCGTTCGACGTTCGACGACGCACGACGATTCTCGCGTCTTCACGACCAGTCTCCCGACGCGCGCGTCCAACGTCGCCCGTCCTCGCGCGTCGGCGTGTCCCGATCGTTCTCATCTTCATCTACATGGTGTTGTGCTGGGCGCGGACCTCGAGTCTCTCCGAGTGACCGATCACGACCCATCAATACACGAGACCTCATACTACGGCACCTTTTAAGACTATACGCGAGGTACGAACACCGTGTTTAGAGAGAGGATGGGATCGCGCGACGGGTCGATCGCGCGCGCGCGTCGTCGTCGTCGTCGTCGTCGTCGTCGAATCCGCGAATCGGTGGGGACGCGGAAGGGACGCGCGTGTGTCGTCTAGTACGCGTCGTTTCATCGCTACCGCGTCGCCAAAATCTCTAGGTTTGTATCCATCATTCACTCATTCAACCGCGTCTCGTTCCCGTCGTCGTCGTCGTTCCGTCGTCGTCGTTCCCTCGTCCTCGCGCGACCGCACCGCACCGCACCGACCGCCGATCGACGCGCTCACGAGCTCAGGATGATCTGATTGATCGGGACGAAGATGAGCTTGACGAAGAAGCCGACGAAACCCATGACGACGAACCCGGTGGCGGTGCGCGAGGCGATCTTCCAAAACTCCTTCGCGTCCGGTTTCGTGCACTTCTTCACCAATCGGATCGAGTCCTTGGCGAAGTCTTTCATCGGTTTCGTCACGACGTCGGCGACCTCCATGGTGGCGAGCGAGCGGGCGGGCGCGCGCGCGTCGAGGTGTGACGCGATCGGGTCGTCACTTCATTTTCATCTTCATCACTCACGCATTCGCGCGAGTGTGCGACGCGCGATCGGTGGAGACGCGCGTCGACGACCGCGAGTCGTCGATTCGCGACGATATCTCGCGGACATCGACGTCTCGCGGTCGTCGACGCGCGGTGGAGCGCGCGAGGATTTGTTTTCAATTTTTTGTCTCTGATTCATTCATTCTCACATCGACGGAATGACGACGACGCCGTGTCGCGCGTGTGCGGGCACGGGCGCGCGGGCGGCGACGGATGGATTCAGCGCGTGTTCGATGTGCGGTGGGACGGGCGCGGCGCCGAGCGAGCGCTCGCGCGCGTGCTGCGCGGCGCACGATGATCATCAACGTCATTCCGAGACGCGACTCGGCGACGGCGTCGCTCGAGCGGTGTCCTCGATCGAATCGCTCTCTCTCGTCACCGACGCCGGCGCGCCGGCGACGACAAAGAAAGATTTCACGCTCGTCGTGTTCGTTAAAGATTCGTGCGGGGCGTGTCGGAGATTTGCGCCGACGCTTCGCGCGTTCGCCGACGCCGAGTCGTCGCGCGTCGACGTCGTCGCGGTGAGCTGCGAGGCGTCGAATTCGCACGCGTGTCTCGGCGCGCACGGTTCGAGTTTTTTACGCCCCGCGATGGACGCCGAGGGGAGCGAGGCGCGCGCGCGACGCGTGGACGCGACGAACGCGGCGTTGCGCGGATTTTCGGTGTCGACGCTCCCGCGCGTCGTCGTCGTCGATCGAAGGCGACGCGAGACGGTCACGACGTGGGGATACACCGTCGTGTCGATGAATCCCAGAGGCGCGGTCGACGCGTGGACGCGAGGCTCGAACGGGTTAGTGCCGGAGGTGATCGCGAACGGGGCGAATCGATTGAACAGAGCGTTGTCGGCGTGCGCGTACGGCGGGACGTAGCGAAACCGCCGTAGAACGCGCGCGCCGTGTACAGTACAGTAGGCATGAATCAATGACGCATAGAACGCGCGTGAAAGTACTACCGTGACGGCACGCGTCTCGATCGCGCGTTCGCGACTCGGCGCGCGGCGTCCGACCGATGAGGACGTTCTTCCCGCGCGAGCGCCGACACACATCGTCGCGCACGCGGCGCGCCGCACCGCGCGCGCGGCGCCGACGCGCGCCATGACGCCCTCGGACGCACCCGCCGCGCGTCGAGCGCGCGGCGTCGCCTCGCGCGAATCGTACGCGCGCGCGGACGTCGCGTGTGGGAGCGCCGAGTGCGACACCCATCGTGCGCTCAACGCTCGATGCGGTCGCGCCGACGCGCTCGCGCGCGCCGAGGACGGCGCAAAGATGTACGTCATTCCGGACGCGCGCGCGTGGGAGCTCTACGGCGAGGTGTTCGCGTCGGGGCACGTGAATGATGTCATCGCGCTGCGCTCTACGACGCGGCGGTTGGGAACGAGACGCTCGTCGACGTCCGAGACCCGCGCGCGCGCGCGAGGGACGATGCAGCGCGCGTTCGACGATCGGCGACGCCGTCTGTTCGTGTTCGACGACGAGCACTGCGCGGAGCTGGCGAGACGGGCGCGCGAACTCGGCGCGAGCGCGTCCCGAGAGACGGCGGCGGCGGCGTACTACGCGAGCAAAGTCAAGGGAAAGTTTCCCGTCGTCGTCGTCGTCGTCTCGGACGACGAGGCGGCGTCGGGGAGCGAACGCGCGCCTCAAGGCGTGGTGGTCGTGAGCGTGGACGCGTTCGTGGAACGGTTCTGTGCGGACGAGGAGGACGCGCCGGCGCGGAGGGCGTTCGAGGCGGCGCGCGCCGTCGTCGAGGAGGACGCCGAGAGCGGCGCGCCGTCGACGTCAGGCACAGCGTACGAGCCGCACTTGAGCGAGAGCGAGTTATTGGCGGGCGTAGACGACGGCTCGCTGACGCGAGGCACGCTGCGAGTGAAGGCGTTGGGGACGACGTGCGAAGGGTACGTCGGCGACGTCTTCGTGTCGTCGAAACACGCGATGAACAGAGCGATGCACGGGGACGTCGTCGCGGTGCAAATCTTACCCAAAGACGAGTGGAGCGCGTCGAAGATAAACACGGTGATGGACGAGGAGCGAAACGTGCGCGAAGGGGACGTGTCGACGTCAGAATCGACGCCGAGGACGCGCACTGGGAAAATTGTAGGCATTTTACGACGCACGACGCGAGATATCGTCGCGTGTTTAGACGCGGTGGACGAGGAAGAGATCGCGCGCAATCCGCACGCGACGCGAAACGGTGCGCTTTGCGTGCCGATGGATGGGAAAATGGTCAAAGTGAGGCTACTGACGCGTCGCGCGCACGAATTAGTCGGCGCGCGATTCGTCGTGCGCGTGGACCGTTGGCAGACAAATCAACGCTACCCGTGCGGCCATCTGATCAAAGTGCTCGGCGCCATCGGTGACGTGGATTGTGAGATGGCGGCACTCTTGGCGCGATACGACATCCCCGCCGATCCTTTCGGCGCGCAATCGCTCGCCGAACTTCCGCGCGAGGGCGAAAATTGG